>Ga0172372_10005582_pt1 | contig 17465 bp, 16 predicted proteins | sample LakKiv5m_2_FD_114544 | JGI IMG/M metagenome (GOLD analysis project Ga0172372, IMG submission 114544) | Freshwater microbial communities from Kabuno Bay, South-Kivu, Congo - kab_092012_9.5m | ecosystem: Environmental > Aquatic > Freshwater > Lake | place: Democratic Republic of the Congo...
CGTACGAGCCAACGCGTTGCACGAGCGGTGATGGCGGCACTTCAGCCCGACGGCATCAATGTGGTACAAAGCAACGGAGCCGCCGCCGGCCAAGACGTATTCCACTATCACGTGCACATTATTCCCCGTTGGCACGATGATGGGGTGGTCGCCTTCTGGCAACCCGGTCAGTTAGCAGCCGATGACGCTCAGATACTGGCGGCATTGATTCGAGATCATGTATCTGAATAGCGATATGTTCGCTGATGGTACGACTGAGCATTTGGAGGGTGAAGAATTGTACAAAACCTATCACCCCTCCACTGCTTTGTTCTACCCATACCTACGCCAAGCTAGATATCTGTTGGTTATTTGAAGGTATATCGTCTAAGCACAACATTGTGTAATCAATCTGTCGTTTGCATGCAGCAAGTTCGGCGGATATAGCTTGAGTGCCACAGCAAGATGTTCGCAGGCACCAGTTGTGAGATTGTACACCCCAGTAACCCACTCCGCCACCACTGTAATCAATTGGGAGCTTGTGACGATGTACCACACCAATCAATGGATTGTGCTGTCGAAAAACAGTTGGTCAGCGTGGTAGCTCCACGCACTCTAGCGGACAAAATTACACTATGCATCAATACCTACGCCAAAATCATACAGCATAAAAACGGCTTTTCCAGTATATTTTTGGTATCTCACCCTCAAGACTAAGGAAAAGCCATGGATATCTTCACACTGTTCCGCTCCTTTTGTTAAGTCCACTCCATCATCGCACTCCGTCAGCTCAGCGCCATTATCGCCGGTGCGCTCTATGCGCCGATGTGTAACGATTGATCTGCGAAATAATCATGGAGAAGAAGCTTGACAATTTGTGCGGTGGCATGTGAAGGAAACCACGCATAGTCAATCCACCGTTGGGAAAACAACAAATGCGCGTGGGGAAACGACCCGCGAAATGCACCGTATTCGGATGTTTCAACAGTGCCAAAATCACGGAAAGACTGGTCGTTTTGGAGGTCAACAGTGGTTGAATCGCGGTGTAAAAAGAATTTGTAATCAGAATTGAACAAACCACAACCCAGAACCATGGGCTCTAGTAATGATGACGCAACGGAAAAAAGACTTCAGTGGCATACCATCCTCGTAAGAACTCCAGTAAATCAACCATGAAGCATTCTAACACGCATCGACCGATGCATGATGCTCCAGTAGCTGTCAGTTACGGCATATGGATGCGCGTAAGAATGATTTATTCCACAGCGAAAATACGCATGAAGCCATCACCATAGGCGACCCCGAGCCGACCATCGGGATGGAAGGCGACGGCCGTGGCGCCACGAATCTGGTGGCCCACACGTTCACCGGCCTGTTCGCGCGCATCGGGCGCTATGAACGAATCAAGTAATACGCCGTCAAAGGTAAACAGATTGACCACACTGCCACCACCGTCTTGGGGAGTGATGATTTGCGCATGCGCAATCAGACCTCTGTTGATGTCGATATCAAGGGCGTTATGGCCACTACTTTCAGCAAATTGACGAAAACCATCGCCACCTCCGACTTTGCGCCACCACCTCAAGGAGCCAGTGGTTCGGTCAACCGCCCAGATAGACCCGTTCACGGTATGCCCGAAGATGGTGTCTGCGCTGAGTGCATGGAGACTTGCGGTGGTGACAGCTTCATAGAGCGATGTTTTCCATAACAGCTGGCCTTGCTGGTCGATGGCAACTAATTCACGTCCTTTGCCGATAGCGTATGAAGTGCCATCGAGGGCGACGCTCAGACTCAAAGGGAATTCACCAATATACCCGCCTTGCCAGTTGATATTGCCGGTGCTTGCATCGAGTTGTACCAACCAACCGCCGGCAAATCCGAGGGTCACCACAGAACCATCAGGGCTAAATGCAGTATTTCGGAGATGCACGGGAGCAGTGGTGTACGCTGGCGGCTGAGCTGTGTACGACCATATGGTCTGACCGGTCTGAGCATTGAGGAGCTCTGCATCATCATCAAGTGGGCCGGTAATGAGCGTTCGGCCATCTGGACTGAATTGTACATGCCGATTGTAACTGCGTTGTGCACGTTCGGAGGTGCGTTGCCAGAGCACCGTGCCATCGTGCTGCCAGACAGTAATACTCCCATCGTGACAACTAGCGGCCACAAGACCCGTTGATGATACGTCGAATCCCCAGCACTCATCGGCGGTGGTCGTGCTCCAGGTGTGATCGGTGGTAGCCACAGCCACCTGTCCGGGCTGGTGTAGCTCTGGGGGGTGACGTGCTTCTGTGAAGGCAAACCCATCTGCGAGTGGTTGTATCCAGAACCATCCATGATTGGTGGTGTAACGCTGAGCATCAAGCTCGGTGAGGGTATATGTTGAGGCAGGTTCGTTGAGCTGTATGGTCACCGCAAGCGTCTGGTCGCGGGTCGGGTCGACCGCTTGCATGGCGTAGCTCCCTTTTTCATGATGCGCTGTGAGATAGGTGACCAGTGGATAGGCGCTAGGACGTTGGCCAAGGCGGTCGAAAAGAGTGGCTTGACTAGGAATGCACAACGAAAAACGCCCGTTTTGGTCACTACGTGTATTCCCGATGCGTTCTTTGAACGAAAAAAGCAAGGCGGTTATCTCAACATTTGCTAGCGGTTGATTTTGTTGATCGACCACTACTCCGTGGATGACCGCATCAAATACCATCCCAAGTTGATTGGCTCCTCCAAAAACACTCTGACTGTAGATCGGGATGGCGAGGCTGGCAGGGGTACTATCAACAGCGACCCTCACAGTCATGATTGGGATTTCTCCGCGCTCTTCTAAATCCCCCTCCATATCTAAGTGCCACGCCAGCTCTGTTGATGCTCCGGGCTGAATGATCTGACTGCCTGGATGGAGTGTGAAGAACTGTGTATACCAACGACGATTGGGGTCAGCAGGTGGTTGTTGCCAACCGAATTCAACTGTTTGGTCGACAATAGTGACTGCTTGGGTACCGTTGTTGGTGATGATGACAGGTATGCGTAATGCATCCTCGAGGCGCGCATACAGTGGTGCATGGGTGCTCATGACCACATCACCAACCGTCGTGCTGATGAGCGTGCTCATTTCGGTCGGCGCCTGCACTACATTTGGACATTGTAATGGTGGCGTATCGCGAGTCGTTGGCGAGGGAGCTATGTCGGGTGTGGCTTGGGCCACCACTGTGGCACGCGGTGTGGGCGCGTTTTGGGGTGTAGGTACGCCCCCACATGCCGAGAGGATGAGCACTAATACACAGAAGTAAACATGATGGCGATATGGCATCAACGTTATCCTTTCTGTCATGGTGTGATGCAGATATTTCCAGCCTACATTGGGACGTATGTTCAGGATTGATACGAATATCGGCAAGTTCCGATAATGTCTTTATACATAGTGTAACCACCATGAGTATACCATTGTTTGAGCACTTGCGCACTATGCTGGCACACGCAGCGCCCGATTTCTTGCGGCGAGCCGTGGCAATGCTTTTCCAGTAACTCATGGAAGCAGACGTCACGTAGCACATCGGTGCCACCCGCCACCAACACGGGGATGCGGCGAAACTCCCGCAATGGATTTCGTCGGCGCCGCTTCGACACCCGCGTAGGAACCATCGAGCTCCAGATTCCCAAGGTGCGGGAAGCGACCTACGTTCCGCTAGTTCTAACCCATCGGCAGCGGGCAGAAACCGCACTCATCAGTGTCGTCCAACGCACCGCAGTGCATGGCATCAGTACGCGCAAAATCGAAGCATTGGCACAAGAACTTGGTGTCAAAAACCTCAACAAAAACACGGTGTCGTGTATGTCTACAGCGCTCGACGAGTATATTCACGCCTTGCGGACGCGTCGTATCGATATCGCCGTGCTGGATCTGTTTCTCGATGCAACCTCCATCAAGATGCGTCAAAATCACCGCTTCGTGTCGCATGCCGTGTTTGTGGCGGTGGGAATTGATGCTGAGGGAACGCGTCGCATCCTTGATGTAATGGTGTCTGGAGGCAAGAGGTGCGTTTGCCGTGGCGCGATTTTGCGCCGACCCGCTTCGGGCGCACAGTGATTGGCCCTGCGCTGGACACCAGCCTGATTCGCTCCATGAGCCTGCTGATTGAGTTCAAGCAGGAGGGGCCGTTCGCCCTCGAAGTGCGCCATGTTGGCGTGTTTGAGGAGTGAGCATGGGGGGAGTGATATGTTGTATGACCATGGTTTTTGATGGCGTCCATGCAAAACGTTGTGACGGTGTGTGCTTAGCTCGCATCCACACAGGGGTATTCGTGGACACCATTGGGGTGAAACAATCTTCGTCCTGTTTGATACCGTCATAACCAATCTGGGCTACTAGACTGACGTGTGTGCAAAAATGGTAAAGTCCAAGGTGCACTATACGCCGAGTTAAAGATACACGCTATGTGAGCGAGAAACATCACGTATGTAATTGGAAAAACCTCGTGGTACGCTTTGTATTTCGCTTAGCGTGACGCTATCTTTGTTGCTTGATGTGACGGTGTTGTTTCGTAGAACATCGGATTTACATAGCACCCCGTTGCGCACCCATTGGCAATCACGCCGTTTTTCGGTATAATAACAGACAAGAAACGCAGTGAACGAGACATGCCTGCGTGCTCACCTTTCACAGAGAGATACCGGTTGGTGCGAGGTATCAAGGGCGAGCCGTAACGGTTCCACTCGGGAGCGGCCGAGGACGACTCGGATCGGGTGCGCCCGTCAACGCGCAACACAAGGTCGAGCAACGCCTCGACGAACGAAGGTGGCACCACGAAGGCAATCACGCCTCTCGTCCTTCTCTACTAGAGGATGAGTGGTGTTTTTTGTGTGCGTTGGTCGATTTTATGTGGGCATCATGCCACAAGTGAGAGCGCCATGGCATCGTTGTTGAAACTGCTCTACATCGCCGCGCGTGCGGCCCGCGACCTCTACTGGGCCGTCCGGCGCCCGCACCTCTACGGCGTGCGCGCCGTGGTCATCGATCCGCGTGGCGCCGTGCTCCTCGTGCGGCATCGGGCTGGTCCGCATGCGTGGGTACTGCCGGGCGGCGGCGTCGAAACCGGTGAATCGCCCAGCCTCGCCGCCACCCGCGAAATCTACGAGGAGGCCGGTGTCACCATCGCGGCTAACGCCCTCGTGCCACACGGCGTGTTTTCCGGAGCCCATGCCGTCCACCCCTGCCAAGTCAGCGTGCTCGTGGCTCGCCTTGCCGACCCAATCACGCCACAGCCGCATGCCTCCTCCATCGAGGTCGCCACCGCACGCTTCGTGCATCCACACGATTTCGCCAGCCTCGACGACACCATTGAGCCCGGATGTGCCCGGCGCATCGCCGAAGTCATTGATCAACGCCCGATTGCTCACACCTGGTAAAAGGAACCGTCAATGCCCTACACACCCATTGTTGCGACCCTCGGCTACATCATGTCACCCGATGGCACACGCGTCCTCATGGTGCACCGCAACGCCCGCCCCGATGATATTCACTTCGGCAAGTACAACGGGCTCGGTGGCAAGCTCGACTCCCACGAAGACGCGGCAGCCGGCATGGCCCGCGAAATCATGGAAGAATCCGGCATCCACGTCGAGCGCATGACCCTGCGTGGCACCCTCAATTGGCCCGGTTTCGGCAAAAACGAAGAAGACTGGTTCGGCTTCGTCTTTCGCATCGACGCTTGGAGTGGCACTCCGTTCACGAGCAATCCCGAGGGCACCCTCGAGTGGGTCAACGTGGCCGATCTCCAGTCCCTCAACCTGTGGGACAGCGACCGCCTCTGGATTGACCTAGTCTTCGCCGGCGACGACTTCACCTTCCACGGCGTCGCCCCCTACCAGCACGGCCACATGGTGTCGTGGTCGGTCAGCAAAATCGCCACCGGCCGCTAGACCCGCTGATAATGGTCGTTTGTGTGTGTTGAATATGTGTTGTCGTACAAAAGGAGATATCTCGCATGTTAGACATCCGTCTGCTCCGTGAGCAACCAGATGCAGTGAAAGCCGCCCTCGCCCGCGCCAGCGTGGATCCCGCCCTCGTCGATGCGGTGCTCGTCTACGACGAACGCCGCCGCGCGGTGCTCCAAGAGAGTGAGCGCCTCAAGGCCCTGCGCAATACCACCTCCAAAGAGATTAGCCAGCTCAAAGACGCTGAGCTCCGCAACAGCAAAATCACCGAAATGCGTGCGGTCGGCGACCAGATTAGTGCGCTCGACAAGCAGGTCAGCGAGCTCGAGGAGGCCCAAATGGTCGCCCTGCTCGAACTGCGCAATCTGCCCCACGACAGCGTCCCTGTGGGCGCCGACGAAGAGGGCAACATGGTGCTCGCCACCACTGGCACCCCGCGGAGCTTCGATTTCACGCCGCGTCCCCACTGGGAGCTTGGTGAAATGCACGACATCATCGACTTCGAGCGTGGCACCAAAATCTCCGGATCACGCTTCTACGTGCTCAAAGGCAAAGGCGCCCGCCTGCAACGCGCCCTCATCCAGTGGCTCCTCGACTTGCACGGCAACCAGGGCTACCACGAGGTCTATACCCCGTTCATCGTCAAAGAACAGTGCATGTGGGGCGCCCGCCAACTCCCCAAGTTCCGCGATAACCTCTACCACGACGCCGAAGAAGACTACTGGCTCGTGCCGACCGCCGAAGTGCCCGTCACCAACTTGCACCGTGACGAAATCCTCGACGCCGGCCAGCTCCCACTGCACTACTGCGCCTATACCCCCTGCTTCCGCCGCGAAAAAATGAGCGCCGGCCGCGATGTCCGTGGCATCAAACGTGGCCACCAGTTCGACAAAGTCGAAATGTACAAGTTCGTCCACCCCGACACCAGCTACGCCGAGCTCGAACAACTGCGCCTTGACGCCGAAGAAAGCTGTCGCCTGCTCGGACTCACGTACCGCACCAAAGTGCTCTGCACCGGCGACATGGGCTTCGCCTCCACCAAGACCTACGACATCGAAGTCTGGGCCCCCGGTCAAGACGAATGGCTGGAAGTCAGCTCCTGCTCCAACGTGGAGACCTTCCAAGCGCGTGCTACCAACATCCGCTTCCGCCCCGAGCCCGGCGCCAAACCCGAGTTCGTGCATACCCTCAACGGCTCTGGCCTCGGCATCCCCCGTACCATGATCGCCATCATGGAAAACTACCAGAACGCCGATGGCTCGATTACCATTCCCGAGGTCTTGCGCCCCTACATGGGTGGGCTGACCACCATCGCCTAACATGCGGCTTTGCAACCTCCGCGCCGCACGACAAAGCGCAGACCACGATCGTGGTCTGCGCTTGCTGTTGTCCCATACCGAGCCGAATACGCACTACATCACGTGGTACGCCATCACCACCAAGTCGTGCCGGTTGCCGTGTCGGTCGTGGGCATGCTTACTAAAGACGCCCTCACGGCTAAACCCGAGCCGTTGGAAAATGGCCTGCCCAGCCGTCTGCGCCGCCAACATTTCTACGATTACCTTGGCGACACCAAGTTGGCGGGCTGCCTCAAACACAGCCTGCGCCATTTCACGCCCCAACCCGCTCCGCCGGTACTCCGCACCAACGATCAACTGCACGTCGCCGACATGCGATGACCAGCCCACCAAGCGCCGCACCGCACTATATGCCACGATTTCCCCGTCACCGTTGACCGCAACGACCTGGCGCCAGTTCTCCGCCGCAAAGGCGTTCACGAGTCGGTTGATGATGTCGGGATTCTGCAAATCGTCCTCAAGATAAATCAAATCATCGGTGGGCAACCGCTGACCAAAGTGCAACAACGCTGCCCGATCCTCCTCCGCCAATGGGCGGATTGTGACCTGTAAGCCATTGCGCAACTGAATCGGCGCCACTGCCTCGACGCGCATGCTCATGGTCTCCCCTTTCCTCTTGCAAGCAACCTTCTCACCTGTCTACGCATCACGACGCATTCTGGATGAATCAAGTTCGTGCAAATTATCACATATGCAGGTAGTATACTAAAATTTGTTCTTTTTGTCACGAGTTTTTTAATATTTCATCAAATCGTCATGCATACACACAAACGCCCCCTCGACTGGCAGTACAACCAGCCAAGGGGGCGTTACAAACACAAGCACTACCCCAAACGAGCCTTCACCGCGGCCACTGCTGCCGCCGCAGTAATCCCCAGATTTGTATAAATTTCCCCAGCCGGCGCCGAAGCACCAAAGCGATCAACGGTAATCAGGCCACCGTTGATGCCCACATAGCGCTCCCAACCAAACGACACACCGGCTTCAATGACCACGCGGTTGGTCACCGCTGCCGGCAACACCTGCTCTTTGTAGGTGGCCGCTTGGCGCTCAAACAACTCTTGACAAGGCATGCTCACCACGCGGGTGGCAATCCCCTCTGCTTCGAGTTGTGCGGCCGCCTGCATCGCCAACGACACTTCGGAGCCAGTGCCAATGAGAATCGCTTGGGGGGCGCCATTGCTCGCATCACGGAGCACATAGGCCCCGTGCGCCACATCGGCGGCCGGGTAGGTGTTCCGGTCGTACGCGGGAAGCTTTTGCCGGCTCAAAATCAACGCCGTCGGCGCATGGCGCTCCGTGAGCGCCACCTGCCACGCTGCCGCCGTCTCAGCCGCATCCGCGGGACGAATAACGAGCGTGTTGGGCAGGGCGCGCAACGATGCCAAGTGCTCTACCGGCTGGTGTGTCGGGCCGTCTTCGCCGACCCCAATGCTGTCGTGCGTAAAAACGTACGTGACGGGCAGATGCGACAACGCGGCCACACGAATGGCTCCACGCATGTAATCCGAGAAAGTCAAAAACGTGCCGCCGTACGCCACCACGCCCCCGTGTGCGGCCATGCCGTTGAGCATGGCACCCATGGCGTGTTCACGCACACCAAACCAGACCACCGAGCCAGCGTAGTTGTCACGCTGGAAGCTCCCTTTGCTCACCTTGGGCGTCTTGTTGGAGCCCGCCAAATCGGCCGATCCCCCCAGCATCCACGGGATGCGCGATCGCAACAGCTCGATGACTTTGCCCGAAGCGTCGCGGGTCGCCATGTCGCCACTCGCCACCAAAGCATCGGCGAGACCAGCGTCCCAGTCGGCTGGCAGTCGACCATCCCACGCCAAGCGCAGGTGCTCGGCCTGTTGCGGATACGCGGCCGCATACACGGTGACTTCTTTTTGCCAGGCCTCGTAGTGCTTGGCGTTGCGCCGAGCCACTTCGGCCCACAACTGCGTCACCGCATGGGGCACCGCAAACGTGGCGTCTGGGTCGAGCCCCAACGCCTGTTTGGCCAAACGCACTTCTTCTTTGCCGAGTGGTTCGCCGTGGGCGCGGCTCGTGCCCGCATAATTGGGGCTACCGTAGCCGATAATCGTCCGCACCGCAATCAGTGAGGGACGATTGACATCGGCCCGCGCCTCGTGGAGCGCTGCTTCGATGGCATCACAATCGTTGCCATCTGCCACCCGCAGTGTTTGCCAGCCGTACGCCGCAAAGCGTGCCAGCACGTCTTCGCTGAACGACAAATCGGTGGGACCGTCGAGGGAGATCAAGTTGTCGTCGTACAAAAAGATCAGCTTGCCTAGGCCCAAATGCCCGGCCAGCGAAGCCGCTTCTGAGGCGATTCCCTCCATCAAGTCGCCGTCGCTCACCAACGCATACGTCCAGTGATTGACCGGCTGAGCGTCGTGTTGGTTGTAGGTGGCCGCCAAAAAGGCCTCCGCCACCGCCATCCCCACCGCATTGGCAGCTCCCTGCCCGAGCGGACCCGTGCTTACCTCGACCCCCGGGGTCACACCCACTTCGGGATGCCCGGGTGTCTGCGATCCCCACTGGCGGAAACGCTGGAGCTCTACCATCGGCACATCATACCCGGACAAGTGGAGCAAAGCGTACAAGAGCATCGAGCCGTGCCCAGCTGACAGCACGAAGCGGTCGCGGTCTGGCCAATGCGGGTCGTTTGCATTGAAGCGCAAAAACCGACTCCACAGCACATGTGCCATTGGCGCGGCCCCCATCGGCAATCCGGGATGCCCCGAATTCGCCTGCTGGATGGCGTCCATGGCGAGCGCACGAATCGTGTTGATGGCACGCTGATCGACTTCGGTATATGGCATCGTTCTCACCTATCCTTGATTCTTCTTCCAGTCAGCCAAAAACTTCTCGATGCCGCTGTCGGTCAAGGGGTGTTTCATGCTCTGCTCAAGCGCCTTGAATGGGCACGTGGCAATGTCGGCGCCTGCCAAAGCTGACTCGATGATATGGCGTGGATGACGAATGGAGGCCGCCAGCACTTTGGTACTGATGCCGTGTTGGCGGTAGATGCCACTAATCTCGCGGATGAGTTGCATGCCGTCGACACCGATGTCGTCGACGCGTCCCAAAAACGGGCTAATCAAAAACGCACCAGCCCGAGCGGCCAACAAGGCCTGTGCCGCGTTGAAACACAACGTCACGTTGGTGCGGATGCCCTCTTTGGCCAACGCATAGACGGCCTTCAACCCCTCGGTCGTCACCGGCACCTTCACCACCACGTTGGGGTGCCACGTCGCAAATTCGAGCCCCTCGCGGATCATGCCCGGCGCATCGAGCGAAATCGCCTCGGCACTGATGGGCCCGTCAACAATCTTGGCAATCTCGGTAATCAACGTCTTGTGGTCAATGCCCTGCTCTTTGGCTACCAATGACGGATTGGTGGTCACGCCACTCAGAATCCCCCAGCTCGCTGCTTCACGGATTTCACCCAGATTGGCCGTATCGAGATAAATCTGCATCTCGGCTGTGACTCCTTGCTATGTCTATAAAAACAGGCGTCGCTCACCGAGCGACGCCGCTACTACGCCCATTATACCGCAAGCCCACGGCATACTTGCAATCACTTACTCGAGGAAGCTTCGCAACCCCTTGGCCACACCCGGGTGGCGCAACTTGCGGAGCGCATCACCTTCGATTTGGCGTGTGCGCTCGCGGGTAATACCAAACTCACGGCCCACTTCTTCGAGCGTGCGCAAACGACCGTCTTCGAGGCCGTAGCGCAACTGGATGATGCGGCGCTCGCGCTCTGGCAAGCGCGTGAGGGCTTCGTTGAGGCGCTCCCGCAACAACAACTGCGTGGCCGATTCGGCCGGCGTATCACCATGGTGGTCTTCGATGAAGTCCGCCAAATTGGCGTCGCCGTCGTTGCCCACCGGAGTCTCGAGCGACAACGTCTGCCGTGAAGCATCGAGGATGCGACGCACTTTGTCGGTCGGCATGTTGAGCGAGTGCGCAATGTCGTCGGGAGTGGCATCGCGACCCGTCTCTTGTTGGATTTGCGCCGCTGTACGCATCAAGCGATTAATGGTCTCACCCACATGCACGGGCAAGCGAATGGTGCGACTCTGGTCGGCAACCGCTCGCGTAATTGCTTGACGAATCCACCACGTGGCGTAGGTGGAAAACTTAAACCCGCGCCGGTGGTCGAATTTTTCGGTGGCGCGCATCAGCCCAATACTGCCCTCTTGGATGAGGTCCAGCATGGACATGCCCCGACCGAGGTACTTTTTGGCGTTGGCCACCACCAACCGCAAATTGGCGGCAATCAGGTGCTCGCGCGCTCCGTCACCATCACGGGTCATCGCCTGCAACATGCTCCCCGGCAACCGCTGACCGTCCGCTAGGACTTTGGCTTCGTGCGGGCGCACCACGGCCACATAGGTGATCAGACGTGCGACCACGTCGGGCGCGGCTAGCTCACCCTGCTCGAAATCCTGCTCGACTTCGACGCACACCAACGCTGCCATCACGCTGAGATGACGCGATTCCGGTCGATCAGCAAGCCGGTAGCGGGTGGCTACCCGCTCAGCAATGGCCACGGCGCGCTCGTCGGCCGAGCTGGATTGTGCGTCGATGAGTTGTGCCATTACCGCCCGCACCAACTGTAGCCGTGGCATGACGTCGGTGGCGCAATAGCGACACGGGGATTGACTATTGTGTAACAACGACTGGGCCACAAGCCCCAATTCGATGCGATATGCGAGCGCAATCTCCTCCACAATCGACTTCAAACGATCGATGCGCCCGATGTCGCGCAAATAGAGCCGCACCGAGTCGTCAACGTCGCTGTCGGGCGCGGTCGTACTCGTGTCGGCTTCAATCGAGGTGAGTTCTTCGTCGGTGAGATATTCTTGGAGCTGCGTGGCGTTGTCGTGAATGTATGCGTCGATACCAAGGCGGAAGTTGGCAGAACCAGCATCGCCCTGCGTATTATTCGGTTGGGGTGGATTGGTCGGTTTATCCACACAACACCAACTTTCTATCAGCAATGACTGCTAACCCCCTCAAATGTACCATATGTTGCGTAGAATCGCAATATTTATGTCCACATTTAGTACCTTTTTCACTTAAAAAATGCTGTGATTTGTATGAGAAAATACTCGCATCCCCCGTGCACTGCAGGGTGCACAACTGCCACCGCGCTCAAACACAGGTATACTATGAATAGCAGTTCGTATACCGGTCGCTGACCAAGGAGTGACCCCGCTTATGAAAATTGTCGTCATCGGTGGTGCCAGCACCTACACCCCAGAACTCATCGATGGACTCATTGCATACGCACCAGAGCTGTCGTTGAGCGAAGTCGTGCTGGTTGATCCGCATCCCGAACGCCTCGCCATTATTACCGCCTTCGCACAGCGCATGGTCGCGCATCAAAACGGCCGCTTCAACGTCTGGGGCACGACCGACCGCACCCAAGCCCTGCGCATTGCCCCCGATATCGTGGTCACACAATTGCGTGTCGGCGGCCAAGCCGCCCGCCACGGCGATGAACTCCTCGGCCGCCGCAATGGCCTCGTCGGCCAAGAAACAACCGGCGTCGGCGGCTTCGCCAAAGCTCTGCGCACCGTGCCCGTGATATTAGACATTTGTGCGGACATTCGGACATTTGCACCGCATGCCACACTCATCAACTTCACGAACCCGGCCGGCATCGTCACGGAAGCCTTGCTCCGCCACGGCGGCATTCACGCCATCGGGCTCTGCAACAACGCCATGACGGCCCAGCGGGGCATCGCCAAACGGCTGGGCGTTGACCCACACGAAGTGCACATTGAGCAGGTTGGTCTCAACCACCTGAACTGGATACGAAACATCCGCGTCGGTCAAAGCGACGTAACCACGACCGTGTTCGAACACGTCATGCGCGATCTTGCCAGCGACCACGATCACCTGCACATCCCCGCCAGCCTGATTAGTTTGCTCCAGGCGTTGCCGAGCGGCTATCTCGACTACTTCTACTTGACCAACGAAATCATCCAGAAGCAACAAGGTGAGCCCACACGTGCAGAAATTGTCATGGATGTGGAGCGCCGCCTGCTCGAGCGCTACGCTGATGTGCATCTCTGTGAAAAGCCGCCGGAGCTGATGGAACGGGGCGGTGCCTACTACTCAACGGCGGCGGCCGCCCTCATCCGTTCATTGCATGTCGGCGACGAGGCGGTGCACGTGGTCAATGTGCGCAACAACGGCTCGTTGCCCGATTTGCCCGCCGATGTCGTCGTTGAGGTACCCAGCCGTGTCAATCGCCACGGGGCTAGTGCCTTGACACACCAACCGCTCGCTCCGGTCATGCACGGACTTGCGGCGCAAGTAAAGGCGTACGAGCTCCTCACGGTCGAAGCAGCCATTACGGGGAGTCATGAGCGTGCCATGAGTGCGCTCCTCGCCAACCCACTCGGACCCGGCGCCGCCCAGGTCGAAGCGGTTTGGCACGATATTTTGACGACGAATCAGCAGTGGTTACCACAATTTCACACACGGTAAACGAACATGACGACCTCCGACTGGTTTGTGGGGAGTGCCAGCAAACGGCTTCTCGGGATGGCCGAGCAACAAACGCACTGGGTGCACGTAATCGGTGTGCGTGGCGACGATCAACTCTTCGTGCTTGTCACGGGTGACATTGCGGACATCGCGCACATCGATTGTTCGTCGTTGCAGTTTCACATCCACCAACACCCACTCGCACGCGTCGACGTGGTATTGGTGCCCAGTGGGCATCGTGAAGCCCTGCACTTGACGGACGTGGACGCCGACCAGCGGCATCACATCATCCACGCCATCACCGACTGCGTGGTTGATGCACTCACCTTCGGGTGTCCGGCGGTCATGCGTTGGAGTGCGTACGGCATTCAGTGGCGCAAGTTCGACGAGACTCCCATCGGCACGTTGCTCCTACAGGCGGCGGGCACACCGACCGATGCCCAGCGCCTGCACCTGCTCAATGCGAGTTATGGTGACCCGGTGGTGTTGACCTGCCAAGCAGGCGCACAGCCGGTACTCCCGGTGCAGGCGGGGCACGACGTCTTTGCGGAGAGTGTGGCGGTGCCTCTACGGCAGGTCTCGTGGCGCCGCCATGCGGAGCGCTGGATGGTCACGTTCAACGAGCATTGTTTGTGTGTGGTGGCGGGGAGTAGTCCGGAGCACTTGCCCGCCCACGTCATTTCTACCCAACCGACGCAGGCGCTCAGCGACGCCGACCGCGCCTGGATACGCGAGGTCAACGGTGATACAGCGGTGTAACTGGTGCGGTGATGATGCACTGTACTGCGCCTACCACGACCAAGAGTGGGGCGTCCCCCTGCACAGCGAGCACGGCTGGTACGAGCGTCTCGTGCTTGAGAGCATGCAGGCCGGGTTGAGCTGGATTACGGTGCTCCGCAAACGCGACCGCTTCCGAGCGGTGTGTGCGCAATTCGACCCAGTGCAGGTGGCACAATTCACGAGCGCCGACATCGAGCGACTTGCCAACGACGCTGGCATCATCCGCAACCGCGCCAAACTGCGCGCCATGGTGCACAACGCGACCAAATTTCTCGAGCTCCAAGCCAAACACGGGAGCGTGGATGCGTTTTTTTGGGGCTACGTTGACGGCACACCCGTGCAGTCCAACCTGATCCATGCACAGCACATGCCGACCGTCACTCCGCTGGCCACCCAACTCGCCGCCGACCTCCGCCGCCACGGGTTCACCTTTGTGGGTGCCACCATGTGCTATGCGCTCATGCAGGCCACCGGGATGGTCAACGATCATGTGGTCGGTTGTTTTCGCCATCGTGAACTGAGCTAATGCCCACCGCTGTCGTCATGCAGATTACGCACACGGGGACGGTGATTGTGGACAGCGATCACCCGCGTGCCACGGCGTTCATACGGGCCGCCCAGCCCTACAGCCGCATCGACGCCTACACGGGGCGCTTTGTGCGGCTACGCATCGACCGCACCACGCTCTGGAGTGCAGCAGCGCAGGGCATGTCGGCCGACACCATCTGTCACGAGCTCCGTGACGCAGGGCACGCGCCCCTTGATGCGGTCATTGAGCGCACCATTACCACGCTGATGGCTCGTTGGGGCATGTTGACGCTCCGTGGCACCGCCGACCAACTCGCATTGTGGACGGCACCACCGCTCCCCGCACGCATCCACCACTGGTTGCAAGAGCGCCTCGGTCCAGCCACAACCACGGGCGTGTATGGGGTGGACACGGTGCAACGGGGCTCGCTGAAGCAACAACTCGGTCGGCTCGGCTGGCCCGTGGATGACCAAGCGGCACTGCACGACGGGGCCAGCCACGCCGTGCGGTGGAACGACACGGTGCAACTGCGCCCCTACCAACAACAGGCGGTGCAGGCTGCTCTCGCCGCACCTACGGGCGTCGTCGTCTTGCCGCCTGGGAGCGGCAAGACGTACATCGGCGTGGCGGTGGCGTGTGCGCTTGGGCGGCACACGCTCATCCTGACCCCCAGTCGTACTGCGGTCCACCAGTGGATACGCAGTGTGCAGAGTGCCACCGATGCCGCCACGACCGCGGTCAGCAGCCTGCGCCGTGGGCATCCGTTAACACCCATCACGGTGGCCACCTACCAGCAACTCATCAACAGCGACACTCCCTGCCACAGTGCGGACTGGGGCCTAATCATCTACGACGAGGTGCACATGCTCCCCGCCCCGGTCTTTCGCCTGACTGCGGCGCTACAAGCACGCCGGCGACTCGGCTTGAGTGCCACGCTGGTGCGTGAAGACGGCCGGATTGGAGACGTGTTCAGTTTGGTGGGGCCACAACGCTACAGTGTGCCGTGGCGCACCCTCGAAGCGGACGGACATATTGCCACGGTGACCTGCTCCGAGGTGCTCGTGGAGCCGAGTGTTGCGGAGCGGAGTGCCTACCAACAGGCCCCACTGCGCCAACAGGGGCGCTGTGCGGCGAGCACCGACGCCAAGCACCGTGTGGTGGCGCGGATTGCGGAGCGGCACCCACAGTTGCCGTTGTTGGTCATCGGGTACTACGTGGAGCCCCTCCGAGCCTTGCATGAACGCACCGGTTGGCCGTTCATACACGGCGGCACACCGCTCGAGGAGCGGCAAGCACTCCTCGACGCGTTTCGCAGTGGGCACACGCTCCGCTTGATTTTGTCGAATGTGGGCAATCAGGCGATTGACGTGCCCAACGCGGCAGTGCTTATCCAGGTGTCGGGGAGCTTCGGGTCACGCCAAGAAGAAGCACAACGGCTCGGGCGGATCTTACGCCCCAAGGGTGAGCAAACGGGAGTGTTTTATACTGTGATTACACGGCACACGCGAGAAGTCGACGATGCCTGGCAACGGCAGCAGTTTTTGTTGTCGCAGGGATACACGTATCAACGCATCACCGAGGACACCCTATGAACCACGACACATCGCCCTGGCAGCATCTACGCACCCTGTTCCCACCACGGCGGGTCGCGTGGTTGGTGCTCCTCATGACCATTTGTGGCGTGGGGTTGTGGCAATTGCAACAGCGTATCGACATCAGTCCCCAAGGCATCCGCACGCTGGTGGAGCCGCTCGGGTGGTGGGGAGTAAGCGTGCTCGGGGTGAGCATCACGGTGATTTTGATGCTCCCCATCATCCCGGCCACCATTTTGCAAGTAGGCGCTGGAGTCATTTATGGACCGTGGCTGGGCTTTGCAATTACGCTCATCGCTGACGCACTCGGGGCCCTGATTGGGTTTGCGCTTGCACGACGCTGGGGGCAACACGTCATCCAGCGCCGGCTTTCCCCTGGCGAACAAGTGTCGTTCACGGCGCTGTGCCAGCAGGTGTCGCCCATCAACATCATCGTGCTCCGCATCTTGCCGGGGCCGGCCTACCCGCTGGTGTCATTTGCGGCCGGATGTAGTGGGCTTTCCACACAACGCTACCTGAGTAGTTCGATTTTGGGGGTGGCGCCTGCGTTAGCGTTGTTAACATTGGCCGGAGATTTGAGCACACATCAACCCTGGTTGGCGGCTTTCGTAACGGTTGTCTATGTTTGTGTGATGGTTTTGTTAAACAAAATAGCACAGAAATATAACAAATACTTATAATGGACAGTGCATACTACGTATTAGCCGAGGAGAGTTGGTACATATGATTGACGCATCCCGAATTCATGCTCAGTTTGAAACTCGTTTTGGCGTAGCGCCGGAGCTC
>Ga0172372_10005585_pt1 | contig 17460 bp, 18 predicted proteins | sample LakKiv5m_2_FD_114544 | JGI IMG/M metagenome (GOLD analysis project Ga0172372, IMG submission 114544) | Freshwater microbial communities from Kabuno Bay, South-Kivu, Congo - kab_092012_9.5m | ecosystem: Environmental > Aquatic > Freshwater > Lake | place: Democratic Republic of the Congo...
GGCTGCTTTAGCGAAGCCAGTGGCGTAATACAGGCCAGTCCGTTGCGGCCATTAATATTCATCGCATCGGAACCGCAAACACCCTCGCGGCAGGATTTGCGCAATGACAGCGTGTCATCCTGTTCCTTCAACAACAGCAACGCATCCAGCAACATCATGCCCTCAGGCGCAACGGCAAGCTCGTAATCCTGCATGCGCGGCGCGGCATCAGTTTCCGGGTTGTAGCGGTAGATTCTGAATTTCATCATCGCCTCCTAGTACACCCGTGCCTTGAGCGGAAAAGATTCCACCGACAAGGGTTTCAAGCGCACCGGCTTGTAATCCAGACGGCTGCCTTCCCGGAAATACAGGCTGTGTTTGAGCCAATTCTGGTCGTCCCGTTGCGGGAAGTCCTCGCGCGCATGGGCGCCCCGACTTTCCTTTCTCGCCTCGGCAGAAATCATGGTCGCCATGGCAACCTCGATGAGATTGTCCAGCTCCAGCGCCTCGATACGCGCGGTATTGAACACCCGGCTCTTGTCGCCAATTTCGGTACACGCGACTCGCTCGGCCACCTGCCTGATCTGCGCCACACCTTCGGCCATCAGGTCCGGCAGGCGGAAAACGCCACAGTGTTTTTGCATCACCTTGCGCATCGCATCGCCCACGTCGGCCACGCGCTCGCCATTCTTCTGGCCTTCCAGCCGAGCAAGGCGTGACAGCGGCCGCTCCGCAGCGTCAGCGGGCAAGGGTTTGGGATGCGGGTTGACTTTCAGATCCTCGATGATCTGCCGTCCGGCTTCGCGCCCGAACACCAGCAAATCCAGCAGAGAGTTACAACCCAACCGATTGGCGCCATGCACCGACACACAGGCACACTCGCCTACCGCATACAAACCATGCACCACCTCGTCCGGCCCGGTTTTATAGGGCGCAACGACCTGCCCGTGATAATTGGTCGGAATGCCGCCCATCATGTAATGCGCTGTTGGCACGATGGGAATCGGCGCCTTGGCGGGATCAACATGGGCAAATTTCAGCGCGATTTCGCGAATGCCCGGCAGACGCTGGCGGATCACCTCATCGCCGAGATGATCGAGTTTCAGCAAAATGTGGTCGCCATGCGGACCACAGCCCCGTCCGGCGTTAATTTCCATCGTAATCGCGCGCGACACGACATCGCGGCTGGCCAGATCCTGGGCCGTCGGCGCGTAATTCGGCATGAAGCGCTCGCCATCCTTGTTCAACAGATAACCGCCCTCGCCGCGCACGCCTTCCGAGATCAGAACACCGGCGCCGTAAACGCCGGTCGGGTGAAATTGAAAGAACTCCATGTCCTCAAGCGGGATTCCGGCCCGTGCGGCCATCCCCAGCCCGTCGCCGGTATTAATGTAGGCATTGGTGCTCGACGCGAAAATCCGCCCCGCGCCGCCTGTGGCAAACAGCGTGGCACGCGCCTGAAAAATCATGACTTCGCCGGTTTCAATCTCCAGCGCAGTCACCCCCAGCACATCACCATCCTCATCGCGAATCAGATCCAGCGCCATCCATTCGACGAAGAAATGCGTATTGGCTTTCACGTTCTGCTGGTACAGCGTGTGCAGCAAGGCATGGCCGGTGCGGTCAGCCGCCGCGCAGGCGCGCTGCACCGGCGTCTTGCCGTAATCCTGCATATGACCGCCAAACGGGCGCTGGTAAATCTTGCCGCTATCGAGACGGTCGAACGGCATACCGAAATGCTCGAGCTCGTACACCACCTCAGGCGCGGCACGGCACATAAATTCGATCGCGTCCTGGTCGCCCAGATAATCAGACCCCTTGACCGTGTCATACATGTGCCAGTGCCAGTTGTCCTCGTTCACATTACCCAGTGAGGCGGCAATCCCGCCCTGTGCCGCGACCGTATGCGAACGTGTCGGGAACACCTTGGACAAAACCGCGACTTTCAAGCCTTCTTGTGCGAGTTGCAAGGCCGCACGCATGCCGGCACCACCGGCGCCCACCACCACCACATCAAACGTCCGTTTGGAAACTGCCATCACATGCCCCAGAGAATTTGTACCGACCAGATGCCGTATAGCACCAGCACCAAAACCGTGCCCACATGGATAAACAGGCGAACCACCGTGGGCTTCACATAATCCATGACGATGTCACGCACGCCGATCCATGCGTGGTAAAACAACCCCAGCAGAAACAGCAGACTGAAACTGCGCATCCACTGGCTGGAAAAGAGCGCCGTCCAAGTATCGTAATTGTGATACGGCTGCCAGCACCAATAGCCGGCCAGCACGACAAGATAAACGGCCATCACGGCAGCGCTCACGCGCTGGACCAACCAATCGCGCGCACCGTAATGCGCACCGACAACAACCCGTTTCACCATAATTTCGCTCCCAGCAGCAACGTCAGGGACAGACTCAGCAGCAGCACCCAGACGCCTGACTGGCGCGCCCTGGCAAGACCGCTCAGCAGATGCATATCAATCATCAAGTAGCGCAGGCCTGCAAAAAAATGGTGCAGCAAAGCCCAGAGCAAAACGACAAGCAGGAGTTTGACGGACGCATGATCAAAAAAAGATTGCAAGCCGGTGAACGTCTCGATGGACATCAGGCTGGCCTGCAACATCCACAGCAAAAAGGGCAAAGCGAGAAACAACAGGAGTCCGCTTGCCCGGTGCAGGATGGACACAAAACCGGGTAAAGGCAATTTGATTTGAAACAGGTTGAGATACGTGGTTCGGCACTTGTGCATGGCAATCACCGCGAACAAAAAACTCAGGCGGGATATTACACCCGATGCAGCCGTCTGTTTCCGGCAAATTATTACAGCACAAATTTTTTAAGCTTTATCTTTTTGCGATGCCCGAAGACTGGCAGAATGTCGGGGTCATTTTTCAGGAGAACCTCATGAAAGCCCCCATTCGAGTCGCCATTACCGGTGCCGCCGGCCAGATCGGCTACAACATGCTGTTCCGCATTGCCAACGGCGACATGCTGGGACGCGAGCAACCCATCATCCTGCAACTGCTCGACCTGCCTCAGGCCCAGCAAGCCCTGCGCGGTGTGGCCATGGAACTCGAAGATTGTGCCTTCCCGATACTGCAGCAAACTATCACTACAGACGATCCGCGTGTTGCCTTCCGCGACGCCGAAGTTGTGCTGATGGTCGGCGCCCGGCCGCGCAGCAAAGGCATGGAACGCAAGGATCTGATTGCGGCCAACGGTGCGATATTTTCCGAACAGGGCCGCATCCTCAACGAGGTCGCCGCGCGTCACGTCAAGGTGCTCGTCGTCGGCAACCCGGCCAACACCAATGCGCTCATTGCGATGAAAAACGCCCCCGACCTCGACCCGCACAATTTCAGCGCCATGATGCGACTGGACCACAACCGTGCCATCAGCCAGGTTGCGCTCAAACTGTTCCAGCCGATTCAGGACATCAAGAAAATGGTGGTTTGGGGAAATCATTCCGGCACCCAGTATCCCGACCTCTCGCATGCCGAGATTCGCGGCCGCAAAGTTATCGACGTGCTGCGCCAGAATAACTGGGAAGACTGGGTTGAAAACGAATTCATCCCAACCGTGCAAAAGCGCGGGGCGGCCGTCATCGAAGCGCGCGGACTCTCCAGCGCGGCCAGCGCCGCCAACTCCGCTATCGCACACATGCACGACTGGCTGCTGCGTTCACATCACAATGACTGGGTCACCATGAGCGTCCCCTCGGACGGCAGCTACGGCATCCCGGAAGGCGTGATCTACGGCTTCCCCGTCACCTGCCGCAACGGCCATTACAGCATCGTACAGGGGCTCCCGATCAGCGAGCTCGGCCAGAAACACATGCTAGACAGCTACCGCGAACTACTCGAGGAACGCGAACACGTCACGCAGTTGCTGGGTTAGGCGGGGTCTGGCGCAGCTGCTGCAACTCCCCCAGACAAAAATGGATGAATGCCAGTCCAATATAGATTGGCGAAAAGAAATTGAGGATGGGAACGAATTGCAACAGACCCAGCAGGATGCCGAGCAGATAGAGCCGTCCAGTTGCGTGCGCCATGATCTGTACGAACTCCTCCCGACTGGCATGTTCGGCCAGCGCATCGTAACGAAACAGACGCTGGTTGAGGTAGGCCATCCAGAGCAGCGGCAGAATCAGCGCGAAGGCTGAAAACAACCAAAGTGGCAGGCTGACCACCCAAAGCAAAGCATAAATTGCGATGGCAATAAAAGCGTTGGCAACACTGCCCGCGACGCTACCTCCTTGCTTACATTCCAGCAATGGAAACCGGGTCGCGGCCACATGATTGACCATCAGTGGCATGGCAAACACGGCGGTAATGATTAACGCGGTAACGTAGATCGCGGGCACCAGCAGCATAACCAGAACGAAAATCATCAGGTAATGCGAGGCCACGGCGAGAAAACCCCGGGCAATCCATTGCTCCGCCGGCGATGCCTGCAGGAGACTGCCCAGCGCCTCCAGCCAGCTGCCCCAGAAAAACAGCGCGGCAATTCCCCAGGTTAAAGACGCGATCAACATGGGCCAGATCACCAGCGCCAGCATTTTGGGGTGAAACAGTCCCTTTAATGCCGCGCGTAGTGCAGCCAGCACGCTGCTCATTCGGCACCTGCAGCGTGATGTGCGATGAGCTTGTCGATAAAGCGACGCAAAAACTGGTCCGGCTGGGCACTGTGAAAGCGGTCAGTTTCCACACCGCGACTGTAGGCGATCACGGTCGGAAAGCCCCGCACCTTGTGGCGCCCTGCGATGCGCATGTTCTCGTCGGCATCCACCTTGGCCAGCACGAATTGGCCCGCGTATTCCTGCACCATTTTTTCCAGGCGCGGCGCCAGCACATTACAGGGCGCACACCAGTCAGCACCGATATCCAGCAGCACCGGCACGTCGCGCGAACGTTCGACGACACGCTGATCGAAATCGGCTTCCTCAACGTCAAAGGAAAGCCCGGAATGTGAATGTCCCGAATGCATTGGTGTTGCCTTTCGTTGTTGAAATTAAATGACTTCCAGCTCGCGCACGCGCATGGCGTCGCCAGCGGTTACCCGGATGCGGAATCCACCGCATTCCGGACAGGCATCATAACGGGATTCGAGTGGAAATTCAGCCGCACAGGTGTCACAACATCCCTGCCCCGGCATTTCGATGATCTGCAGCTCGGCCGTTGCCGCCAGCGTCCCCTGCATCACGGAATCGAAACAGAAACGCAGCGCCTCGGGCTCGACGCAGGACAACCGGCCGATTTCCAGCGTGACACGTTTGACGCGGCTGAAATCCTGCTCGCGCGCGGCATCCTCGATTATCCGCAACACACTTTCGACCAGCGACATCTCGTGCATCAGATATCTTCAGCTACCATCTTGATCGCACCACACGGGCATTCGGCCACACAAAGTCCGCAGCCCTTGCAGTAATCGTAGTTGAATTCAAAGCGCTTGCCCGGCCCGAGCTTGATCACCGCGTTGTCCGGACACACACCGTAGCAGTTGTCGCATTCGAAGCAATTGCCGCAGGACAAACAGCGGCGAGCCTCAAACAGCGCGTTGTTCTCGTCCAGACCGCCCTGCACTTCATCAAAACTGGTCTTGCGCCGCAGCAAATCGAGCATGGGGCGCACCGTTTTGTGCGCGTCGGAGTAATACCAGGTATTCAGTTTGCCGAACTCCGCGAGCTCGTGTTTCGGGGGCGGCGCATAGGTTTCGCCGCGCAGCCAGGCGTCGATATGCCGGGCGGCCTTTTTGCCATGCCCCACCGCAACCGTCACGGTGCGTTCGGAAGGCACCATATCGCCACCGGCAAAAATTCCGGGGTGACCGGTCATCATGTTGGTGCAAACCTGTACAACGCCATTCTTTACTTCCAGCCCGGCGACACCTTCCAGCAGCGACAAATCGACGTCCTGACCCAACGCCAGCACTACCGAATCGGCCGCCAGCGTCTCGAATTCACCTGTCGGCTGTGGATAACCCGCTTCGTCGAGCGCCATTTTCTCGACCATGATCTCGCCCTCGCCGGCCTGCTTGATGGTGGACAACCATTTGATCATGACGCCTTCCTGCAGCGCCTCCTCAATCTCGAAATCGTGAGCCGGCGCCTTGTCACGCGTGCGGCGATACACAATGATGGGCTCGCCGCCCATGCGCTTGACCGTGCGTGCCACATCTACCGCCGTATTACCACCGCCGTACACCACCACACGGCGGCCCAGCATCGGCTTATCCTCGCCTTCCATTGAGCGCAGCACCGACACTGCATCAACGATCCTAGTCGCGTCTCCGGCGGGAATATAAGTGCGTTTTCCGATATGTGCGCCAACCGCCAGAAATGCAGCATCAAAACCCCCGGCCCGCAAACTCGCCTCGATATTTTCAATTTTGGTGTTGAGCTTCAGTACTACCCCCATATCCAGAATGCGTTGCACTTCAGCGTCCAGCACCTCGCGCGGTAGCCGATATTTGGGAATACCGAAACGCATCATGCCGCCGGCCAAAGGCCCGGCCTCATGAATCTCGACCCGGTGCCCCATGCGAGCAAGATGGTAAGCCGCGGACAATCCCGAGGGACCAGCGCCAACAACCAGGACTTTTTTACCCGTGGACGCAGCGGACGCAGCGAATTTCCAGCCGCGCTTGATCGCCTCGTCGCCCAGAAACCGCTCCACCGAATTGATTCCCACCGCCTCATCGAGCTGGGCACGGTTGCAGGCTGATTCGCACGGGTGATAACAGACGCGCCCCATCACTGCCGGCAGTGGATTGTTTTCCACCAGCACGCGCCAGGCCTGTTCGTAATCGCCGGATTCGGCGTGAAACAGCCAGCCCTGAATATTCTCGCCGGCCGGACAAGCGTTGTTACAGGGTGGCAATCGGTCCAGATATTCGGGGCGAGCGGTCCGCCAAGTGCCGGTCAGATTAGTCAGCGATGAGCCGGGCTTGAGCGTAATGGCAAAGGGTTTTTCCATGATTACTTGCCCTCCTCGTCCAGCAGGCCGTACTTGCGAATATTCCGGTCGGCGATCGCCTGCAGACGTGCGATGGTTTCGTGATGCGGCTGTTTGCCGAACAAATGCGCAAAACGCCGTTGCGGCTTGAGATATTCCTCGACCGGCAAACGGTGGCGGATTTTCAGCACACCCGTCACTTCACCGTGCTCGGCTTCGAAGACCGGAAACATCCCGGTTTCCTTGGCCAGTCGGGCCATGCGGATGGTGTCGTGCGAGGCCGTGCCCCAGCCCAGCGGACACGGCACAAAAACGTGCAGGTAACGCGCGCCGTGCAGACTCATGGCCTTGTTGACCTTGTATTCCAGATCACGCAAATCCGCCACCGTGGCTGTGGCGACATAGGGAATACCATGTGCCATGGCGATTTCGGGCACGTTCTTGCCTTGTCCAAATACGTTACCTGGCTCGGGCCCCAGCGGCATGGTGGTGGCGGTGCGTGCGGCCGGCGGTGTCGCCGAAGAGCGCTGCACGCCGGTATTCATGTAGCCCTGGTTGTCGTAACAAATGTAGAGCACATCGTCGTTGCGCTCGAACATCCCGGACAGACAGCCAAAGCCGATGTCTGTCGTACCGCCGTCACCGCCTTGGGCCACGACACGCACATCCTGCCGGCCCTTGACCTTGAGCGCCGCCGCAATCCCGGTCGCCACGGCCGCCGCATTACCAAACAGGGAATGGATCCACGGCAATTGCCAGGAGGATTCCGGATAAGGCGTGGAAAATACTTCCAGACACCCGGTCGCGTTGGCCGCAATCAGTTTGCCACCACTGGCCGCCATGGCGGCATCAATCGCATAACGCGCGCCCAGCGCCTCGCCGCAGCCCTGACAGGCGCGGTGGCCGGAATTGATCGCATTGCTGCGCTGCTGATTGGCCTGCACGCTACGCTCATCCGGTGCCAGCAGGCGATTGCCGACCGTAAACGTGCCGGTCTGATAAAACTTCACGGGTTGAAAGCTCATGCTGCCTCCTTAACCGAATTTGGCCGAGACAACACCCTTGTCGTGCAGGATGTTCTCGGCAATGGGGCCGGAGCGCCGATTCAATCTTTCGCGCTCAAGCTGTTTGTTGACGGCCGCCTCATCCAGATCGACAAAGGTGACGGGCGGCAGATCCTCCTGTTCGGCCCGACGGAACAAGGGATGCAGCGACGCCTTGGGAATGGGGCGACCGCCCAGTCCGGCAATCGCGGTAAATCCCTTCAGTCCGGAACCGGTCACCGCCATGCGGATGTCGGTTGCCAGAATACCGCCCATGCCGACAGCCAGACTTTTCTCCAGCACGAGAAAACGCTTGCAGTTGGCCAGCGCCGCGCGCACCGCCTGCAAGGGGAACGGGCGATAGCTAATAATGCCCAGCACGCCGATCTTGTGTCCCTCGGCACGCATCTCATCCACCACATCCTTGATGGTGCCCAGCACTGAGCCCATCGCGATGATGACCGTCTCCGCATCCTCAATTTGATAGGGGCGAACCAGCCCGCCGCTGTCGCGACCAAAGACTTGCTTGAATTCAGCGGCGTATTGCGGAATCAGTTCCAGCGCCTGCATCTGCTTGGCATGTGCCAGATATCTGACTTCCATAAACGCCTCCGGCCCGACCATCGCCCCGATCGACACCGGTTCGGCTGGGTCCAGCATCTGCCGTGGCTCGAACGCCGGCAGATAGGCGTCCACCTGCGATTGTTCGGGAATATCGATACGCTCGAACGCGTGCGTCAAAATGAAACCGTCCATGCAGACCATGATGGGCATGGACAATTCCTCCGCAAGCCGGAAAGCCTGAATATGCAAATCCACGGCTTCCTGGTTCGTTTCCGCGAACAACTGCATCCAGCCGGAATCGCGCTGCGAGAGCGAATCGGAATGATCGTTCCAAATATTGATCGGCGCGCCGATGGCACGATTGGCCACCGTCATCACAATGGGCAACCCCAGACCGGAGGCGTTGTATACCGCCTCGACCATGAACAGCAGGCCCTGCGATGCTGTCGCGGTATAAGTCCGCGCACCGGCCGCCGAGGAGCCGATCGCCACCGACATGGCGGCGAATTCACTCTCGACATTGATAAATTCGCAATTCGGCAACTCGCCTGACTTCACCATTTCCCCCAGCGCCTCGACGATATGCGTTTGGGGTGAGATCGGATAAGCGCAAATCACCTCGGGCCGGCACAGCGCAACGGCCTCGGCAACGGCGTGGGAACCTTCAGTTTGCTTAAGCATGGGCGCCTCCCTTCATTTGGGCCCGAACCCGTTCATAAGCCTCGGTTGCGGCGGCAACATTACCCTCGGCCACTTTACCGGAAAACTTTTCGTTGATTGCCAGCACCACGGATTCGAGCTTGATCAGACCGGAAAGCGCAGCAAAACCACCCAGCAGCGGCACATTGGGAATCGGCCGGCCGATATGCTTGAGTCCGATCTCCGTCGCGGGCAACGCGGCCAGATGTGAAGCCTTGTGCGTGGCGGCAAATTCGCCCAGCCCGATATCTTCAAAGCTGTGCGAAGTGTTGATCAGAACGTAGCCTTCGGATTTGAGTCCGGCAAATACGTCGATCTGATGCAGCAAAGTGGGATCCTGAATAATCAGCGCGTCCGGCTGCATGATGGGTTCGCGCAAGCGAATCTCCTTGTCATCGATACGACAGAACGCCACCACCGGCGCGCCGGTGCGCTCCGAACCGAAGCTCGGGAAAGCCTGCGCGTGGCGTCCCTCCTCAAAGGCTGCAATCGACAACATCTCGGTGGCGGTCACTACACCCTGCCCGCCACGACCATGAATACGTATCTGAAACATCATCACTCCTTCTAGTTTCAACAGGCTGGCTGTCCGCCCCGTGCCAGCCAAGCGCGTGCGGCTTGCAGGGCGCCTGCCAGATTATTCTCCGCTTCCTTGCTTAGGGAAGAACCCAGCTCAAAACCGTGACCGCGAATGCGCAATACATATGCGGGCGGTGCTTCAGCAGCATAGACCTGCCGATAGGCATGCAACAAGGCGGCCGGACTCATGGCATGCGTACTGAAACTATTGTCGTGGCTGGCGCCGATTTGGGAGATCTCAAAGGGGATGGAACAGGAAACATCCGCATCAACAAACAGGATGGCATCGCGGCCATACAGATCCGTGACGTGCTCCACCTGCCACTGAAAATCCTCGAGAAATTCAGCCTGACCATCCGCGTCGGCTTGCAACTGACGCAGGAGCAGCGGCCCGAGCGCATCATCTCCTCTCGATTCATTACCGACAGCAAATACCAGTAATGCCTGCGCCATTCGTCAGTCACCCGGGCAGGAAATCCCGTCCATATTGCGGGTCAGAATATCGAGACGTGCACCGTCTGCGGCGAGCAACTCCACTTCCAGAGGCATCTTGCCCAGCGCATGGGTCGCGCAGGACAGACAGGGATCGAAAGCGCGGATCGCCACTTCGATATGATTCAGCAACCCCTCGGTCAATTGTTGGCCGTCCAGATGTTGCATCGCCACGCGACGGATCGATTCGTTCATGGACTGGTTATTGTGCGTCGTCGAAACAATCAGATTGCAACGCACGATCTGGTCATGCTCGTCCACTTTATAGTGGTGAATCAAGGTGCCGCGCGGTGCCTCGATCACGCCGACCCCGCGTTCCTGCCGTTCGCCCAGACTGACCAAGTCCGTGCCCTGTAAGTCTGGATCCATCAGCAATTCTCGAATCATCTCGGCCGAATGCAGCATCTCGATCATGCGCGCCCAGTGGAAGCCCAGCGTCGAACGTGCCGGACGTCCCGCGTCAAAGGCCATGAACACCTGACGCTCGGCCTCGGCCAGCGGTGTAGGAATAAAATCGCACTGCGTCACCCGGCTCAGCGGCCCGACGCGATACCAGCCCGTCTCGGGTCCGAGGCTGCGCAGGAAAGGAAATTTCATGTAGGACCAGGATTTGACGTCCTCGAAAATCACATCCCAGTAATGCCCGTAGTCATAGTGATCGAACAGCGTATTGCCTTGCTTGTCGCGCGCCCGCAGGCCGCCATGGTACAAATCCATCGCGCCATCGGCGCGAATCAGATTCAAGGTATGAGCCTCGAAAGTACCAAATTCGTTATACAGCGCCAGATTCTGCTCGAACGCCTGGCGGATGATGCCTACCGCATCGCGGCTCCAGGCGATCATCTGGTCCGCATCCTTCAGCAGGCAATCCCGTTCCTCCAGACTGACGTTTTTGTTCATCCCGCCGGGAATGGCGCCGGTGCCATGCACGCGCTTGCCTGCCGTCACGCGGATAACTTCCTGGCCGAATTTGCGCAACAGCACGCCCTGCTTCGCGATCTCCGGATACTGCGCGGCTACGCCGACGATATTGCGTTTGGACACGTCCGAATCAAAACCGAACAGCAGATCCGGCGAAGACAAATGGAAAAAGTGCAGCGCGTGCGACTGCAGAATCTGGCCGTAGTGCATCAGGCGGCGAATCTTCTCCGCCGTCGGCGTCAAGGTCGCGCCGACGATCATGTCCATCGCCTTCGAAGCCGCGAGGTGATGGCTGACCGGACATATCCCGCATAGGCGTTGCACCATCACAGGCGCTTCCCAATAGGGCCGGCCCTGGATAAATTTTTCGAACCCGCGAAACTCGACGATATGCAGGCGCACCTGATGGATGCGATTGTCGTCGTCCAGCAGCAGCGTCACCTTGCCGTGCCCCTCCACCCGGGACACCGGGTCTATCGCGACACGACGGAGATTTTCCGGATGCGCGGCCGTTTCAAGATTTGTACTTGGATCACTCATGTTTTTAAAGGGCAATACGAAAATAATCGGTCCGGTTCATCAGGAAAGTACGAGCAATTCAATGCCGGCCGCTGCGATCGCTCCCCCCGATATTTTGGCCAGCAGGGCATATTTTTCACGCATCAGCGTCCCCGCCAGAATTCCGGAAAAATGCAACAACGCGGTTGCCGAAAGGAATCCGCTGGCATACGTGAACGGAGTCGCCGATTCAGGCAACTCCAGCCCGTGTGCATAGCCGTGAAACACCCCGAACAGGGCGGCAATGCCCACGCTTATCCCCACAGTCAAACGCACGGAAAGCGCAATCAGCAAACCGATAGCCAATACCGACAAGGCTATGCCGGTTTCAAGCGCCGGCACGGGATAATGCCAATTCATCGAAACGACAGCGCCGGCCGCAAGCGCAGACATAAAAGCAGCCGGTAACAGCCATACGCTGCGCCCCGCACTCTGTGCCGCCCATAACCCGACGGCCAGCATCGCCAGCATATGATCCAAACCCGAGAAGGGATGCATCCATCCGGCAGCCCCACCCGACACCGAATGACCTGTATGGGCAAACGCTGCGCTACCCAGCGCAACCAGAATCATTGCGACCATCCATCGAACACTTCCCAGCTTAATCATGATTTCTCCTGGCAAATCGAGCCGTTGCGCTCAATCGTATTGAATCAATCCGTGGCCCAGCTCAGGCGTCTTGCCCGCCAGCAGGTCGGTGAGGAATTTCCAGATGGCATCGCCGGAAGGCGGACAGCCGGGAATGAAATAATCCACTTTGACCACTTCATGCAGCGGATGCACCTTGTCCAGCGGCAAGGGCAATTCCGGATCGTTGGGGATGCCGCCGTGCGCAAGTCCGGGTTCGGTCAGATAAACTTCAGTCAGGCAACTGCCCAGATCCAGATGGTTGCGCTGTGCGGGCAGACCGCCGTTGATGGCACACGCACCGACGGCGATGAGAATCTTGCAGTTCTTGCGGAACTCACGCAGCACATGGACATTCTCTGCATTGCAGATTCCTCCCTCGACAATCCCGATATCACAGGGGCCGCAATGTTTGATGTCGGTCAGCGGCGAACGGTCGAATTCAACAAGGTCAAGCAGCGGAAACAAACGCTCGTCGATATCCAGAAATGACATGTGACAACCAAAACATCCCGCCAGCGAAGTTGTCGCGACGCGGAGTTTTTTCTTCTCACTCATGACGATCTCCCGATGGGACGCGTGGCGCATCCTCCAGCGCCTGTGCACTGATCGGTCGTGCATCATAGCGACGCATGCCGATCGGCTGACTAAAGCCGACCTCCTTGCGCAGGATCACGCCCACCGGGCAAACCGCCATCGCCTTGTCGTTCACTGAAAAACGGGTGTCGGCCAGCTGACCCGATTCGGCATTGACGATGAGGTGCTTCTCTATCCCGCGTCCCGCCAGGGCAAATACATCCTTGCCATCCACCTCGGCAGACGCGTGAACACACAGCTCGCACAAAATACAGCGATTGAAATCCAGCAAAACTTCGGGATGGGAAGCATCCACGGGCCGGTCCGGATACTGATGGCGAAAGCCGGTTGAGTGGACCTCGAGGTCGTAACCCAGCGCCTGCAGCACACAGTTACCGCTCTTCTCGCAGGATGGACAGAAATGATTACCCTCGGCAAACAGCATCTGCACCAGCGTACGGCGCAAGGCATTCAGCTCATCGGTATTACTTTCCACTTCCAGCCCGGCCTCGGCCGGCATCGTGCAGGAAGCCAGCGTCCGCCCGTTAACCTTGACCGTGCAGAGCTTACAACTGCCGTGCGGCTTGAATTCCGGGTGATAGCACAGGTGCGGAATGTAATGCCCGGCCGCCAGCGCGGCTTGCATGATGGTCTGCCCCGGCTCGAAACCGATAGCGGCACCATCCAGTTGAAAAATATGACTCATGCGTCCTCCGCCTTGAGATGCGCGCCGGCATCGTCGCGACCGGTCATCTGACGGGCACGAGCCAATGCCCCATCAAGATCGAAAGCCGGTTCAAAATCCAGCGATTTGAGTTTGCTTTCATAGGCCGGACGAAAATGCTTCAAGGTGTGCAGCACGGGATTACAGGCCGTGCGTCCCAGACCGCAGTGCGATGTCGTTTGCAAGACGAAATCAAGATTTTCGACCTCGGCCAAATCGTGACGGGTGCCGTGACCCTCGGCGATCTTATCCATCGTTTGTTTCAGCATCGATGTCCCCACGCGGCAGGGGGTGCAAAAACCGCAACTCTCGTGCGCAAAAAAGTGCACAAAATTACGTGCCACTTCAAACATATCGCGGCTGTCGTCGAATATCATGAAAGCGCCGGCGGTCGGCAAATCCTCAAAACCCAGTTTGCGCTTGAATTCACCCGGGCCGACGCAGATACCGGACGGCCCGCTAACCTGCACAGCAAGCGTGTTGACCGCGCCACAATCGTCCAGAATCTCCTGGACACTCACCCCAAACGGATATTCGTAAATACCCGGACGGGCACAGTCGCCCGACACCGAAATCAGCTTGCTGCCGGAAGATTTTTCCGTGCCTATGGCGCGGAAATTATCGCCCCCCATCGCCAGTGCCAGCGCGGCACTGCAAAATGTTTCAACATTGTTCACGGCGGTCGGCTGCTGTCGATAACCGTGGGTTACCGGGAACGGCGGGCGATTTCGCGGAATGCCGCGTTTCCCCTCCAGCGATTCGATCAACGCCGATTCCTCACCACAGACATACGCGCCGGCACCGAGATGAATCTCGATATCAAAATCAAAGCCGGCATGCCCCAGAATGTCGCGGCCCAGCAAACCGGCTTCACGGCGTTGCTGTAATACTTCTTGCAGGGGTTGCAGCAGATACCGGTATTCACCGCGCAGATACAAATACCCCCGCCCTGCCCCAATGGCGAGCGCACAAACTGTCATCCCTTCGAACACCCAGTTCGCCTGACGGGTGAGCAGCACGCGATCCTTGAAAGTCCCCGGCTCGCCTTCGTCGGCATTGCAGACCACATACTTTTCGGCGCCCGGTGCCTGCTGACAGGCTGCCCATTTCAGACCCGTCGAAAAGCCCGCCCCGCCCCTGCCGCGCAGACCGGAATGTTTAATCGCATCGACAATTTCCGCCTCGCCCATTCCCAGCGCGGCGCGCAATGCCTCTCCCGGAGCAAAAGAATGGGAAAGCAGCGGACCGGCACGATGGATGTTGTCTTCCACGACAAAGTATTCAGCGGGCCAATCATCCAGAGGAATTCGCCTGCGGATCAAATCACCAATTTCACGAACGCGCTGCAAGGTCAGCCGGGTTATTGCACGCCCATTGACGAGCATCGCCGGACCCTGATCGCACATGCCCGTGCAGGAGGTCAGACCGATGCTCACCAGACCATCCTCGGACACCTTGCCCGGTTGTAGCCAGAGCTGGCGACACATTTCATCCAGCAAACTCTGGTTGCCCATCATCCGATCGGTAATGTTGTCGGAAAACAGCAAACGATATTCGCCGTGGGGCTCAAGTTTGAGAAAGCTGTAAAAACTCGCCACACCCCGAATTCGGGCAAGCGGAATTTTCAGGTGCGCAGCAATCCGGCTAACCGCTTCCGGCGGAATATGGCCGCAGGCTTGCTGAACATCGGTGAGAATTTGCAATAACTGACCAGCATCATTGCCGTGTTTGAGCAGAATCGGCTCAAGGGGGGGAACTACAGAAGCACTGCGGGAAAACATTTGGAATTGCTCCTAAATCTGCGCGCATTCTAACACCCAATTCGGAGGAACGAGCCGCATAACCCCGTGAATCACTCCAGTATCCGTATCACTTGAAACGCATACCCTGAGGCGCGGAGATTGAAGATAAACCGGCACTGTTACACGTTCATGACCGCAGATTCTGTAACGATTTGACTGCATGACGAATCCGCTGCGGAATCCCGGCATGCAACGCGGCCTGCCGCGTCCGATTCCAGGCCAACACCTGCCTGCAGGCTTCGTGCAGCGTGCTGGAGGGCGGGAAGGCTGTCGTCAGCCAACGGAGCTGAAACTCGACGTTAACTGCATCATTGTATTTTCCAAGGTGCTCCTGCAAGCGCACAAGCGAGGCGTAAGGCTTGCCCCGAAACGCCTGTTCCATACCGAACAATTCCATAAGATATCGGATCTTCTTGGACGATATTCTGAGTCGGTGAAGACTGGCCGGACTGTCCATCTCCAACCGCTCGACCTGCTTCAGAAAACGCTGTCCTCTGAATTTAAACGCCTGTCCGCGAAATGACTTTACCGGCAACTGCAGCTCATTAAACTGCCAGTAATCGCCCTGCATCCAGAGCGCGAGCTGCAAGATCAATTCCTGCATATCGCGCTGCCAATGCCCCGCCCGAATTTCGGCAAGCGCGGATTGGCGCTGTGCAATCGCGATGTCCAACAATGCCTGCAATCCGGCCCGCTCAACTTGCTGGGACAACAATGGGCTCAACGCTTCGTCGATGAAAACATCCTGCTCGCGCAACCGGCCCAGACTCCGGCTCAGCCGCGCAAACACCTGTCTGAAAGAATCCAGTGTGGAATCCGGATTAAGCGCGCCACACAATGCCAGCACACCGCGCAAGCGCCTGATGGCGACGCGCAGCTGATGCAAATATTCAGGATCATCGCCGGCAATTGCGCCGGACAAATTGGATTGCAAATGGCAGAGACAACTGCCGCACAGCCGCTGCAAAACAGCCCCGGTTGTTTCCAGCCCCGTCAATGACACTGGCGCAGCTTTGAGCGGCGCTTCCACCCGACCTTCCAGCAACCGGTAGCCGCGTTCCGCCTTGCTGACAAATTCAAGCTCCAGCGGCACGAGAGCATGCAACTTCAGCGCCAGCTGAAACAGGCGGCTCGGCGAACCTTCGAGCAATTCGAGCTCCAATTCGCAAATATCGACTTTGCCCGTTGCACAACTGACCTCACCCTGATCCAGACACAGCTCAATGCGCGCGTCTTCATAGTGCAATTCGCGGATCGAACGCGAAAAATCCGTACGAAACACAGTCCGCAAATGTTTCGCCACGCCTTTGGGAATACGTGCACCTGCCGCTTTCAGCGCACCCAGCTCCAAGGCCTCGCCGGCAACCGGCATTTCCCATTCACTCCGCTGGTGCAGCCCCGCCTGGACGCCGCCTCCCCCTTTCAGGGTTTGCAGCCACTGTTTGCCCGAGCGGCGCAACCGGATCGCCATCCTCGCCTGCTTCAGCGCAAAATCAGGCGTATCAAAATAAATATTGAAAAGATGCACCGTGCGTGAACGTCCCTGCTGCAAACCGCGCAGAAACGAATGGCGCTTGAGTTTGGTCAGTGCCTGCGGGCTGCAGCTGAGTTTAAGCTCGGTTTCTATCGCCATCTCAGCTTCAGACAGCCATCCCGGCGGCGTAGCCGGAAGCCCATGCCCACTGGAAGTTGTACCCGCCCAACTGGCCGGTGACATCCAGCACCTCGCCGATGAAATACAATCCCGGCACGGCATTACAGGCCATGGTTTTTGATGAGAGCACTCGCGTATCAACACCACCACAGGTCACTTCGGCCTTGGCATAACCCAAAGTACCGCTAGGCAGGACTTGCCAGTCGTGCAATCCCGCCGCAATTGCGGATCGCTGCTTATCGTTGTACTGATTCAGTGGCCGGCTGCCGCCCTGTTGCGCGCAC
>Ga0172372_10005586_pt1 | contig 17457 bp, 12 predicted proteins | sample LakKiv5m_2_FD_114544 | JGI IMG/M metagenome (GOLD analysis project Ga0172372, IMG submission 114544) | Freshwater microbial communities from Kabuno Bay, South-Kivu, Congo - kab_092012_9.5m | ecosystem: Environmental > Aquatic > Freshwater > Lake | place: Democratic Republic of the Congo...
CGTTTCCGGCTTCCGCGATCAGATCCGCGATAGCGGTGGGTACATCGTGTTCCCCGACGTCGGCGAATGGGGCATCGTCTTCGTGGGCGGCACCTTCGGGCGCGGCGGCGTCTACTCAGCCGACGGCACGCAGATCGGGTGGGCCGCGATCAACCGCACCGGCGTCGGGCTCACCCTCGGCGCGCAGGGGCAGAAGGTCGCGATCGTGCTGAAGGACGCGGAGACGATGCGGAAGTTCAAGCAGGGGACCTGGTCGGGCGACGTGGCGGCGACGGTGGTCGCCGTACAAGAAGGCGCCGCCGCATCGAAGCAGTTCAAGGAGGGCGTGGTCATCTACGTCGGCGATCAGGCCGGGCTGATGGCTGGCGTCTCGCTCGCCCTCTCGCATGTCCGCTACAAGTCGCTCGCCGACCTCGAGTGAGCCGCCGCCACGTCCGAAGCGCGCGATTTCCGAACCTGACCGCACGGGGACTCCGTTCTGAAGGGTCGGCGCGATATCTTGCGATTCCGCGTGCGCGGGCGTTCTGTCCGCCGCCGCCAGAGGAGATCGAGATGCAGGACCAGACCCGACGTGAGTTTCTCGCCCTCACCGCGGCCGTCAGCGCCGCCGGACTTGTCGCGCCCGCCGGATTCGGCATGCGCCTTGCGGCCGCGCAGGACACCGCTCCTGCGGGCGGTGGAGACGCCGCAGCGGCCGGCAAGGTGGTGCGCATCGGTCTCGTCGGCTGCGGTGGACGCGGCTCGGGGGCGGCGAACGACTCGCTGACGGCGAATCCGAACGTACGCATCGTGGCAATGGCCGACGTGGACCTCGCGAAGGCGAGGGCCGCGCGCGACGCCCTCAAGGAGGCGCATGGCGCGCGCATCGAGGTGACCGACGAACGCATCTTCGGCGGCCTCGACGGCTACCAGAAGATCTGCGACCTGAAGGACGTCGACCTCGTCCTGCTTGCGACGGCGCCGGGCTTCCGCCCGATCCACATCGCGGCCGCGGTCGCGGCGGGCAAGCATGTGTTTGCCGAGAAGCCGGTGTGCGTCGACACCGCGGGCTACCACGTGTGCTGCGCGGCGCACGATCTCGCGAAGAAGCAGGGCACCGCGATCGTCACCGGTACGCAGTACCGCCGGCAGCCGAGCTTCATCGAGGGCATCGCGCGCATCCGCGAGGGCATGATCGGCGAGGTGGTCGGCATGACCGCGCGCTACTGCTCGAACGGCATCTGGTACCGCGAGCGCCAGCCCGGCATGAGCGACATGGAGTACCAGATCTACAACTGGATGCACTTCATCTGGCTGTCGGGCGACCAGATCGCCGAGCAGGCCGTGCACAACATCGACATCGTGCACTGGGTGATGGGCGGGCCGCCGGTGCGCTGCTTCGCGTCGGGGTCGCGCTGGAACCGCCCCGCGGACAGCGAAATGTGGGACTCGATCTCGTGCGACTATGAGTTCGCGAACGGGAAGATCTGCTCGTTCACCGGTCGCCACTGGCCGAACTCCGACAACCAGCTCGACAACATCGTCTACGGGTCGAAGGGCGTCGCGTACCTGCGTGCGTTCGACGGCGGCACGCAGATCTACGACCACGCGGGCAAGGAACTCTTCTCGATCAAGGGCAACCTTGGCGCGGCCTATCGACAAGAGCACAAGGAACTGGTCGAGTCGATCGTGGCTGGCAAGCCAATCGTCGAACTGCGCCAGACCGCCGAGAGCTCGATGATGGCCGTGATGGGTCGCGAGGCCGCATACTCCGGTCAGATCGCCACGTGGGACTATATGGTCAACACGTCGAAGCTCGATTTGATGCCAAAGGTCGTGAAAATCCCGGGCGATGCGCCGAAGCCGTTCGTGCGCAAGCCGGGCGAGTACCGGCTGCAGTGACGCGAGGACTCGTTGAAGGATGACCGCGAGGCCGGCAGTGCTGCCGGCCTCGCGTCGTTTTCCATATTCCCGTTTCCCTGTGGAGTTCCCTTCTGCCGCCACCCGCGTCGCGTGCTTCGTCACTTCCGCCGACGGAAGAGCGCGAGGCCAGCGATGCTCGCCGCTGTGAGCCCGAGCGATTGCGGCGCGTCTTGCGGGTCCAGCGCACGCGGCGCACGTGGCGCTCCTTGCGAAACAACCGCTCCTTGCGCGCGAACAGGCGGAGACGCTTGCAGCGAGTGATCGCCGTCGAGCGGTGATACTTGCGGAGATCGCGATCGCCGAGGGCGACGGGCGCGCCGCGATGAAGGAGATCGAGCGGCTTGTCCCGACGGCGAGTGAAGCGCACGACGCTTCAGAGCGCGCGATTGACCGCGGTCTTGCGGCGCTGCGCGCGTCGGCGCTCGTCCTCTCTGGTGGCGCGCAAGAGGTCGACGCGCACGCGCTTGATGGTGGAATCGTGCGCGTTACCCGCATGATTCCGCGGGCGGAACATCGTGTGCTCGTTGTTCGCTGTGCGGCTGAAGGCGTCGATCCCGTGCTCGTGGCGCACGTCGCTGCCGAGTATCTGCATCGGACTTTCGACGAGGAAATCGCTTCGATCTCGTGCTCGGCGGCTTTCTCAGGCGCTCGTCATGGGTACGCCGACGGCAGCGACCGCTGCGTTTCGCGCCGCGCTTGCGTGCGGCGATGAGGGGATTGCTGCGCGCGTTCGGGAATCGCTTGCGGTGCCTCGCGAGGCGCGCATCCGCAGGTCTTCGCCGAGAGGAAGCGGCCGCGTCGCTTGAGCGTGATCCGACGCGATCGCGGCGCCTAGCGCTCGAACTCCTGGAGGATGAGCCGGAAGATCATGAATCGGCGCTCATCGCGGCCGTGGCGGCGATTGCACTGCATGCACCGACTTCTGCCGATGTGGACCGAGTGGCGCGTGCGCCGCGCACGCCGGAAGCGCATCTTCTTTCCGCGCGCATGGCGCAACTTCGCGGCCTTGATGGGGAGGCGCGGCGCGCGGCGCTCGACGGGCTCGCGCTTGCGGCATGACGGGCGTACGTTGCACGCGATACGCGCGAGGCACTTCAGGCGATCGTCGAGCGTGAAGTTGCCGCGGGCCCCGATGCGGGTTGACCACTTGCGGCCGTCCGAACCGAGCGAGAAGCGCGGGCGCGACGTTGAGAACGTCACGACGTTCGGACGCACACGGTTAGGAGCCCCACGCACCAAGCAAGACGGCGAGGTCGGACGCACCGACTTGGCCGTCGTGATCGAGATCGGCGGGGCATGCCTTGCATGAGCCCCAGGCGCCGAGCATCACCGCAAGATCACTCGCGGCGACGACGCCGTCACCGTCAAGATCGGCGGGGTTCGAAGTCGCGGTGAACTCGACCGCGAGCGCGACCGATGTGCCCGCGCCGTCGCGGAGGCGCACCGCGTCGATCCCGAGTGTCTCAGTGGCCGCGACTGCCGACGCGATACGCACGGTGAACACCGCGCTGGCACCGGCTGTGATCGACGCGCTCTCGGCCGGGTCGAACGTGACCGCGAGGTTTGTGCCCGTTGCGCGCGGACGGAAGGCCGTCGCATCTGGTCCGATGTTCGTGACCGTCAGCGTGGTGACGAGGTCGGTGCCGGCGTCGCCTGTGAGCGAGGTGTTCGCAAGCGACGCCGTCGTGCGGGCGTCGCGATTCGCCGTGGTGCCGGCCATCGCGCCCGCGATCCAGCAGGTGGCGAACGCATCGGCATCGCGTCGGAGATGCGCATCGAAGAAGTCCACGAGCAGCGCGCGCGTCATCGCGAGCTGCTCTGCGCGCGGCAACGAGATCGAGTCGCACCCGAGGAAGCTTGAGTCGATGAAGCCGCAGTGCGAGGCGCCCGCGATATTGACGAACTGCCGCGGTGCATCGCAGTTGTTGTACTGATTGACCGTCGTTGACGGCGCGACGATCGTGTCCGCGCTGCCGACGATCGCACGCAGCGGGAACTGCACCGAGGTTGACGCGGCGGCCGACGACGGATTCGTCTCGGCGGCCGCGAGTGTGGCGGCGCAGCGGATGCGTACATCGGCCGCGGCCGCAAGCATCGATGCGCCACCACCCATCGAGTGACCCGACACGCCGAACGCGCCTTCGTTCACGGCACCGAAGAGGAACCCGCCCGAGAGCGTGTCCTGCTGCTCAAGCCACGTGAGGCACTGGCGCATGTCGACCGCGTAGTTGGCGTGGTTCGGGAACAGCTCGCCACCCGACGTCGTCGCGATCACGATGTAGCCGTGACTTGCGAGGTGATCGAGCGTCGAGTCGTAGAGATTAACCGACGTAAGGAAACCGTGTCCGAAGGTGACGGCGGGTGCGGGCACGGCGCCCGTCGCGAACGGGGCGTTTGCCGCAGTCGAGGTGGCCGGGTAGCGCAGCTGCGCCGTGAACGTCGTGCCGTTCGTCCGCGTGACGGTCACGTTTCGCTGCGAGACTGGGAAGGGCCCCGGCAGCGAGCTGTCTGCGTGGAGCGGCGCGGCGCATGCGATGGCGGCGGCGAGCGCGAGCATGCCGAACGATGGACGGATCATGCGGAACGATGGGTCGGAGGAAGGCATAGCTCGTGAGTCCTCTAGGGGAATGGGGCTTCGCGTGAGACGCCGCTCCGTTGCGAAGGGTGCGCCCGATTTCGCGGAAGTCGAACGGAATCCTGGGGGAAAGGGGTGCATCGAGGCAGGGGTGCCCCGCATCGCGGTGGCGGGACGCCATACTGCGTCCATGACGGTCGCCATCTTCGTCGCCCTCGCGCTTTTCCGCTCGTCAGCCGCAACCATCGTCGCCCCGGCGACATGCATCGACGCCGCCCCGCCAGCGATCTCGGCCGTCACCGATGTCTTCGTGGGCGGCGAGGGTGGATATCCGGTCTACCGGATCCCCTCGATCGTGCGGCTCGAGCATGGTGGCGCCGCGCCGAGGCTCCTCGCCTTCGCCGAGGCGCGCGGCAGCTACGCCGACGTCGGCGAGAACGACCTCGTCCTGCGCATGTCGGACGACGACGGTGCCACCTGGAGCGCGCAGCGCACCATCGCCGAGATCGCCGGGCGCTCGCTCAACAATCCGTGCGCGGTCGAGGTGCGTGCGCAAACGCATGCGGGCCGCGTGATCCTGATGTTCCAGTCGTATCCGAAGGACCGCGGCGAGGCGAAGGTGGTGGAGGGGTTTGGCACGTCCGCCGATGCGCCCGACGACCTCATCTGCCGCACCTCTGTCATCCACTCCGACGATCGCGGCGCCACGTGGAGCGCGCCGCGCGAGGTGACGCGCGGCGTGAAGCGCGCCACGCGCGCGACGAGCACCGCCACCGGCCCCGGCGTCGGCATCGAGCTTGCGCGCGGAGTTCATCGCGGCCGGATCCTGATGCCCTTCAACGAGGGTCCGTTCGACCGTTGGAGGGTGTACGCCGCGATCAGCGACGATGGCGGCGACACGTGGCGCGTGGGTGAGACCGCGCCGGATGGTGCGAAGGGCGTGGCGAACGAGGTGCAGATGTTCGAGCGTGCGGATGGCGCGGTCGTCCTCAACGCGCGGCAGCATCTCGGCGCGAAGGTCCGCAAGAGCGCGGTATCGACGGATGGCGGCGCGACGTGGTCGACACTCGTCGATGAGCCGAATCTCGCCGAACCGACCTGCATGGGCGGCATCGCGACCGTTGACGGCACGACCGTCTTCTATACCGGTCCCGATAGCGACACCCGCCGCGCGCTCGGCACGCTGTGGATCTCGCGCGATGGTGGGCGCACGTGGCCTGCCGTAGGTTCGCCCGATCGGATCCTGATCGAGCCGGAGGGCTTTGCCTACAGCGTGCCCGTGGTGCTTGCGCCGGATACCGTCGGCGTTCTTTCCGAGGCGGCGGGCTACAAGCGCATCGTGTTTCGGCGCGTGTCGCTTGCGCGGTAGCGCTCGACCCACGCAAGCACCGCGACCATCCGGCCCTTACCATGACCACCATGCGAAACGCTTTTCTTCTCGCGGCGGCCGTCGTCCTTCCGGTCTCGCTCGCTCCGATGTTTGCCACCGCGCCCGTTCCGGCGCGGCAGGCCGCGACCGAGGCAAGCGCCATCACCTTTGATCCCGTCCACTCGATGGCGATCTTCCGCGTGCAGCATCTCGGCGCGGGCTACTTCTACGGCCGCTTCAACGAGCTCACCGGCACCGCGACGTGGCCGCTCGATGACAGCGCCGCGCCCACGTTCGACGTGACCTCCGAGGTGAAGAAGGTCGATACGGGCAGTGAGAAGCTCGATGGCAACCTGCAGGGGCCGAGCTTCTTCAACCAGGCTGAGTTCCCCACGATCCAGTTCAAGTCGAAGTCGGCGGAGCGGATCGGAGAGCGGCACTGGAAGGTGAAGGGCGACCTCACCCTGCGCGGCGTGACGAAGGAGATCGAGACCGACTGCACGGTGACCGGTATCGGCAAGGGTCCGACCGGGCAGAAGGTCGGCTTTGAGTGCATGTTCACCATCATGCGCGCCGACTACGGTATGAAGTGGGGCATCGAAGCGCCGAAGGGCGCGCTTGGCAACGAGGTGCGCATGACGATTGCGCTCGAGGGCGACGTCGCGAAGGCGAAGGAGTGACGCGCGGATGGATGGCGTGATCGGGTACATCGTGTCGGTGGTCGTGATCCCTGCGGCGCTGGCGGCGTTTGTGGGCGGACTGGCACTTGCGACTCCGCTGCGACGCCGCGCGTGGGTGGTCGGTGCGGGCATCGCCATCGCGCTTCCGATCGCGTTTGTCGCGAGTTTCGTGTCGGAACTGGGCACCGTGGCGCTCGCCCGGAAGTTTGTTGTCGTCGAGGGCGATGACGCGCCGTTCGAGCGCTGGCACTGGCTTGGGATCAGCTGCGTGGCGCTCATCGCGCTTGGGCTTCTCGCGACCATCGTGCGCACGTTGGTGACGCGCGACGGCGAACGGATTGTCGATCTTGTGTTCCTCCTCGTCGCGGCGCTTGCCGTAAGCGTCTTCGTCCAGTTCCCGCAGCCATCGATCGCATCGCAGATCGGGCTCGCAGGGCTCGTAGTCGCGGCCGGTTCCGCCGTCGCGCTCGCGGGTGGAGCGCTGCTCTGGATCTCGTGGGGTACGTTCGGCATCCTTGCGGCGCTGGCGGGGATCGGCGGATTCGCATCGCTCGCGGTGATGGCGGGTGCCGTGAGCGTGGCGTCGTTGTTGCTTGCGATCCTCGCCGCGATTGGCGGCAAGTCGATCAAGGACGCGAAGCCCGTCGAATCGGCGGGAGGGCCGCTCGTGGTGGCCGCCACGATGCTCGCCCTCGTTGCGCGCGGTGGCGATGTCTACGACCAATCGAAGACGCCCGACTGGATCTGGTGGATCGTGCCGCTGGTCCCGGGATTCGCGCTGCTCTTCATGCGGCAGTCGCTGCGCGCCTCATCGATCGCGGCCGCCACGTTCTGGCGCACGCTTGGCGCGGCACTCGTCGGCGTTGCCGTCCTCGGTGCGGCGATCGCGATGGATGCGTCGAAGGCAAGCGGCAGTGACGACGAGGACGATCCCTACGCCGACATGTACGGCGGGTGATCGCCGCGCGTCGTGCGCGTCTCAGCATCCGGCGCCGCGCTCGTCGAACATGATCTCGAACGACCCCGTCGCGGCATCGCCGCCGATCGTGAAGCGCACCGCGAGACGGCGGCTGCCGGCGCCGTCGCGCCGCGCGGCGTGCGAAAGCTCGATGCGCACGGTCACCGGCCGGTCGGTCGGGATCTGCGCGCCCATGCGGAGATCGAGCGAGGTGCCCCAGACGGGGAAAGCCTTCGTCGTGTAGCCGAGCATGCGCAGGGTGGACACGATCGCGGCATCGCCTGCAAGGCGGATCGCAAGCGGCATCGACACGAAGCCGACGGGGCTTGCAACGGCGAAGTCGAACTCGAAGGCGTGCGTTCCCTCACTGCGCGCGGCGAGGTAGGAGAAGCGCTCCTCACAGAGATCCTCGCGGAGCACCTTGCTTGAGAGCGGCATGAGGGTGTCGATCGCGATCGTCTGCCTCGCGGCGCGAGATCCGGTGGCCGAGCCCCACTCGTATCCACGGGCAAGCGGCTCGTCGAGACCGCCGGCGCGCGGCGACGTGCGCACGATCGAGCCATCCGCGCGCAGAAGCAGCGCACCGCCCGCGCGACGGCCGTTGAAGGTGCTCGCGAGCGAGGCGCAGTAAGCCCCGGTGTGCTGGACGAGAATCGGATCGCCGACCGCAAGGCGCGAGGTGTCGGTGGCGGGGAGCAGCGTGTCGCCTGAGAAGCAGAGCGGTCCGCCCAGCGAGTCGTCGCCGTCGGTAGCAAGCGCCTCGCCATCGGGGCCGAGCACCGGGTGATGCCAGGAGAGGAGCGTGATCTTGGCGAGTTGATCGGTGCCGACATCGGCGATGGTCCAGCGCTTGCCGCGCACCGACTTGACCGCGACGATCGAGCCGAGGAGGGCGACCGCGTCGCCGACAAGCGCGTGACCCGGTTCGAACCAGTGCTCGAAGCGCGGATCAAGTGCGGGAAGGAGCGCGTCGCCCAGCGCATCGATCGATGGGAAGCGGTCCTTCTCGGCGAAGGGAATGCCGAGTCCGCCACCGAGGTCGAGGATCGTGGGAAGCACGCCGGTGCGCGCCGCGATCGCACGGGCCAGCTGCGCGAGGTGTGCAGCAAGCAGCACAAACGGCTCGACGTGATCCATCTGCGTGCCGACGTGCGCGTGCAGGCCGTCGACCTTGAGATGGACGAGGCGCGACACGGCGTCGACGATCTCCTCCGAGGGAATGCCGAACTTGCCGGACTTCTTCGCGTGCGAGGTGAGGTCGCTCCACGACTCAGCCTTCCGGTAGCGGATGTCGATTGAGGGATTGACGCGCACGAGCAGTCGCCCGTGTGGCGATGGCTGACCGGCCGCATCCGCGGCGGCGGCGCGCTCGTCGAGCGCGGTGAGGAACTCACACGAGTCGGCGACGACGGTGCCGCCGGAGGCGAGGAGTTTCCATGCGGTGGCGAGGTCGGCCGCGGGCGAGTTGTAGGCGATGCGGTCGTCGGTGAATCCCGCGAGGCGCGCGAGGAGGATCTCGGCGGGCGACGCGCACTCGGCGCTTGCGCCGGCGGACGCGAGGATCTCGAGGATCGCGGGCGAGGGATTCGCCTTCACCGGGTAGAGGATGCGCGCGGCGGTACCCGCGAGACGCGTCCAGGCCGCCAGGTTCGCCCGCAGTTGCGCCTCGGCGATGATCCACACGTTCGAGCCGTGCTCGGCGAGGAGATCGCGCAGCGGCAGGGTCCGCGACCACGTCTCGATCGTGGCGCTGGCGCATTCCGACGCCAGGCCGGGGGCCTCGAGTTCGACCGGCACCGCCGCGAGCAGCATGCTCCGGGAAACGGGGGCGGTCGCGGACTTCATCCGGGCGCGGGTACGGCTCGACATGGCTGCTCTCCTAGCAGCCGCCAAAGGTCGGACGTGACCTAAACACAGGCTGCACCCTGCTTCCGGCCTGCCGGGGAGCATCTCTCAGGGGAGGACGCAAATTCTCGCGACTTTCGGAACGCGGGGGCCGTTGCGCAGTCGGGTCGGGCTTTCGTGCTGGCTTCAGGCACGGTGTTCGGCCCGGCTTCCGGCCCGGCTTCCGGCCCGTGCCTTCGATCCCGCGGGCATTCGGAATCCACGGAGAGCCGTGACCGTCGTACGAGGCGGAACCGGGGGTGTCGTGACTCGGGGCGCAGCCGTCGCAACAGCGAGCGCTCCAACGACGCCTGCGAAACGGGCGATCTCGGTCGACCACGTTCGCAGCCGGTGGCCGGCGCTCCGGCAACCGCATCACTGCTTGGGAAACTGCTTCGGAATCGCGTCGCAGGCGGCGACCAGAGACGACTTGTCGCCAAAGGCCTCGATGCTCCGTCTACGTATGTCCTGCGCCATCGCGTCGGCTTCCACGCGGTCGGACTCCGAAATGCTCGTCGAGAGTGCGTCGGCGAGGGCGATCTCGATGCGAAGCCTCGCCTCGGAGGACGACTCGAGGTTCAGGCGGGCCGCATCGGCGTCGCCACGAAACCGCGCGATCCACGCCGCATCGGCGACCCATGGATCCGTACCCGCGGTTCGTCGAAGCTCGCGAGGGAGCTCGCTGCGGAATATCGCGCCGTGCACGGCGTTTCCTCCGATGCGCGAGAGCTCGTCGCCAAAGTCGCACGCAAGTCGCAGCGCCGCATCGCGACCTTGATCGGCGAGGGTCCGCTGGTACAGCATCTTGGCAGCGCTGAAGGTGGGCGCCGTGCGCGCGGTTCCGGCTCCCGCGAGTTCGATCAGGCCTGTGCGGAGTTCGGTGAGAGCGCGTTCCTTGTCGCCGGGCGCGTCGCGCAGTTCGAGCGTTCGCGCGAGATGGCGTCGGGCGTTGCCGCGGGCAAGAAGCGACTCTGGGGTCTCTTCCCGCAGCGAGTCGATGATCGCGAGGTGCAGCGCGACCGCGTCGTCAAGGCGTCCGAGCACACGCAGCGTCAGCGCAAGCTGCGACCGCCCCGGTGTCGCCGCGGGATGGCCCTTCCCGAAGTGCGCCTCGCGGATCGCGAGCGACTGCTCCGCGATTGGAAGCGCCTCCGCGGCCCGATTGTTTTTCGTCAGCATCCACGCCGCGTTGTGCAGCATGCGCGCCCTCTCGATCGGTCGGAGATGCGGAATCGTCTGTGCGAGACCAGCAGCCTCGAGCGCCTGATCGGTCGCCTCTGGGAGTTGGCCGACGAGTTCGAGTGCGAGCGCTCGCGTCGACATCGCGTGCGCGAGCGGCGTCTCGTCGCGTGAGGTGCGCGCGAGCGCGATCGCGTCGTCCGCGACGGCGAGCGCATGCGCGGGCTGCCCGGTGGAAACGAGCGTGGCTGCGAGGACACTCGTGGCTTCGGCCCGCAGCGGAGCCAGCGCGTTGATCCGATCGATGACGGCGAGGGCTTCGCGCGCCCGGTCGGGCGCCTCGGAGCGGCGCGAGGAATGCTGAAGCGACCGCGCCTCGGCGAGCAGCACTTCCGCAAGGTGCACGGCGTCTGCCGGCGCCGTGAGGAGTTCGGTCGCGCGCGCGTACTGGAGCGCCGCACGCGGATAGTCGCCGATCTCATGAAAGGCGAGCCCGAGCGTCCGGCGAAGATCCGCCTCCGACTCGCGTGGGACGCCCGCGCTCTCGATGCTCGCGGCCGCAAGCGCGATGATCTCCTTCGCGCCGGCGCGGTCACCGGCGACCTCGCGTTCGCGCAGGTTGGCGAGCAGATCGCGGAAGAACCCGTTCATGCGCTCGGCGCGATCGCGCGCGCGGTCGGCCTCGTCGGCGCGTGCGACCGCGGCGTTGCGCGCCTCGCTCGCGTCGACCGCGAGATAGGCCGACACGACGGTTCCCGACACCACCGCCCCGGCGGCGAGCGAAGCCAGCGCGGTCACCGCCTTGTGGCGTCGCACGAACTTCCGGATCACGTACGGCATGCTCGGCGGGTGTGCGTCGATCGGCTCCTCGGCGAGATATCGCTCAAGATCGCGCCGGAAGGCGTCGGCCGATTGGTAGCGGCGCTCGGCGTCCTTTTCGAGCGCCTGCATCGTGATGAGGTCGAGTTCACGGGGAACGGCGTCGCGGAGCCGCGAGGGTGACGGTGGCACCTCCGACGTGATCGCCTCGAAGAGCGGAAGGATCGGTAGTTCGGTGTCGAAGGCTGTCCGGCCGGTGAGCGCCCGGTAGAGCAGGAGTCCGAGCGCGTGCACGTCGGTGCGCGCGTCGATCGCCTCCGGACGCGCGGCGACCTGCTCGGGCGAGGCCCAGCCCGGAGTTCCCGCGAAGCCGCCGACCCGGGTGATGAGCGGCGTCTCGGCGAATCCCTTCGCGAGTCCGAAGTCGAGCACCTTCGCCTCGTCGGAGGATGTGACGAGCACGTTTGAGGGCTTGAGATCGCGGTGCATGACGCCGCGACGATGGGCGGCGGCGACGGCCGAAGCGATGTCGGCGACCGCGCGCACGATGCGCGTCGTCGCGTCGGCGGGTGCCTGCGCGGACCACACGCGGTCCGCCCAGACATCGAACGGCACTCCCTCGATCCACTCCATCACGATCAGGCGCGAGCCGTCATCAGTCGGCGCGGCGAGCAGCGCGACGATGTTCGGATGCGCCAGCGCCGCGAGCGTCTCGGCCTCGCGCGCGAAGCGTGCGGCTTCGACCGATCCTCCATCCTCGGAAGGAAGCCTCTTGATCGCAACGCGACGACCGGTGCGTGGCTCGCGCGCCTCGTACACGACGCCCTGCGCACCGCGCGCGACCACGCGTTCGATGCGGTAGCCCGCAAGAATGCCCAGCTCGGACTGCGTGACCGCGCGCGACGTGCGCGCCATCCACGCGTCATCGGCGAACGCGCGAGCAACCGCCGCGTCGATCTCGATCGAGGGAGGCTCCTTCGTGGACGAGAGAACTTCGGCAGCACCGACGGGCGTCGACGTGCGACCTGTGTCGTCCGATGACGGCTTCACGCTTCTTCCTCGGCGATCTGGCTCGCGACCAGCTCCTGCATGCGGTTACGGATCCGCTGCTTGACCTTGTGGACGGCCTGCTCGGTGGTCGCGAACGCTGCCGCGACCGTGGAGACGCTGTCGCCATGCATGAGTCGCTCGAACATCGCCACGCTCTCCACCGAGAAGCTGCGACGGATCTCGGCGAACGCCGTCCGGAAATGCTGGTCCATCCACTCCGACTCGAACAACTCGCGGGTCTCCGCGTCGCCCGCGAGATCGGCCACACCGCCGAGCGCGTCGAGGCTTCCCACCGCCGCTGCGCCCGCGGGCCGTGCGGCACGCGTGCGGAGCCGGTGGATCTCGTTGCGCACGGCCCGGAAGAGATAGTCGCGGAAGCGGCCCTTCGAGGCATCGAGCTCGAAGCCCCGCATCGCACCGACGAGCGACTGGAAAACCGCTTGCGCCACGTCCTCCGCGTCGCTCTGTTGAAGTCCCTGCTTCATAGAGAACCGCACCACAAGCTCGCGATAGCTCGACTCGAAGCGCACCCAGGCTGCCTCGTCGGACGAATCGCGGAGCCGCGCGATGAGCGTGAGCTGCGTTTGGGGGACGGCCATTCGCCCAGTCTACCGATCGATTTTCGGACTCCGAAGCCCCATGAGCGGGGTTTGAAGAGGAAGCGACGATCGACTTCCGCGGGAGTACGCGGATTCTCGGGCGTACGCGTGTGTGCCGCGAGGGTTGGTGGGGCTTGGATCGGCGTGCGTTGGGGTGGGTCGCGACCGCCGATTCCATCGAGCAGAGTTTGGGACATACTCCCGACATGGACCTCACGCGCTCGCCGCGCTCGCAGATGACTCGCTCCGCGCCGCATTTCATGCTCGCGCGGGCGGTGATCACGTCGGTCCTGCTCGTTTCGCTCGGCGCGCACGCCGCGCCGCCGCGCTTCTTCGCGCGGCCGATCGAAGGCGTCGTCCACCTGTGCGATGCAGCCGATCCATCCTCCGTCGCGCCTGTGCACGGTGCCGCGATTGCAAACGACGGCCGCATCGCCTGCGTCGCCGACTGCGGGACGACGGCGGGCGGCGCGCGACCGTTCGTCGTGATGCCCACGGGTGAGGTCGTCGCGTACGCGCATGGCTCGTTCAACTTCGCGCGGCCTGTTGGGTTTCGCCACGACGGTTCGCTCCTGATGCTTGGAGACTGGTGCCCGCCCGTAAGCGGTGGCTGCACGACCGCTGTCTCGATCACCGTGCCTGCAAGCGACGGCGAGGCGCTGGTGCTCGCAGCGAGCGCCGACACGACGAGCGTTGCGAATGATGTTGAGGAAACTGGTTGGGCGGTTGGCTGGGGTGCGACAAGTGCGACCGGCGCATGGCGCGTGCGCCCCGAGGGCACGTTCGAGGCGCTTGCGGTTGCCGGTGGCGGCGCGATCGACGCGCACGCCGTCTCGCCGTCGGGTGTCGCCGCCGGTAGCGCGTACATCAACGGCGTGCTGCAGGCCGTGCGCTGGAACACCAAGGGCGCCGCGGCGGTACTTCCGTCGATCAAGTCGGGGTTGCCGACCGAGGCACTCGCGGTCGGACTCGACGGCACGGTCGTGGGAACTTCCGGCGGACGCGCGGTGTGGTGGCAGGGGAGCGGTGCGCCGATCGCGCTGCTTCCCGTGGGATCGTCGAGCAAGGGATCGTCGAGCAAGGGATCGTCGAGCAAGGCGACCGCCATGGCGGGTGACTCGACGGAAGGGCATCCGCTTGGTTTCGCGATCTTCGGTACCCACGCGGGCGGCACGCGCCTCTTCCGCGCGACGGGTCCGTCGAACTGGACGAGCCTTGGCCCGTTCGATGCTTCCGCGCAGTTCTTTGGATTTGAGATCGTCGACGCGCCGCAGCCCGATCTCGTCGTTGCCCATGCGCACACGCCGCTCTACCAGAGGGTCGCCTTCGTCTGGACCCTTGAAGGTGGACTGCACCGATTCGACCGATCGATCGTCAATCTGCCGTCGGGCCCGAATCCGCCGATCGAGGTGGTGGCCGCGAACTCCTCGGGCGTTGTGCTCGTCAACCTTGGTGCGTCGCTTGCGCCCTACACGCTGGTGCAGCTCGATCCTGGCGACACCAACGGCGATGGACGCATCAACGCCGCGGATCTTGCGCTCTTGCTTGCGACGTGGGGGCCTGTGCCCGCGGGCCGACGGGGCGCGGCCGACTTCGATGGCGATGGCGATGTTGACGCGGCGGACCTCGGGTTCCTCCTGACGAGTTGGAACTGAGACGACGCCCGACAACCGACGCCCGACAACCGACGACGGACAACCGACGACGGACAACCGACGTCAGCGGAGTTCGCGCGCCCGGCCGAGGCTCGTGGCGCCCGGTGCTCCCGCGACCCGCGACGATTCTGTGTACGCGAGGCGATGGGCGATCTGTCATACTGCGATCGATGCACCGCCCAATGCTCGCACCCTTCACGTGCCGATCGAAGCGGATCGCTTGGATCGGGCTTGTCCTCGCGATCATCGTGCCGAACTCCACGATCGCCGCGGATGCACGCGTGATGTCGCAAACCGAGTCGGATGAGGTCATGGAGCTCTCGGTCGACACGGGCGAACTCGATGAGCGCGAGGTGTGGGCGGGCGAGGTCGCCGGCAAACCAGCGTCGCTCGTGATGTCGCCGCGCGAGGCGACGGTGGACGGAGTCTTCTTCCTCTGGCGCGGCCCCGTCGATCCGGCGCTGCGTGCCGTGGGCGGGAGCGCCGTCATTACACGCGACGGCGTAAGGCTCGCCGCGAACTTCAAGCTCGAGGACGGGCGCACGCCGACTGTGCAGCTCGAGGTGCCCGACACCGGGGTCTGGAAGATCGAAGTGATCCCACCTGTGGTCGACGCGGCGACGGTATTCGCGAAGCCGATCTCGTTCTCAGTCACCGCCGGCGAGAGCAAAGTCGAGGCGCCGCGTGAGCGTCGTCCGATCCGGCGTTTCTTCAGAAGACCAGAGGTCCGCTACACCATCATGGGCGTCGGATGCTTCGTGCTCGCGATCGGCATCATCGTGTATCGGTACCGGGGATGAGCTGCACGAAATGAACTCGTGGTCGATGCGAGGATGTCTGCGGGGATTCATGCGGCGCGGATGACGATGTTGCGAGGAGGAACGGCGTGCACTTGACCATCGCGAGCCACGATCCTGCCCTGCTGATCCCACCGGCCGTCGGAGGTGCGCTTGCGCTGCTGTGCGTCTGGGCCGCGGTGCGCGCATCGCGCATGCGACGTTTCATCGATGACATGCCGACGTCAAAGACGGCTGGCGTTTTCATCGGTGATGTTGAGTTGAAGGGTACCGCCGAGACATCGCAGCCGTTTACGACGTATCTCTGGGGCGGCAAGTGCGTCCTGTACAGCTGGACGGTCGGCGAGCACTGGAGCCGCACCGTCACCGAGACCTACACCGATTCGAAGGGCCGCACGCAAACGCGGACGCGTCGCGAGTCGGGCGTCACGACGGTCGCCTCCGGCGGTGAATCCGCGCCGTTCTACCTGCTCGACGACACGGGACATCTCCTCATCCGCCCCGAAGGTGCGAACCTCGAGCCGCGCACGGTGTTCTCCCGCACGGTCGGGCGCGGAGACTCGCTCTACTACGGCAAGGGTCCGCCGGGTGCGGTATCCAACTCCGATCATCGCCGCACCTTCACGGAGGTGGCGATCCCGATCCACCAGCCGATCTTCGTGATGGGCATGGCGCGCGAGCGGAAGGACGCCGTCGCCGCCGAGATCGCGCAGAGCGCGGATCAGGTGCACTTCCTCATCTCGGTGCGCGATGAGAAGGCGATCTCGGGCGGATACGCGTGGGGCACGTGGCTCTGGGCGATCTTCGGACTCATCCTTTTCGTCGTCGGAGTCGTGATCGCCGAGCGCAACGGTCGATTCCTGCAGGAGACATCGATCGCCATCTACGTTGCCGCGGTGGTCGCGTTCCTCGGCGTCTACTTTATCGCGTGGTCGCTGACCGTCTTCAACTCAATCCTGCGACTTCGGCAGCGTGCGCGTCGCGCGTGGTCGAATATCGACGTCGAGTTGAAGCGTCGACACGATCTCATCCCGCGGCTTGCCGAGTGTGTAAAGGGCTACGCGATGCACGAGCGTGACACGCAGCAGGTGGTCACGCTGCTCCGCTCGCAGTATGCGGTCGCTCCCGAGGAGGCGCGCGGCCGCGACGCCAAGGTGATCGGGCTTTCGCCTGCGATGGTTGCGGTTGCCGAGGCATATCCCGATCTCAAGGCGTCGGAGTCGTTCCTTGCGCTGCAACGCGAGCTCGCCGTCACCGAGAGCCGCATTGCGATGGCGCGCACGTACTACAACGGCGTCGCCACCGCGTTCAACGGACGACTTGCGGTCGTGCCTGATGCATGGCTCGCCGCGATTGCGCGATTGAAGGCGTTCGAACTGTTCGAGGCGAAGGGCCTTGAGCGGCAGAGTGTGGCGGTTGACTTCGCGCAGTGAGTGCGGGGTTTGCACGCGCTCGTTCGACGCAAATTCTCAACGGATACGCAGGATTCCGACGCGGTCCACTGCATGAGTCGCGTCACCCTCAAACCACAGTGAGCGAAGTTGTTCCTGCGAGAGAAGCAGCATCATCTGCTCCTCCAGAGTGTTCGCGTCGAGTATCCGCATCGTGCCGTCTGCCCCGCCGGTCACGAGGCGCGAACCGTCGAGAGTGACGGCCATACACGACGCGCGCGTGCGCTGTCGGCGCGATTCGGCGAGCACGCCGCCGTCGTGCGCATCGAGCGCCACGACGAGTCCGTCACGGTCGGCCGCAAACACACGTGTGCCGTCGACCGACGCGGCGACGTCGGTGCAACTTGCGCCGATCGGGCGTCGCCAGCGCTCGCATCCGTCGCGCGCATCAAGGGCCACGCAACCGAGCGTGCGCGATGCGACATACGCGCTGTGGTCGACGCCGCCGAGGGCGAGCGACGGAATGCCTTGCGGTTCATGAACATCTTCGGAGCAAAGCGCGGTCGTCGACCAGCGCACGCGTGCGGTGGCGGTCTCGA
>Ga0172372_10005587_pt1 | contig 17456 bp, 11 predicted proteins | sample LakKiv5m_2_FD_114544 | JGI IMG/M metagenome (GOLD analysis project Ga0172372, IMG submission 114544) | Freshwater microbial communities from Kabuno Bay, South-Kivu, Congo - kab_092012_9.5m | ecosystem: Environmental > Aquatic > Freshwater > Lake | place: Democratic Republic of the Congo...
CCGCACGCCCCAGCAGTGGATGGGGTACCTGCGCCAAGGATCGAGCGAGACCGACGTCAGCGCCGAGTACGGCGTCTCCACTGTCGATGAGTTCGTTGCTTATATGTTCGCGGACTATGTGATGAGTCGGAAGGTGCCCGATGAACGGCTGCGTCCGCTGATGGAGCTGATGCTGGATCTGTTCAAGAAGGCGATCGACCGGCTGCGCGGCCGCGGCACGATCAAGGAACTCGAACCCTACCTTGACATCATGCTCGCCGGGAAGCAGCCCGAAGCCGGGGCGAAGAAGCAAAAGCCCCAAGTAAACGGGGGCGTTGTCCCAGTAAAAGGCGCTGATCCCCAAGTAGCTTCATCCAAGCCCGGCGAATGGCCCGAACGGAAGCCCGTGCGGTTCGTGCCGGTCGAAGGCCGCAAGGGGATGCTGGTGCTCGCCGACGGCACGGAGCGTCCGTTTACCTATGTTGCAGTCGAGTCGTCGGACCTGATCCCGACTCACGATGCGCTCAACGGCTTCAAGAAGAATCCCGCCGGGGATCTCAACGAGCGTCCGTATCAGGATGCCGTCGCGGGCAAGCCCTCGCGCGATGCGGTCATGCAGATTGCGCGGGATCCCAAGCCCGATCTGCTTCTCAGCGACACGCCGACCGCGACGGATGGCCCCCCGATCACCACGCCGGATTTGCGCGTCCTCGGCGGCAACGCTCGCGCCATGGCGCTGCAGAAGGCGTATCAGGATGGCGGGGCGGGCCGGTATGCCCAGTCTCTGAAGTCACGCGCGGCGGCGCTCGGCCTTGATGCCGACGCCGTTGGCGCGATGAAGCAGCCGATCCTCGTCCGCCGGCTCGACGATGGCGGCAAGCCTGGCGAACTCTCCCGCCTGCTCAATGAATCGCTGACCGCCGGGCGTACGCGCGAAGCCGATGCGGTTTCGCGGGCGAGCCAGTTGTCATCCCGCGATGGAGAGCGGATCACCAACCTGATCGGCGATGGCACCCTGGCCGAAGCGCTTTCGGATCCACGCCGCGGCACCGACATCATCCGCACGATGATCGACAGCGGGGCGTTCTCCGAGGCGGACCAAAGCCAGTTCATCAAGGATGGGAAGCTCACGAAGGAGGGGAGGCTTGCGGTCGAGCGGACACTGCTTGGCGCAGTGGTGCCCGATGCTGGCGCAATGGATGAATTGTCGGCGTCGGAACAGAGCATGATCCTGCGGGCGCTCGGCCCGTTCATGTGGCTGCGCGAAGCCTCGAAGAAGCCGGGCACCGACTTCAATCTCGACCAAACCCTGTCGCGGGCTCTTGAGATTCTGGCGAAGGTCCGGGCCACCGGCGCGGGCCAGGTGAAGTTCTTAGTCGAGCAGGGGTCTTTGACAGCGGATCCCGCGCTGCAGGACAAACGAGCCGTGGCGTTGGCGGAATTGTTTGAGGCTGGCCAGCCGGTCAACTTCGCGCGGCGCATGCGCTCGATGGTGGAGATGGTCCGCGATGCCTTGGATGGCACGATGCCGCTGGGCGCGGAGCGTGCGCCGACACCGGGCGAGGCGTTCGATGCGGCGCTCGGCATTGGCGATACGGGCCCACTGGGGTTCTTTGGCCGCGCCTACCACGGATCGCCGCACACGTTTGATCGGTTCAGCACAGAGAAGATCGGGACGGGGGAGGGCAATCAGTCGTTTGGTTGGGGGCTGTACTTTGCGAGCAGCGAAGGTGTCGCCCAGCACTACAGGGAATCGCTTTCGCGCCGCCGGAACGCGGGCCTGACCTACGACGGTCAGGAGATGGATTCGACCGAACTCGTCCGCGTGTTTGCGCATGCGCTGCAGTCGAGAGGACTCAGCCGCGCCGGCGAGATTGCGACCTACTTCGTCAATCAGTTGAGAGTCAGCGACCCGCGTACCAGCGTGATGGACGTGTTGGAACGCGGCTGGTTCGGGTATGAAACAGAGGCATCCCGCGCCAAGCTCAAGTCCGCTCTCCACGAACTCGCACGCGGGGTCGAGGTGGAAGGGCCGTCGGAAAGACCCCGATACTTCATCAGGCTCGCGCGTGGCGGGCGCGATTTGAGCCAGTTGACCGACGCAGAGCGCCGCTTGCTCTTTGAGATCGACACGCGGCTCTACTGGATCAGTCCCGCGAAGCTCGCTCCAGACCAAGCCTTGGATAGGATCAGGAAGGAACTGGAAAAGACCGTGCGGGTGCAGGTAGAAACCGCCAAGGGTGAGCGCGGCGATGCTCGCCGGCTGACCGGGGCGGAGGACGAGCGGGGTATCAGGCTTGTCCGCGAAGCGCTCGGAGATTGGGCCGACAATGACGGGGTATTGCAGCCCGACGACCTGTGGCACCGCTTCAAGCACAGCCGAGATTTTCCGACGGCCATCATCGAGGGCATGGGCGCTGGTGGCGGGACAATCGGCAAGGCGCATGTGCGCAACTTCCTGGACCACCCGAGCATGGACGAGGCGATCTCGCTGGCGCAGCCGGCACGCGCAGTGCGGCGGTATCAGGAAGCGCTCAGGCTGGCGACCGAGGCGCGCGACATGCTCCGCCTGCTTGATCGCTTTGGCGCAACAGTGCGGCTAAGCAAGCCGGCCGGGGCGATGTATCAGGTGAATCTGAAGCCGGAAGAAGATGAATATCTGCTTTACGACGAGCCGTTATCGAAGCAGCCGAGCCGGGTTAAGCGCCTGCTCAAAAAGGCGGCCGCATCCGACGATCGGGTGCGCGACACGATTGCCTATTACACGAAGCAGTATCGCCGCGAGGGTCGTCCCGAGAGATTCGACGGCGCAAACTTCTATTCTCATTTGTCGTCCAGCACTGGCAGCCTCAAAAGCCCCCCGTCGGACAAGAGCGCCTCGCTGCTGCTGCGCTCGCATGGCATCCGCGGCATCAAGTACCTTGACGGCTCCAGTCGATCGAAAGGCGAAGGCGATTACAACTACGTCATCTTCGACGATGCTGATATCGAGATCGAGTCGAGGTATGGCCGCACCGTCCGCGACAGCGCCGGACAGGAAGGGCTGTTCGGGCAAGGGCGCACCGATCCGAACTCCGGTCGGCAACGGATGATGTTTGAGGGGGAGCCGGAATCGGCGAAACCGACACCGAACGAGTGGCGCGTGGGCGATGAGTACACCACCGATAGCGGCAAGACGTACCGCATCATGGAAACCTTCTATGAAGGCGGGAGGCAGATTCTCAAAAGACGTCTGCTGCAAGGGCCGGGAGGTCGCCCCAAACTGCTCTATGGCAAGGTGCAGGATTCCACGTTCGCCGCTGAGGGGCTGGAGGAACAGTACGGCATCCTCCCCCCCGATCGCGGCACCGTCTCCCCCACCCTTGCCGCCGACGATCCGAGACGGCCCGGCGAGACGGAGGAGGACTACCGCATCCGTCGCCAGTACCGGGAGGCAGAGAAGAACACGGGGAGCCTGTTCGGGCGGAAGATCGCTTCCGATCTCGATGATCTCGGCTTTTTCTCGAAGCTCCAGCGAGTGGCGGCTGCCAAGATCCGCCAGCCGATGCGGCGCGATCAAGTGCTTAAGACGCTGCTGGGCAACGGGGTCTCGAAGGACGAACTGATCTGGAGCGGGCTACTTGAATTGCTGGAAGCCAAGCCCGCCATGATCGTGACGCCGAAGGCGCTGCAAAAGTTCATCGAACAGAACCGCGTGGAAGTGCGCGAGGTAACGTACGGGGCCGGGAGCACGGCGGCCGCGCGAGCTGCATCTAGGCGGAACTCAGAGGCGCACCGCAGGTACGATGCGGCCCTGCAAAGGATCTTGAAAGCCGCGAGAGAATACAAACATGAAGGAGGTGAGGAGTTTGTCGAAAGAGCGATCCGCGACATTGCGGGCGGGGCCGCACATACGAGCAGGACCGATGCTTATGACAGACTTAGGATTCGGCTTGAAGATAATTACGGCGATGAACCAGCGGCCGAAATTCTGGACGAATTGAACATGGGCGATCTGTTTGCGGAGCTAAGCGATGCAACAGAAGCATGGGAGCAAGCCTCGGATCTTTTATCGCGCGAGCGGCCCAAAGCAACGAGATACGACGATCACACCCTCCGCGGCGGCGACAGCTACAGGGAGGTGCTGCTGAGGTTGCCGGGGGCTCGCCGCGAATGGACGGTACACGAAGATGCGGATGGGGGTTTTGAGGTCCGCGACGACGACGGCCGGGCTGTGGCCAGTGCTGGAACGCGAGAGGCCGCCGAACAACAAGCGAGAGATATGAATGCGAGCCCGGCAGCGGAATCAAGAATGTTCCGCTCCTCCCACTTCAGCGAGCCCAACATTGTTGCGCACCTTCGCATCAAAGACCGCGTGACGCCGGGCGGCAAGCTGGTGATGTTCCTTGAAGAAGTGCAGTCAGACTGGCATCAGGCGGGAAGGGAGAGGGGGTATCGAGATCCGAACGAACCGACGACGCACCCTCAGGGATGGGGCACTTCGCACGGCGGAGACATAAAGGTTCCCCCCGCCCCCTTCGCCAAGAACTGGCATGAGATGGCGTTCCGGCGCGCGGCTCGCATGGCGGCCGAGGAGGGGTATGACGCCATCGGGTGGACGACCGGCGAGCAACAGATCGAGCGGTACGAAGAGCTGGCTGAAAGCGTGCGCGGGGCCGAATGGGAAACGCTCGACGACGGCACGAAGAAGGTGTCTTTCGAGGTGGCCGATCGCTCCGAGGCTATTGTTTTCCGAGTGGACAATTCTGGCAAGGTGCTCAGTGCCACCGACGGCAAGGAGGAGATCGAAGGCAAGCCGCTGGCCGAAGTGATCGGCAAGGATGCCGCCAAAGAGATCATGGGCAAGCCGTCCGGCAAAATGGGCGGGCTGACGATTGGCGGAGCGGGCATGCGCACGTTCTACGACCGCGACCTCGTGAACTACGCCAACAAGTTCGCCAAGCCGTTCGGGGCAACGGTGGTGGATGCGGCGGTGGTGACGGGCGCGGACCTGGACATGAGCCAGGTCGAGCGTGATCAGGGGCTCGATGTTGACGGTGAGGTAGACGTTCACATCCTTCCGATTACCGACGCAATGCGCGAATCGGTGATGGCGGAGGGCGTGAGCATGTTCGGTCGCACGATCCAAACCGACACGCCTGCGTTCAAGAAGTGGTTTGGCGATTCGAAGGTGGTGAATGAGGACGGATCGCCGAAGGTGGTGTATCACGGGACGACGGCAAAATTCACGGTGTTTCGATCCGATGCCGCCAGCGCGACTGGCGTTGAATCATTGGCGTTTTTTCTGACGGCAAGCCGTGACGTTGCAAGAGGATACGGTGACAATGTTGTTTCTGCGTATGTAAAAATCGAAGATCCGGCAGAGTTCGATTTTGGCGGAAAGTCTCGCGTTTACTTCGATGGACGATGGCGATCGCCACGCGAGCTAGCTAATCGCATTGCAGAAATCAATCAAGATTTGGATAGGGGCTCATTCGACAGTGAATCTGATATTCGGCTGGAGCTTGAAGAAGCTGGCTGGGATATCCTCGGCACAAACAAGATCGGCGGCCTTATTCTCAAGAATGTTGACGATAGTATGTCCACGTTTGCCGGTGGAGGCGAAACGACTACGCACTACGTCGCCTTCTCCCCCACCCAGATCAAGTCTGCCACGGGCAATGCGGGCGCGTTCGACCCTGACAACCCTGATATCCGATACGGTCGCACGATCCAAGCCGACACACCCGCGTTCAAGAAGTGGTTTGGCGATTGGGAGCACCCGAAAGCCCATACGAGCAGTGGGCCATCGGTGTCTCAGGTTGTAAATGAGGACGGCTCGCCGAAGGTGGTTTACCACGGCACCCGAGAGCAATTTGACGCCTTTGAGGTTGGGAGAGAGGGAACGAACAGCGGGACTTTTGGATCTTGGAAAACCAAACGGGCCGCCATGTTCTTCTCGGAAAACCCGGAACTGGCCGGGGAATTCGCCGTGCAACACGGAGGCGCCGGATCAAGAACGGTCCCCGTTTATCTCAACATCAAAAGCCCTGCGGATCTTCGCGGATTCTGGAAAGATGGATTGTTAGACGAATTGTCGGGCGCTGGTTTGAATATGCGTTATTACAACAATATCAGCCCGCGCGACACTTGGGAGGTATTTGACGAAGAAAACGGCGGCAGCCTGTTCGTTCAAACACTCCAGTCTCTTGGATATGACGGGGCGATCATCAACGAGCCGGTGGGCGATGGCATGGACATTACATGGGTCGCCTTCTCCCCCACCCAGATCAAATCCGCCACGGGCAACGCGGGCACGTTCGACCCTGACAACCCTGATATCCGATACGGGCGCACAATCCCCGACGACGATCTCCCCGACTACGCCAAGCCCGAGCCCATGCCGCCAAAGGTCCGCCAGTGGGTTGAGCAGGCCGCCGAACTTGATCCGGGCAAGGCTCCCGTCCCCAAGCCCGGCACGCCCGCATCCAAGGCCGTCGAAGTCCTGCGCAGCCTTGTAAACCGGCCTGTCGAGTTCGCCAAGTCCACGGCCAAGGTGTTGCAGGTCTCAACGCTCACGGCGCGGCGAGCCCTCGCGGCGCTTGGAGCGCCTGGCAAGAAGCTCTCCACGGAAGTACAGGCTGTCACCGACAAGGGGCTTCGTCGCGGCGGCACCGATGCCGATGACATCCGCGCGGTCCTTGCCCCGCTCAGCCGATCGGAGCGTGTCGTGGCGATGCTCTACATGAACGATCGCCGCGGCGAATTGACCACACCGGAGCACATCCGCAAGGCCGCCGTTGAAGTGCGCCGAATCCTCGACAAGATGATGGACTCCGCGTCGAAGGCCGGTGTCATGCGCGGCAAGGGCAAAGACAAGAAGCCCCTGCGCGGGTCCGGCAAGGCGTACCCCGAAGCCCCGAACGCGGCTGGCCGGGAGTTCATTGAGAAGGCCGCCAGCACGCGCGGGGCCGATCCCGAAGTTGCGGCCTGGGCCGAGGGCGAAGTTGCCGCGGGACGAGCGCCGACGCCGGAGCGTGCGATTCGCCGACTGATGGCCTACCGCGCCAACCGCCTTCGCGGCACGAACGAGTATTTCGAGTCGTACCGCGTCCAGCTTCCCGAGCGATACGTCGAGTGGGATCCGGCGCTGACCCTGATCCCCTTCGCCCATCGCCAGGGCATGTTCATTGCGGCGGTCGAACAGTGGGGACCGGAGTTTGAGAAGGCATACGACTCTGTCAGCAAGATTTCAGAGGAACACGGTCCGGCGGCCGCCAACCTCGTCCGCCAGTTCTTCGTCTCTCACTTCGGCGGCGAAGAGTTCGCCTCAAAGTGGCAGCGGCAGGTGTTCGGAGGGATCAGTAACTATCTGACGGTCTCAAAGCTGGGGTTTTCGGTGTTGTCCTCGATGCTCAACATGGGCCAGCGGTTTAGCGGCGTTATCCGCTACGAGCCGCAAGTCCTGGCCTTGGCGATTATCAAATACCCGCCCTTCATCAATAGATACATGAAGTCTGCAAGAGCTTTAGAGCGGGCCGCTCGGCGTGCTGGTGCAAATGCCTCAATCACCGAATTATTGTCCCCCGACGCCATCAGCCCTGGATCATCCTTCGTGGAGTTCGCTTTGAAAGCGAGCGGGTTCTTGAGCGTCGAAGATGGCAACAAAAACACAGCCTCCATCGTGGCTGCCATTGGTCTGGAGCGTGACCTTGCGCGACTGCTCTCAACACACGGCGGAACTCGCACCAAGCTCGGCAAGCTCATTGAGTCCCTCGAATCCATCAGCGGGCTTCGGGATCCGACCTCGGCGATTTACCGCCGGCTGAACAAGGCGGGCATCAGCGATACCCGCATGGTTGAAATCCTCACGGGCGAGAAGCCCCTGCAAGAGGATGAAATCCAGACCGCGATGAGCCGACTTGTGGGCGACACGCAGTTTCCGATGACGCTGGCGACGGAGCCCCTTTGGTGGCGGGCGCATCCGTGGGCACGGGCGATGTTCAAGTTCAAGACCTTCGGCACCCGTCAGGTCGGCCTCATCTGGGAGGATGTCGTCAAGGAAATGCTCAAGGGCAACCTTGGCCCAGCGGTGCGGTTCATCATCGCCACGCTCATCGCCGGCGAACTCTACCAGCTTGCACGGGACCTTCTCATGGGGTCGGACAAATCGGCCGTGAAAGCCGCATTCAACGGCAACGAGAAGAACGCCAAGGAGTGGGCCGTCCGAATCGGCAATTCGATGTCGCGCGGCGGCGCATTCGGGTTGATCGCCGATGTCACCTACGGGTGGAAGTCCATGGCATTCGGCCCCGCCGGGTCGAGCATCGAGAACCTTGCCGACCTCTACTCGAACGCGGTCAACCAGACCGTCAAGGGTGGTCCGGCTGGGGTATTCGATGCGGGCATCGCGTTCCTTCGCTCGGAGGTTCCAGCCGTGCGTCAGGTCGAGTCCGTGGTCGATGCGGGCCTTGCGGCAACTGGGGTGCGGGCTCGCCGGGTGTCGGCGGTCTCGAGACTTCGGGCGCAGGCACGAACGCTCAAGGAGACGGAAGAGGGCGATGTCGCATGGTGGCGCGATGTGCTGGGCGAGATCGGCGACGGCATTGCCTACGGTCGCCGGGAGTTCGCCAAAGGTCCGTACACGTTTAGCCTGCAACTGGCATCTCAGCAAATTGACCAGGGCGACACGAAGGAGGCGGCGCGGTACCTCGCCCGGATCTTGCAGGCTGCGGATACGCCGGAGAAGCGGAAAGCCGCATTGCAGTCGATCCGCCAGAGCGTTACCCGGCGCGCGCCGCTGGGTTCGATTCCCGAGAAGGACCGGGCGAAGCTGCTCAAGAAGCTGAGCCCCGAGAACCGCAAGAAGGCCATGGAGCTCGATGCGCAGTGGCGGCGGGATTACGCCAAGGCGGTCAGCATGGCCCGCGCGGCGGTTTCCAGAACGAAGGCTGCGCAGACTGAGGATGATGAGTAGACTTACCCCGGATCGCTAAACAGTCACCAAGCCATGACGCGAGGATTCCATGACACGCATTCAGACCTCCGCCCCGTCGCCGACGCCAACCAGTCTCGGCGACCTCTTCAAAGTGGCATCCACCTCGTACGGACCTACCGCCTTCGGCCTCGTGTGCTTCCTGTCGATCTGGTTCGCGGCAGTGAAACCGACGCTGGAGAACAACCGGGTGGACACGGCGAAGATTCAACTGATCTCAGACAAGTTGATGGAGGCGGCGCAGGTCCAGAACAACACCGCGCAACTGCTCAAGCCCATCGCCGAACGGCTTGAACGTCTTGCCGACCGCCTTGATCTTCACTCGAAAGGACCGACCCGATGAAGCTGATCGTGCCTCTTATTGCCCTGGTGCTCATGTTTCTGGGTGGATGTGCCGCGGGCGATCCCAAGCCGCGCGCCGCCGTCAGTGCCCAATCCGTTACGGACGAAGGGCCAAAGAATCCCACCCGCGTCGATACCGAAGGCGTTGCCGGTTCGACGCTGTACCCCTCGACCTCGGTGCTTCTGCAAGAAGGCTTGGCCGACGCCGAGGGGACGCAGACCCAGCCCGCACGGATGCACCTAAACAAGCCTTCCTCGACGACCACGGCATGGTCCGGGCCGTTTGATACATGGCTTGACGCGGCGGGCATCGTCACGGCCACGGACATCAAGGCGGTCACGCCGGAAGGCGCGACCATCGAAGCCGCCAGCATCACCATCGACAACAAGTCCACGCTGGAGGGTGCAGCGCTCTACGCCAGCGCGATTGAGCAGCAAGTGATTGCCATGAGCGCCGACCAGCGCGAGGCGTACCGGGCGTATGTCACGGAGTTCGCCTCGACGGTGCGGGAGACGTTCCCGGCGCTGGCGGATCTGCTGGTCAAGGCGCTGATTCCCGTCCCGTAACAAGCCTCACGAAAGCGCCGGGGTCGTACCCCAAGAGCAGGCCCCGGTGCATTGGCAGGGTGGAGAAGTGGTATCTCGCGGGTCTCATACTCCCGATGTCGCTGGTTCGAGTCCAGCCCCTGCTATTCGAGTTACAGACGCATTAGAAAGGGCCACGCCATGGGCTTTGCCGCAGTTGGCGCTGACAAGATTCGACACGCATTCAAGGCCATGATGGCCGGCCGCGGCGGCGTCATCATGATCGGCGACTCGAATCAGCTTCGCGGCACGCCGACTCAACATGGGTGGGATGCAGGTTGGTCCGAAGCGATGAGGCGTCGGTTCGGCATTTACGGTACTCAGCCCCTTGTTCCGTACTCGCTCGGCGTCGGCATCGGCTACGGTTATGCGATGGTTTCGGCTTCGCCCGGCGGCGGTACACAAGCCGGAAACACCGGCGAGGTCGCGATCGACAACCGATTTGACTGGTCCGGCGACGGATCGGGCACACCCAACCCAGACGCATTCGGCAACGCTTCAGGCGGCAGAAAACATCTTCACCTTCCGAACGGCACAAGCGCCAGCAACAACTACGGGATTCGCTTAGGCGAGACAGGAATTGCTCCGCCGTTCGACATTACACAGGGCATGCGCTGGCACTTCGAGCTTGCGAGCTTTGAAGCCAACTCGGGCGGGTATCAAATCCAGTACCGGCTGGAGGGAGGGGACAATACGCAGTACGCGCTGCGGTCGGCTGTCACAATCCTTGATGGCATCGCTGCTGAATGGTTTGACTCGTACGACGACATCGCGGCGGACGCGAATCTCGCCAATTTCATCCCGTTCGCACTGCGGTTCTCGACCTCAAACAGCTTTGTGATTACCGCAAAGTTCACGGTCGGTCATATGTGGGTCGAGGACCGATCGGCAGACGGACTCAAGGGCGCAAAGGTCGGAACGCTCATCGCACAGGGCGCAGCTTCTCTCTATGACATGTCTCGGGCCATCATCCCACTTCCCGGCGGCGACCAGCTCAAAGCGTATTTCAGGCACTACCACCAGCCATCTAATGCCCTTGTATCCGGTGGCTATCCCGTCATCGTGCGCATTTGCTCGGCCACAAATGACCGCACCGAAACAGGCACCGACATCAACGGCGACGGCAACAACAACAACACCGGCGCTGGCTACTACAGCAATCTCATGGCTATGCGCGATGCCCTGCTTCATATCTGGGTCAACGATTGCGGGTACGACCCGAATAAACTGTACTTCCTCATCACGCCGACGCACACCATGCACGCGGCTGCGGAAACAACCATGCGGCAATTCAGAGATGCCGCATTGCAGTTTGCAGCCGATTGGCCGAATTGCTGTTCCGTGGACTTCAGCGCCATACTGACCTATGACGAGATGAACGCACTCGGCTACTACGACAGCACCGTTGGCGAGGGGCCATCTCACCTTGCCAGCGCAGCGGCCTACATTGATCTTGCCGAACGTGAGATTGCGGCGCTGCTTGATGGGCGCAACCGACGCCGCTTGTTCCAGCGGCGCGGGATGCCGTTCTGATTATCCCGTCCTTTTGTGCTTGGCGTAAAAGTCAACGTCCGTCTTGCGATTGCGGCCCTCGATGTTCGCGTAGTGCCGATGCACGATCTGCTCGGAGTTGCCCATCCACTCCGCGATTTCGCGGCCTGAGTAGCCCATCTGCACAAGGTGGGTGCCGAAAGTGTGGCGATAATCAAGACAGTTCCAGGCCAGCCCGAAACGCTCAGACTCGGCCTTGATCGCGGCGGCCATGTTCTCGGGATTCCAGCGCAACCCCTTCGGCGACGGGATCAGCCAGAACTTCGGACGCCCGGCCAGCATGTATTCGGACAGGATGGTCTTGAGCGTCGGGCTGATCGGGATGCGGCGCGGCTTGTTGATCTTCGGTGCCCACATCTCCCCCGTGCGCGGGTCGCTCTTGGGGCGAATCCAAAGCCACTGGAGCGGCTTGTCGAGATCGTCCGCCGTGAGCCATGTCGCCTCTTCCCGGCGCAGGCCGGCGAACAGCATGATGGCCACGGCGGCACGGAGGACCGGCTTGCCTTCAAGGATCTGGAGTTGCAATTCAATCTGATCGGTGGAGAGATACCGGATGGGGGAGAGTTTCACGCGGGCCTTGGGAACTTCGTCCACCGGGCTCCCGGTCTTGCCTCCGTGGGGATGCACCATGCCGAGCTTCTGGATGCAGTGGCGGAAAAACTGCTGGAGGATGCCCCGGTCGGCGTTCACACTCTTGCCCTTGATGTGCGCGGCCCGGCTATCCAAGTGCGACATGATCATCATGGGTGTGATCTGCTCGACGAACCGGCATTGCCCGAGCTCGGTGATGGGGGTGATGGACTCGATACCCCTGGCGTTCTTCCTGAGCCGCGGGCAGATCGAGCCGAACACCTGCCGCAGTCTCGAGACTTCGTTCCAGTAGCAGCGCGGCCGGCGGATCGTCTCGCTCCACGCCATGAACGATTCGAGCGCCGGCACCAGCGGCGTCTTGGTGGGCAGCTTGTATCCGTTGGTCCGTTTCTCAAGCTCCAGCCGCTTGGCCAGTGATTCGGCCACGCGGCGATCCCGCGTTTTGGCGGGGATATCTTTCACGACCTTGCCGTAAGAGACACGGACGTACCACAACTCTCCGCGCTTGTGCAGACTCGCCATTTTCCACCTCGCCGCGCGACCCCCTGCATACTTTGGGGATAATTTGGGTAATCGCACGAATCTCCGGATTTTTCCACCTTTCCGAATATTCCTCGTAAACCAAACACTGGCAAACACTTACTGCGAATAGCGGGGGTAGGATTTGAACCTACGACCTCCGGGTTATGAGCCATGTGGTGCGCACGCTCGCCCGCGTGCGCACGCGGGATTCGCCTGAATTCAGGGATGCGGCAAGTGTGCATGGTGCGCATACTGCGCATGGTGCGCACGCGAATAGGGGAAGATTTGGGGAACGCAGTAAGGTTGACGCTTGGGGAAATGTTGGGCAGATTTAGGGTATTGCCCCAGGCCAATAACCATTCCCCAGACCACCGGAGACCCGTCCATGACCCGATCCGCCGTGCGCGTATCCGATCTCGACATGCTCAAGATCATCTCAGCCCGTGAGGCGCAGATCGGCGCTGACCACCGGCTGGAGGAGAACAGGAGTGAGCTTGCCCAGGCCCGCGAAACATTCAGGGGCCGCCAGGAGACCGAGCAGGTCATCCTTGATGAGCTGGCCGCGCTGCGCGAAGCCGGTGATTCAAAGGAGCTTGGCGAGACGGTGGACCGCCTGAACGCGGCGGCGGCGGATCGGAAGCGAGCGCTCGAATCTATGGAGACCGCCAGCCGCAACTACAAGCGCCAGCACAAACAGTGCGATGAGCTTGCGGCATCACTTGTTCATCTCGTGGATGCTGCGTTCGGCCTCGGCGACAAGGGGCAGTTGCTCCTGCCGCGCGATGATTCGGAGTACAGGCCGAACCCGGATGCGTGGAAGCTCGTCACGCTCGACACTCTGATGGGGCCGACCTTTGCAGCGCCGTTCGCCGATGCTGGCGTGAGCACGGTCGGCGATGCCTTCAAGAGTCTGAGCGGGAAGTTCCCGCTTACCGGCGTGGATAACCAGCCGCTGGCCGCGCCGCTGATGGCCTACCTTCGCGCCAAGGTGGCTGACTTCCTTGATCGCCGCGGCATCAAGCACAAAATTGAGCACGACCCGGCCGCCGAACTGCCCGGCGTGGAGAAGGTTGATGCTGAACTTGCCGATGCCAAGGAGGACGCTGCGGAACGGTATGACGGCGACCCCGAAGGCGATGCGGGCCAGCCGGATGACGATGCCGGGGAAGCTGGCGATGAGGGCGAACAGGAAGAAGAGGATGGCGGCCCCGGCTACAAGTTCCCCCCGCCTCCCGCGACGATTCGGACGCCGGGGGACACTGTTCCGGTGAAGAAGCCAGCCAAGAAGGCCGTGGAGAAGGCGACTCCCAAGAAGGCGGCGAAGAAGAAGGCCGTGAAGAAGAGAGGGCGGTGATCCATGCAACCGACCGTCCGGGCGCGGCCGCTTACGCCGCGCCAGCATCTGACCGTGCGTACCTTCGTCCGGCTCTTCAACGAGAAGGGCTACCCGCCGACCCAGCGCGATGTGGCGAAGGCGCTTGGAACGAATCATGTCACCGTGTTCGAGTCGCTTCGAGGCATCGCTGCCAAGGGGTACGGCTCGCTCGTCCATCGGCACGGCTGGGTGCCCGATGTCATTGAGACCGTCCCGGTTGATCGGGCGCTCGCCTTGGTGCAGGAGCATCTTGGACCTGATCCGCGCTGCAACTCGCTGATGGCGGCGCTCCGCGATGCCGCTGTTCTGTTCATCCCCAAACTGGAAGAGACCCCATGCTCACCATCCTTGCCCTCGACCCCGGAATCAACCGAACCGGATGGGCGGTAATCGTTCACGACAAGACGATCAAGGGGCCAGACAAGATCAAAAGCGTTTGGTCCAGCTCTTTCTCAACAAAGGAGAGCGGCGACTTCCGCCTCGACGAACTCTCGGAGTGGATGGCGTATCTGCTCAGCATAATCAAGGGCGACCTGGCGGGCTCCCTGCCCAATATCGCCGTGATGGATGCCGCCTTTGCGATGGATCGGGGCGGCGTCGAACAACTCTACACCTCGCGCGAAGCGCTCAAGCGGGTGCTTCGTGCCAACACTATACCGCACTACGAACTGTCCCCGACCTTTATCAAGAAGGCGGTGACGAACTACGGGAATGCGGACAAGGCCGAGATCGTTCGTGCCGTCACCAAGCTGGTCGGCGCGGCACCGGGAACCCCCGATGAGGCGGACGCCATTGCGTGCGGCTATGCGTGGCTCATTGGTCAGAAGGCCGTCGGCGTGACGGCCCCAGTGTTTGCCGAGCGATTGAAGCCCAGGAATACCAAGAAGAAGGGGGGGAAGAAGTGAAGTTTCTGCATCTGTTCCTGATGTTCTTCTTCTTGTCGGTCGGGCTGGCCGCGGCCGTCGGCATGATCTACGTCGAGGATCACTACTCGACGCTCAAGGGGGTTTTGTGGCTGTGGACACTGGCCGGGATTGTGGCCGGGATCGCAACCCTTGCGGAGAGGTACGGCAAGTGAGCCCGATGTCGATTGGTGAGGAGATTGAGTCGCTTCGCTGGCTGCTCAAGGATGCCACGGAACGGCTTGCCGCGCTGGAGGCGATGGCGACGGTGCCCGATGCGATCATGCTTCCGGCATGGCGGCGGCCCACGATCGCACAGGCTCTGGAGGCAGCGTCGGCGGTCATTGGCTGCTCGCCCGATGCTTTTCGTAAACGCTCCTTGACCGCTCACCGATCTGAACTTAGCCGCCTTAACCGCATCGTGACGCTTGCCCTGGTTCGGGAGTGGACAGACGCATCGCCGGGGGAGATCGCCAAAGCACTCGGCTACAAGGACGGCAAGGCCATATCGGAGTTCGTCCGTGCCGGGCACAGACAGCTCGGTACTCGCGTAGCCAAGTCGATCCGCGACGAGTTTGCCGCGCGCTTTGTGAGGAGTTCGTGAGGGCACTCATGGAGGCGCGCGTATGAGCGACCATTCCTTTTCAATGCCGTTGGCAAAGGCCGAAGCCGTGGCCGCGATTGTCGCCGAGGAGCTTAGCCCGTACTGCACGGCGGTTCATGTCGCGGGTTCTGTCCGCCGGCGGAAGCCGGTGGTTCACGATATTGACCTCGTGGTGTGCCCGCACCTTCGGATGAGCACCGGGCGGAAGCCCCGGCTTGTCTGGGCTCCTGAGTTCCTGACCAAGATGCAGACTTGCGAGCGCTGGCTCCTGGGCAACAAGCATCCATCGGACACCACCAAGGCGTTCACGGTCCACTCCCGGAAGGATGGGCGGCTCAAGATTCAGATATTCGCCTGCCAGCCGGATCAACTCGGCTGGATTCTGGCGCTCCGCACAGGGCCGGAGGACTTCACGACGCCATTGGTCTCGATCTGCAAGCGCCGCCCGATCCCCCACTGCTTTGAGGATGGATGGCTCTGGAGGATGGAAGGCGATGAGCGCGAGAAGGTTCTGACGCCGGACGAGGCAACGCTGTTCCGGGCGCTGCAACTGCCTTTCATCGAAGTGAACGACCGGTATGAGCGGAAACTGATGGAACTGCACGCCGCAACGGGCGGGACGAAGGCCGAGATCAGATACAGGACTTACTGATGCGCGAAGGCACGATTGAACAGGTACTCCTTGGGGATGCGGACTGGGCGGTGGAGGTCGGCGATGTGGCCAAGGTTCACAACCGACTGCCGCATTCGTCGGTGGGGCTGGTGTTCACCAGTCCGCCGTACGGCGCAGCGCGGACGTACGGGATCGACTTTGATCTGCGCGGGCAGGCATGGGTGGAATGGGCAGTTACCCGGTATCTCGGGTGTATGCGCGTTTGCCGCGGCATCACGGCCTGGGTCGTAAACGGCACCACGCGCGATCACGAATGGGATGGCTTGCCGGTCCTGCTCCATGCCGATCTGATCCGCCGTGGCGTCGTTACTCGGAAGCCCCCGATCTACATGCGGGACGGGGTTCCGGGCTCGGGCGGCAAGGATTGGTTCAAGGATCGGTATGAGACGATCATCTGTGCGCAGTCGCGACCGGGTCCGCTGCCGTGGTCGGACAACACGGCCTGCGGCAAGCCGCCGAAGTACGGCCCTGGTGGCGCGAAGAGCAATCGCACCAAGGACGGGAAGCGGGTGAACGAGAAAGGGCGGGATGAGTGGGGTTTCGCGCCGACCTCGAAGGGCGGCCGCCGGGCGAATGGGAAGTATCGAACCGTGGCGGCTGGTCGAGAGATCGACCGCTTCCACACCAAACACCGAGCGGGCGGCGTGATGGAAACGCAGGGCTACACGGTCCCCAAGCTCGCCAACCCTGGCAACGTGATCTTCGGCTCGGTCGGCGGCGGCAAGATGGGGCATTCGCTGGCCAGCGAGAACGAAGCCCCGTTCCCCCTCTGGCTCGCCGAGTTCTTTGTGAAGAGCCTGCTGGCCCCGAATGACATCGTGCTCGATCCCATGTGCGGCTCGGGGACGACGCTCCACGCGGCGCTGAAGCACGGGCGGCGGGCGATCGGGCTTGATATCAGGGAGAGCCAGGCGAAGCTGACGCGGGAGCGGATGCGGTCGCTGTAATCAAAGTTGGAATAATTTGAGGCTGAAATTAGCACCCCCCCCTGCGTCCGCGCACGCCCAAGCCCCGCTTCGGCCAGTGGGCGCGGGGGTTTTTTATCCCGGCACCTCGCCGGTCTGTTCCAGTTTGTTCATGGTGTTCCTTTGTTTATGGCGAACGCTACCTGTTTGTTACAGTGAACGGCGGTGATATGACAACACCGTTGTCAATGTACAGGTTGCCATTGAACAAGCCTGTACGCGCTCTGTTACTGAGGATCGTTCGAGGGCGACCGAATGCGTCAACGTAGGTGATCACATATTCTGGTGGTGAGCGGTGCGAGGAAGGGTCGTTTATATCCATACAAACGACCACTACGAGGGAAACGCAGAGCGCAACAAACATAAAGTAGCGCAATCCCGTCACTAGGCCGA
>Ga0172372_10005593_pt1 | contig 17449 bp, 15 predicted proteins | sample LakKiv5m_2_FD_114544 | JGI IMG/M metagenome (GOLD analysis project Ga0172372, IMG submission 114544) | Freshwater microbial communities from Kabuno Bay, South-Kivu, Congo - kab_092012_9.5m | ecosystem: Environmental > Aquatic > Freshwater > Lake | place: Democratic Republic of the Congo...
ACCAGCTTGCGATAAAAGAGATCAGGAACCTTGACTCGTCCAATGAGCGTCCCTTCATGTTCAACCACAAATAGTTTAATATCCGGATGAAGTTTTAACGATAAATTATTTTCAAAGTTTTGTTGCGAGGGTTGAGGGCGATCGGGATGAGCGCCAAAACTGCTGCCGCGGTGGCAGGCCAGCGCTTCGAGATCAAGACATTCCTTGGGAAATTCGCTGGCCAGTTGTTGCAATAATTTGGTTTTGCCTGCTCCCGTTTGACCGCTGACGACCATGAGGTCTGAGTCTCGCTCTGAAAATTCGCGAATATTTTTCAATAGCTGTAAGCGAAGGGCCTTGTAACCACCCTGGATGCGTTTGACTTCACGACCGCTGGCGCGAATCCAATCGAAGGCGATGGAGCTTCTAAGTCCGCCGCGCCAACAGGTGACAAAACCAAGATTCTTTTCAACTTGAGCAAGCTCTCTATTCCAAGAATCGACGCGCGCTGCTTTGAAAGGGGCGACTATTTCTTGACCCCGTTCAATGGCAGCTTGCTGGCCCAACTGTTTATAAGTAATACCAATTTCTTTTCGTTCGCGATCTGTGAGAATGGGAAAGTTGACCGAGGCCGGAAAAGCCCCATGGTGAAATTCCCGCTCGGAGCGGACGTCTATAAGTTTGAATTGCTTGTCTTTCCAGACAATATCTTTTAAAAACTGTTCAGCTTGAATCATCACCATGATCTCTATTGTATGGGTGCACTAATGAAATTAAAAGTCGAATCCTTCGCTATTGGTAGTTACGGTTGCAATTGCACGGTTATATACGATGAAATTTCACGCCAAGCTCTGGCCGTGGATCCCGGCAATGATGCCAAAACATTTTTGCAATGGATTTCCGATCGCGATCTCAAAGTCACTCATCTTTTACACACCCATGCCCACTTTGATCATATCGGTGGCAGCAAAATTGTGCGCGAGCAGACGGGTGCAAAAGTTTGCCTTCATAAGGGAGATAAACTTCTTTATCAGGCTCTGCCAGTTCAATCGATGATGTTTGGACAAGCACCGATGACTGCGGGGCCAGTGGATCATTTTTTACAAGATGAGGAAGAGTTTAATATCCAACAGCCGCTCAGTGTTGAAAATGCAGGCAAACCTTTTGGCCTTAAAACACTCTATACTCCAGGACACACTGAAGGCTCTTGCTGTTTCTACAGTGATCAACTGGATCAACCTCTGCTTTTGGCAGGCGATACTTTGTTTCAAGGCTCTGTGGGCCGCACTGATCTGCCTGGCGGAGACTTTAACCAGTTAAAAAAATCTATTAGAGATCGCCTATATAATTTGCCTGAAGAAACTTTGGTGATTACTGGCCATGGTCCATCGACCACCATTGGCGCTGAGGGAAAACATAATCCCTTTGTTAATTTTTAGCGATGAACCAGCGACTAGAAAACCTCAATTCTGAATTTGATCTATTTTATCAGCAGTTTTATGCCAATTGGCCTCTTTTAAGAGAAGCACTCCAAAAAAAGGAAAAAGATTTTGTCGCCGCAATTAATAGTTTTTTGCCTCAAAACTATGGGCAAAATTTGGCCCATGAGTGGCAATCGAAGCTCTATGGAGATGCCACCCGCGAAGGCCAATATTTATTGGGAAGTGATCAAGCGGCAAGCAAGGTTTCGGCCCATGGTGACGGGCCTTTTCCTGCACCCGTTGCTATTGAATCAGACGAAAGGACTGCGCTTTTTAATTATTATATTGTCGACCGCCCATCATTTGTTTTGGCATCTGTCTTTGCCCAGTTATTGCAGAAAATGCAAAAGGAAAATGCCGCATCACCTTTGCAGGTGGGTGATTTTTGTTCCGCACCTGGTGGAAAATTTCTCATGACACTTTTTCAATTAAAGAATCGTTTGGAGATAAACAAATTGGATTCTTGGGAATGGCTTGTTAATGAACAGTCGCAAGATCGCTCTCTGCGCTTGCGCCGCAATCTTGAAAATTATCTTCCCAAAAATATTTTAGAGCTAGTGCAGGTAAAAAATTATGATGCACGTTTGTTTGGAAAAAAAATGCCTGCCCATTTCGATGCCATTTTGCTTGATGTTCCATGTAGCAGCGAACGCCATGTCATGCACGACGAAAAGGAAATGAAAAATTGGAAAGTAAAACGCCCTAAGATGTTAGCGGAGCTGCAGTTTTCTCTTCTCTGTTCGGCCTACGATGCGCTGAAGCCAGGAGGGGTGTTGCTTTACTCAACCTGCGCTTTGGCACCTTTTGAAAATGAAGGGCAAATGGAGCGCTTACAAAAAAAACGAGAAGGCGTGCAGATTTATACTTTGAAAGACTTGGCCCATGATTTGGGGCAAAGCGAGCAACAGCTGTTGCCCTTTTTCGAGGCGCGCTCGGCCGGGCATTTGGCCCTACCGACTCATCCGGAAGCCTTGCATCAGGGACCGTTATATGGTGCGTTTATCGTAAAAACAACTCGTTAATTGTTTAAGTTTGATATTTTACGACCAATTCTAATTAAAAAATCAGCAATTTGCTGGTAGTCAAAAACATAAAATTAGCATACTAAAAACACCATTCTAATATTTATTAACGGTTATTTACTCCTGCAAGGATTTGTTATGGGACTTTTATCGTCGTTTTTTCCTAAAGAGCAGAATTTTTTTGAAATTTTTGGAGCACTTTCTGATCGCGCTGGTGAATGCGCTAAGAAATTTGAAGAGCTTTCTCGCGATCCACAAAAAAATATTCACTTAGTTAACGAAATTGAGGCGCTCGAAGATTCTGCCGATAACATCGTTCACGACGCCCTTGTAAAATTGCATGATACGTTTATTACTCCGCTAGATAGAATCAATATTTATCAATTACTTTTAAAGTTAGATGAAGTGACTGACCTAATTCACGCTTCAGCTCAAAGAATTAAATTGATGAAAATTTCTCAATTTAATCAGCCAACCAAAGACCTTATATGGACCATGGTTGCAACCGTGAAACTCACAAAAACGTTGGTGATTTCCCTTGAGAAATTAAAGTCCCCAGAAGAAATTCAAAAAATCTGTATTGAAATTAATAAGATGGAAAATAAGGCCGACGATGAAATGCGCCGCGCTCTCACTGAACTTCTCAATTCAACTTCTGATTTCAAAGAGTTTTATATTCAAGAAAAATTAATTGGGTTGATTGAAGAAATCACTGACAGTGTTGAAGACATTACTCACTTGGTTGAGGCCATTATCCTGGATCACGCCTAATGAATATGGAATTTGTTATCATTTTTACGATTGCGCTTGCGCTAATTTTCGACTTCATCAATGGTTTTCACGATGCTGCGAATTCCATCGCTACCGTCGTTTCAACTCGCGTGCTTCGTCCCCAGTGGGCCGTCGCATGGGCCGCATTTTTTAACTTTATTGCTTTCCTCTTTTTTGATTTAAAAGTGGCCAATACTGTTGGAAAAGGCGTCATTGATCCTGCCATCATCGATGTGTGGGTCATCATGGCAGCGCTAATTGGGTCGATTTCTTGGAACCTCATTACGTGGTACTTCGGACTGCCTTCCTCTTCTTCTCACGCTTTAATTGGTGGTCTTATCGGCGCAGCGATTATGAAGTCGGGAGCTGGGTCACTTAACGTTCCTGGACTTACAAAAATTTTAGTTTCGATTGTGGCCTCTCCTTTAGTCGGAATGGCCCTTGGATTTATAATTATGACCCTTGCCAAGGCTTGGGCCAAGCGAAGACCACCAAAGCAAGTCAATGGTGTCTTTCATAAACTCCAACTCGTTTCCGCGTCTTTGTATTCACTTGGTCACGGCGGCAACGACGCTCAAAAAACTATGGGTATTATTGCCGTTTTACTTTTTAGTACAGGTCATCTTGGTACAGAATTTCACGTTCCGCTTTGGGTTGTCTTAAGCTGTCACGTGGCCATGGGTCTTGGAACTTTGTCCGGTGGTTGGCGGATTGTAAAAACCATGGGAATGAAGCTCACCAAGCTTAAAACAATTGGTGGATTCAGCGCTGAAACTTCCGGCGCCATAACTCTTTTCATGGCGACCAAATTAGGCATACCCGTATCTACAACACACACCATAACTGGTTCAATTTTAGGCGTTGGTTCGGTAACCGAATTGCGCAAGGTTCGCTGGAAGACAGCGTCAAGAATTCTTTGGGCCTGGGTTTTCACCATTCCAGCTTCGGCCATTGTGTCGGGCATTTGGTGGATGCTCCTTCACTAAAGTAAAAAACGCGCCCAGCATTTGAAATCACAAATTAGTAATTAGAATGTATGGGCCAATCCGATCGAATACTCTGAATAGTTGGTGAGTATTCGATCTCCTCTCCAAAATCGCCAAGCACCCAAACGCAGGTCCCATTCAGGTCGTAGGTGATGAGCATAGGTGGCACCATAGAGAAAATTTAAGTGCCCTTCGTTTTGATATTTAAGATGAGTTATCAGTTCACCTTTTAATTCAAGTTTTCCCCATTCATTAAATCGCCACAAACTTCCCAAGAGAAGTCCTGGGCCGGTTCGCCATTTGTTTGTCAGTTTTGAACCGTACTCAAGATTCCAGTTAAAAAGACAGTAAAAAGTTGATTTGCTGACATCACTCCACAACCAACTCGCTCCATAACTCGGTCGGATTTGCCAAGTCTTCATGTTCGTCGCCCCATAATCCATGGGACGGCCATAAGATGTATGCAGCCCCCAAGAGCTTGGTCGTTCGTAGGTGGTCCAAGGTAAGAGCGATATCGTATCTAAAAATAGAATTTCTCGTAATTTTATTTTTTCATTTTGACGTATGAACTTGGTATGCAAAACATCCAGGCGCGAATTTGTGGCAAAGCCTGCATCGCGATTTAAAAGATCGTGAAGGGCCGGTCTGAAGCTAAATTGTTGCGCACTGTGACCGCCTAGTTCGCTCGCACTTAACATCACCATCGAAGTACCATGGCCTTTATCTGGGCGGTTATACTTCGGAGTTTCGATGGCCTTTAAATTGGTTTCTCTTTTGCCAAGTTTGGCCCTGGAGATAAGGGCCTTGCGATATAATTCTTCATGGCCCGTGCGAAAGTGGAGATCGTTTTCAATTTTTTGGTACAAAATATATTGCGCCAAGGCCTCTAAAAAAAGTTGGTTGCTTTGATAGCGTTGCCATAATTCTGGATCGGTATTCCCATTCACTAAAAGACGAAAATCGGCCTGTTCTGTGGAGTTGAGTTGCTTGATCACGTGGTGGGAGCGATGGGGAAGAGAGGGGCGGTATTTCATTTCTTTTAAAGCGCCGGGAATTTGTGCCACAACCTTGATCGTCTCAAAGGGGACAGTGTACCAAGTAAATTCTCTTTCGAGGTCCCAATCGGGTCTGGCCACGTCAAGTAGCGAGAGCAAATGAAAAGAGCAGTTCTCATCTATAAAGTAATAATAAAAAAAGGTATTTTTTGATAGCTCCCAAAAATGCGCCATCATTCTTCTCATGGATGCTTCATCAACATTCAGTTCATATTCCCACAGATCGCGGCCTTCACCCTCACTGTATTCTCGAACTTTCATGTAATAGGGTTGCATGGAAAACTGGCCCAAAAAACCACCCGTGAGTCCATTGATGGCAAAGGTAAGTCCAGTATTCGTCTCCGTGACTGCTGCGTAAGAAATGGAATAATCAAGCAAATCGAGATGCTTAAAATCTTCATCACTTCCACCTCGTTGCAAGCGCGAAGTTTTGCGAGAAATAATGCGCACGAAAGTGTGTCCCATGGCAGAGCCAGGGTTATTTGGATAATTGGCCGCATAAACCAGTGCGACCCCAATAGGATCGAGATCATTAATCCAGGTTTCAAAATCAGGACAGCGCACATCTTTAATCAAATCTTTATTATAAGATGAAGAAGTTTTTAATTGCTCTTTTAGGTAGCGATAGCGTTCAGGAAAGCGACATTGGGGATGAAGATTGGGATCCCCTGTATAAGGGCGATTGAAGGCCTGCCAAGAGGCTTCTGCTTCTTTGGCCAAATTCCACTTTCCTTCAGTTGAATAATAAAATTCCGGACCATCGGCCTGGCCTTGCTCAGTCTGACCTCGGAGTAAAACGCCCATGACGGAGGGTTGATAATGCAGAAGTCGGCGCCAGTATTCGTCGCCCTTAAATTTTTGCCAATTAATCGGTGCCTCTTCCAAAGAAAAGGCCTGGTGATTAACCAGGCCTAAACTTATGAAAGCGAAAAGAAAAAAGTGAATCATGAATTCAGTTGGCAGTAACCTTGTAATTTAGATTGAATTACGGCCTTAATTTTTCCTAAGCTGGTAACAGCAGGTTGTCCCACTGTAAAAATTTGCTCATAGTTTTTCTGCATTTCTTCTTTTAACATACGAGAACCGTTGTTATTGCAACCAAGTGCGCGAGTTAAACCGTTTAAATATTCACCGTCGCCAATGGCAGCTTCAGCAATTAATAATTCGTGGTTGGCTTCGACAAAATGTAGGTCCATGCGGTCATTTTTTACAATGTCATGTTTCGCGCAACCACTGGTGCCTGAAGTCATGGCAAAAGTATTACTGAAAGTGGCATTGGTTGAGGCCCTGGTGATGGCCGCAGTTGTTGTCATCGACTTAGTCACAGACCAGCCAAGTCCGCAACCTGTAGAAGTATCACCCTCAGCTGAGTAAACAGTCTGAGCTAAAACTAACAATGTAAGGCTTAATAAAATTTTCATGTTGATCTCCTAAAATTTAAATTAAACGGCCAGTGGACAAACGGCCTTAAGATTTTGATCTTTTTTAACAATTTCTTTTACATTGCTTAAAAAACCATCGGCGTTTTTGCTTTCAAGTGTTTCAAAATTGGCCTGTACTTTTTGTCCAAAATTTTCAATAGCATTGTCGCCACAACCCATGGTGCGGGCCAATACTGAAAGGGCTTCTCCACTTCCTAAAGCCGCATCAAATTTAATTTTTTCTAAATGGCCAGCTACATAGTGCTTTTGCATTTTGTTTAATAAAACCAAATCGTGTTTTGCACAGCCTGAAGTTCCTGACGTCGTCGCGAAAATTTGCGAAGGAACAAAAAAATCAATGACAGTTGCAGTTGTAGTTGAAACCAGTGATTTTTTTGGCGCGGCCAGTGAACCAACACCACATCCGCGAGAACTATCGTCAGCAATCGCGTAATTGCAAAGTACAGTAAGCATCATTGCCCATAGCAACTTTTTCATCAAATCCTCCAATTTTATGTGAATGCCATAATCTTAAGAGAGACAGGTTATGGCGACAATACAATTCTAGATATTTCAACAATTTATATTGAATTTGCTGCCGTCAAAAAAAGATTGAAATGCTCTAGTGGTAAGGAAGGTTGGTGCCGCTTGGGGCAGTGAGGGTCAAGGCCATACCTAACTCCACAAAAATCTGGCACTTAGCATCGAAAAAGTCCACTTTTGCCTACCTAACTATATGATTTTCCTTAGGTTTCAAATCGTGGCATAATAGGAAACATGACTCGGGACCATCAAAAACAACAAGATCGTTCCTATCAAATGACCATTCTTGGGCGCTATAAAAGGCCGTGGTGGCACTCGGTTATTTTATTAATCATGGGTATCGCAGCTTTCACGATTCCTTATTTATTAACCAACTCTTTTAACACTGGCCGTATGGAATATTACCATCCTTATTTGGCGGTGGAGCTCATTATCCCAAGAGTCGAGTGGATGATCATTCCTTATTTTTCTGCCTACATTATGGCCCTGGTTCCTTTGTTTGTGTTTCCCTTTTTGGCACAGAAGGAATTAATTAAGACCGTTGCTTTGTCTGGATTGGTCGGGGCCATTTGCTTTTTATTATTCCCTACTCACTTGGGTTATTTAAGAGCGATTGATGGGTTAGGGTACTGGCGTCCACTTTTTGAATTATTGTGGGCGGCTGATCATCCCCATAATTTGACTCCTTCTATGCATATCACCATGGCCTACTTGTTGGTCATTCCTGCTTCTCAGTATGTGGATTCTTTGTGGAAAAAGCGTGCTCTGCAGTGGTGGTTTGTGATGGTGTGCGCGTCGATTGTTTTAGTACATCAGCACCATATTTTGGATATTGCTTCAGGATGGTTTTTGGCCGTTCTTTTCGATGTGATTATGTTTAGGCCAGGATTAGATCGAGCGGCTTCAATTGAAATTACCGGCAAGAAAAAAATATCGCATTTTTGGCCAGTCTCAGATTCCTTTTTGGGTAGTCACTCAGCAGAAAAAAAAGGGCGCGGCCATAACGACCGCGCCGCCTAAAATTCTTAGTGCAATTTAATTAACTGAGCGTCGCTTTTCTTGAAGTTGTTCAACAAGATTTTACCTTTTTGACCTTTGCTAAATCCGGCCACAAAGAATAATCCGCCGTGGGAACGCACAGACCCGTCGTCTTCATACGTTGGGCCATAAACCATGCCTTGGCCCCAAGTTTTGTTGTTTTTTCTAAAGGCCTGAGACAATCCAAGACCTTCAGGGTAGCGACCATCAAGAATCTTTAGACTTAAGGCCACACCAACGTAGTAGGGGTTTTTAAATCCAACATAGACAGTGAGGTCAACGTGTTCATTAAAATTTGGCACATCAACGGCAATCAGCTCATTGGGTTGAATCCAATTAGGCAATGCTTCGCCATTTGGCAGAGTATTGGTAGGTGCAAAGCCTTCCCATACTTCTGGCAGAAACATCTCTAGTTCTGCAGTTAGGGCAATTTTGAAAGGCTCACCATTTTGCGGTGATGAAATGCTGACGCTTCCATACTTAACACCCTTAACGACGATATCGACAGTGCGATCAACATTTAGACCAAATTCCGGTACGAAGTTAACGGCTGTTGTGACGCTGTTGTCACCAAGGTCCAGCGAGAATTTATCCACCACCTTTTTACAGCTGGATAAACTGGTCATTGCGGCAAGCAACAATCCAAGTGTGAGTGATTTTTGTAGCATAACTAAACCTCCTGTTTTTATGCTTCTATTATATTAAGCGAGACCGTTTCCGATAATTGGCGACCAATGAAAAACTTCGGCCATGACAGTTTCAAAGGCCGGAAGCATCCAGTTGTCTTGCTCCACAAAATAAATGCGATCCTTAATGGGAGCAAAGCAACGATCAATCGTTCCTTTCGCCACCAGACCAACATCGGCACAGGGGAGGGGATGTCCCCAGCGCGTGAGGCGCAGATCAACTAAATCAGATTTCCCGATATTAAAGGCCGGAAGAATTTCATCATAGACTTGTTTTTCAAAGCGCGCACGGTAGCGAGGGTAGGCGTCTTCGGCATAGAGATCAGGGCGCGCCCCATCGTAAGGAATTCCTCGATAAAGGGTAAGAACGGATTTATCTGAATGTGGTGTCGCAAAATTGCCGTTGACGATATCAGTGGCGTTGATGAGGTCACTGTACTTTTCCAAATCATCCCAGCCAACTTTTCCTGCACCCAAGTTAAAAAGATCGTAATGCTTTTCACCGACTTTTTTATCAATGAGCAAGTTTGCCACCAAGTAACTATGATAGCGAAGGTCGCCAATGGCATTGAGGCGATCGGTGGTGATGCCGTTTAAAAGTTTTCCAACCACAAATTTTGGACAAGAAAAAACCAATTTCTCGGCCTTAATTGTTTCCAACTTATCCTCTTGGTTCAAAAAGGTCACGAGCACACCATCATTTTCCAGCGTTACATCAAAGACTAAGCAACGAGTGCGCAAATGTTTTTTTGGAAGCTCGTCTCTTAAGTGAGACAGTAAAGCTTCCGCCACATAGGCATTGCCGCCTGGGAACACGGCTACTTCATCCGCTTCTCCAGCAAAGAAATTGAGTCCGGCCGCGGCCGAAAGCTCTTTGGAGCTGGTAGCAAAGGATGACCAGCTATAGTGTTCCATGAGGGTTTCAATGTGACTGTGAAGTTTTCCGCCCACAACTTTTTCCAGGTGGCTTAAAAAAGAAACCTTGTCGAGATTGTTAATAATTTTTCGCATGGCCGGATCGTAGGTCGGGTACTCTGGAAAAGTCATACCTTGCTCTGAGCGTGACAGGGCAACCATGTATTCATTAATTTTTTTAAACTGCTTTTTAGCACTTGGAGCTGTTTCACCTTCCCAAAAATGTTCATAGCGTTTCCAATTTAAATAAACGGGGCCTTCTTCTTTTTTAATGGCAAATTTTTTGCTCAGGCCCAATTCTTTAAATAACTGAACTGTCGGGTTCGCGCCTGTGGGGTTGATCATATAGGCGGCGCCTAATCCATAATCGACACCACGCCAAGATTCGCCTTTAGAATTGCCCCCAAAGCGAGTCGCCTGCTCCAAAATGACCGGCTTAAGATGGCGAAGTTGATAGGCCACACCCAGGCCACTCATACCACCGCCAATAATGACCAAGGGAAACTTTTCTTTAGCAGGAGGAATCATTTGCTTGGTTTTGGCCAAGTACTCGGCCTTATCCCACAAAATGCTATGGGGCCTTTCGGGCACATCGCCAGTAAATTTTTGTGGAGCTTTGTCTCCATGAGTGCGATCAATTGGGCCATATTTGCTCAGTGATAAGCGATCGCCAAACATTGAGTTCATGACATTGTTTGAGCAGCCTGAAATTGAAGCGTGGGCCAGACCAAGCCCCATGAGTTTTAATAAGTCACGTCTCGTAACCATAAATCACCTTTGAAAAATATCTTTTACTTTATTATCGCTGGGGATAAGCAGTTCTCAATCGGCAAATGCGAGCGCATTGTCCACGTAGCTGAGCAGATGGCTTGGTCTTTTGTTTGACAAAGAAAGCTGGAAGCCACGACAATAGTTTCGTTTTTTACATTCAAAGGGTTTTTATGAAAAACGAAAGTATTCAGATTTTTCAAAAGAAAATTTTTCAACTGGGCCTGTTTGTTGGAATTTTTATTTTTAGTTTGCAGCTCCACGCTTTTGAAAGTCGATACCCGATCATTTACGTCCATGGCGTAGGCATTAGCTACCATCCTTTCGAATACCTTGTTCCCTTAAAAAAGGCCTTTGCAGAAAATGGTTATTCTTTGTACGTGGCCAGAACTCCGGCCGTCGATACTTTTAAAGGAAGCGCTGAATCTCTCCGGGAAGATATTAAACGTATGGTGCCCCAAGGTCCTTTTCATCTTGTCGGTCATTCAATGGGAGGTTTAGTGGCGCGGTATTATGCCACTCATTTTAATCAAGATGGTCGCGTTTTATCCGTGACAACTTTATCAACTCCCCATCGTGGATCCAAAGTTGCCGACTGGATTTTAGAGAAGGTAGGGCAAAATCATTCTACCAAAAATTTACCAATTATAGTTGAGAAGGGAGTCCTCGATTTGCTCAAAGAGTTTTTTGGCAATAGTTGGACCGTGGTTAGAGAATTATCAACCAAGTACATGAATTCAACTTTTAACCAGAATGTTCCCAATCAAGCACCAATCCGCTATTTTAGCGTGGGAAGTTATATTCCCTGGCCGCAAGTGGTTTACACCCAAAATCCATATCTTCTCTTGGCCTATAAAATAAACAGCCAGGCGGGGCACCCTTTGAGTGACGGTCCTGTCTCTGTAGAATCGGCAGCTTGGGGAGAGTCCCTGGGCGAATATCCTAGCGACCACTACGCCAATACCGCCCCCTTTCCATTTGGTGGCAAAATCATTTATAAGGATTTTGTCAATTTGGTAACCAGCAATTTGGATAAGCAGTTTTTCTATGAGCGGGATGACAGACCAATTCAAAGATAATAATTCCAAAATCCTCAGTGAAGATGCACAATTTCGCTTTCGCGGTATCGCTCGTCTTTTTGGCGAGCAGGGATTGGTTAATTTGCAACAATCCCACGTGATGGTTATTGGGCTTGGGGGAGTTGGCTCTTGGAGTGCCGAAGCTTTGGTGCGAAGTGGCGTGGGGCGCTTAACCTTGGTTGACCTCGACGAAATATGTCGCAGCAATATCAATCGCCAAATTCACGCTTTAGAAAATGTCGTTGGCCATTCTAAAGTCAAAGTGATGGGCAAGCGTCTGCAGGAAATAAATCCGCAAGTTGAACTTCATTTAATTGAAGATTTTTACACTGATAAGACGGCTGAAAAAATCTTCACGGCGCTTTTTCCGGTGGATTTTATTGTTGATGCGATTGATAGTTTGCAATTTAAAATTCATCTCTTCTTGCAGTGTCGAGAAAGAGGAATTCCACTGATTATTACGGGAGCGGCCGGCGGCAAAAAAGATTTGCGAACTTTGAAGGTGGAAGATCTCGGAGTTTCACTAAACGATAATCTTTTGTATCGCATGCGTAAAAAACTGCGGCGCGATTTTCTAGGTGAGCGAGGGCGCAAAAAAATGGGCGTCGATTGCGTTTATTCAACCGAAAAAATTATCGAAACAGTTGCGATGGAAAGCTGCGAGATTGAAGCAGAGGGAGATGCTGGAAACCTCGATTGTGGTGGTGGGCTTGGTTCCTTTTGCCCAATGACCTCGGCAATGGGAATGTTGGCCGCTAGTTATGTTATTGAGCGCTTGGTTGCCAGAAAAGAAGGAAAACCATCCCATGTTAATTGACCTCCATGCCCATGAAAGTTCTCAATCCGGGGCATTTCAAATTCAGGTTTTGACTCCATTACTTTCAGCCCCTGACTATTCCAATTCCTCCCATTCCCAATGTGAAACTTTGGAGCAATTTGAAAGCTGGTTGAAAATTTGTGGAAATAAAAAAAAATATTTCACCATCGGTGGACATCCATGGGTATTGGCAAACAGGGAACCTGATGAGGCATTTAATTTTATACGACCTTTTTTAGAATTGGCGGTTACTTCACCTTATTTTTTCTCTCTGGGTGAAGTAGGGCTCGATAGCGCTGTGAACATTAAAAAGGCCAAGCAAGAGGAATTCCTTTTGTTGCAATTAAAATGGGCCAAAGATCATCAAGTTTCTAGCCTCATGCTCCACAATGTGAAGTCTGAAGGTGCTCTTTGGCAGAATATTGATACCGTATTTAAAGGCGCTGGTTTTGAAGGAACGATAATTTGGCACGACTATAATGGGGATTTTTCTTTGTTTCACGCCCACCTCGATCGGCATCCTCACGCTCGCCAGATTTTTTCCCTCGGGCGAAATTTTTTGCGCCAGGATTCTACCGTCTCCAAAAGCTATTTTCGTTTTATCGAATGGTGCCTTGATAATAAAATTGAACCTCCGATATTTTTCGAGAGCGACGCTGGCCCCTGGAAATTAAAACATGAAGTGCTCGCGAGTGCTGACCAAAAAATTCAATTTCTGTATCATCATGCTTGCAAAATTCTAGAATTAGAATTGCCGCAGCTTGAGGCGATTTTGCAAGCTCGCTTTAGTAAATATTTTCCCGGTGTCCAACTTCAGTAATAAAATTAATAATCCAAAGTTATAATTCTAGTTGGCCAAATCTTGGTAGCTTTTCGTTGAATCTTTTTTGCTTTCTCTTCGTTTCGACAATTTCTTCGGTACTGGCTTCAAAGAAGGTCTGGCGACTTTCTGCATAAAGCGAGGCGCTAAAATAATGCGGCCAACGTTGGAGAGGGAGGGGCGCAGTGAAAGAACGGAAGATAAATATACCCTGCCACTCCACACGCGCAAACTTAGCATGCCGGTTTTCATAAAAAGGATTGTCATGCTGATCGCAAAAATAAAGCGCAAAATGCCGGAGGTCAGAAATAACTGTTCATAGCTTTTAGAAGCGCTAAACATTTCTGCGCCAACCCAAGAACCTAAAACAGTGAAGACGACTAGCACAGCATTTTGCATGGACAAAATAAGTCGGGATCGTCCGTAGTAAAGATTTTGTACTGATAAAAGCATGGTCATTTCCATGCCACCCCAAAAGACACCACTGACAAGTTGCCAAACTACTAACCAAAAAAATTGGTTGCTTACAACCCACAAAAGCGGCAGCACGGCGATAAAGTAAGAACAAATCTGTATTCCCCAGAATGGTCTGATTCCGCGCGAGACGCGCGACCAGTTCTGTAAAAATAATCCACGACCGATATAGGGAGCCGCTGTCAATAAAACATAAGCAACGGTATCCAATTTAAGTTCATTAATCATGAATGGCATAAAAAATGGTGAGGAAATATTGCAGGCCAGGCGAAAGAGCCCACATATTAAAAAGAATTTAAAGTAAAAGGCCTTGCGATTGCGAGGCATCAAGCGCAACCAAATGGACTCTTCTTCCTTGTTTTGCTCTAAATGATCTTTTTGGGCAGGTCCGATTTTCCACTGGCCACTGTGTTCTGAACTTGTATGCTGAGAAATTTCCTGCCAAGCGCTATGAAATTTCAGCACCAAATAGGATTGAATCATTAAGGAGATGGCGCGAGCACCAAAACCCACAGAAAACAAGATAATAAAACTAGTTTTGCTTTTGAGCAGAAAGCTGGCACTGACATAGCCACAAAGTACGATCGTTGTGACGATCGTATTGCGACGACCAATGTAATGAGGAAACTGATCTTCCTTTACCAATTTTGACACCCAGTCCATCCAAGCGGGCGCAGATGTTTGGCCTCCGACCCAGTAAAAAATAAGGGCCAGCAATAAAAAATTAAAAGATTGAGGATGGAGGACCGAATAAAGGATGCCGGAAATTCCTATGAGTTGAACAACAATGGCCAACAACATGCTAATCCCAAGTGGAATTTTTCGGGCGGCGTAGGTCAATCCCATCTGAGCAAACGCACCAAAGAGAATGGGGACAGTTGCAAGTGAAGCCAAGTGCTGTGGACTTAATCCATTTTTAGTAAAATAAAATAGGGCGTAGGATTCCGTCGTTGCCACCATAAGTGCAAAAAAAGAACCTTCGAGGTAAGTAAGACGTCGAATCGTTGGAAAAGTGTGATGATCTTGAAGAATCGCTGCTGGACTCAAAGATGGCCCCTCCTAGGGCCTTCCCATTGTCTCAAAGGTTTGCATTCCTCGAAAGGGCCAGAAAAAATTTTTCTGGCCAATATTTATTTGTTGCTTGTTTTAAAAATTGCCACCAAGTGTAAAGAACAAACTGTGGTTTCCAAGCGTCTCAAAGGATTGATTGCCTTGCACGCCAACATTTAAATGTTTGCCAAATATATCTTGTTGAACTTGCACAGTTCCCGTATGTTCTGAACCTGGAACCCAAAGCGGTAAATCAGGTGAAAGCGCTCCCTGGGTTTTTACAGCAACTGAAGTTCCAGTCTTCTCTGATTGCAGGCGTGCTTCAGTCAAGTATTGCCAGTAATCGTCTGTTCCCAAATCTCTATATCCGAGACCGACAGTCAAGCTTCCCTTCGTGTAAGGATTGAAGTTGGCCGAGACAGTGTGAGTTAATAAAGCCGTTGGGGTAAAAACGCTAATACCTTTGCCAGAATCCAGAGAGTCTTTCTGATCGACGGTCGATTGCAGAGTTAACTTTGTATCATGAGTCAGTGGGCCTGTGTGATAGGTTGCACCGAGGCCATATTGGGCACTGATATTGTAATCTAACACGTGGCCAGATTTATCACCAAGTGTGGTGTAGCCGTACATCCCGCGCAAGCTTAGTTCGCCAAATCCATAGAGGCGAAAACGTTCGCTGCCATAAAACGTAAGTTTTGCTCCTTGAGTTGTTTGGCCATAAAGTCCAATGGTATTCATTTGACCATTCTCTGTTTCGCGAGACGCAGCGAAAGCAGTGAGACCAAATTCTCCGTAAAAAATATCATTGTAATCGACTTTAATATTGTAAGCCGCGCCCATGACTTTTTCGCCATTACCTTGTTCAGCTTCGGCATAAAATAATTTAAAGTTTCCATAAGGAGTCGCAAGACCCGCTTGATTTATGGTGTTATTTGAAGTCAGTAAGAGGTCCAGGCGTTTGTCATTTCCGCCCGTGACGAGGTTCAATATCGTGCCTCGATCACTGGGAAGAATGATTACCGGTTTCCCTTCTGCACTGTAGACGCGAAAACGAATTCCAGCATCGGGAATAGTTCCATTTTGAGAAAGTGCAGAGGGACCAGCAACTGTATGCTCAGTCACCCGACCATAATTTAACTGATAGACGGTTCCGCGATTTTTTGGGTCGGTTAATACTAGTGTGCGATGGCCACCGCCATCAGCAGTTCTAAATCCGACGGTAAAGGCTTCATCAATTCCCATGGCGCGCGCTAAGCGAGCAGCGCCTTGGTGCATATCGCGACAAACACCCGCATCCAACGCCGTACCATTAGAAATATTTTGAAATATTCCACCCATCATTTTTTCTAGACCGACACTGCCTTTTGATTCAGGGCCATCACCATTTCGATCGTCGTCATAATTATCACTAAAGGCTTCTAAGAATGTGGCCAAGAGTCCTACTTTTTTGCCAAAAGAAAAATCTTTTGACTTTTTTCCAACATAATCCAGAATGGCCGCTTCTGAACCTAGTTTAGATGCTTTAATTATAAGAAGGGCATTCTCAATGGCATCAGTTTTTTTCTGGCCACCTAATCCGTCTGTATAATTCCCCAAAATAGTTCGAAGTTCACTGTCACTTTTATTTAGAACTTGCGACCCTGTAAGACCTTTTGCCTTTGCATAATCTTTGATGGCGGATTGAATATTGATTCGGCCCATTGGCATTGAAGCCAACGCCATCTTGTTGTCGTTGCCTACTGCCAAAAATTGTAATTCAAAAAACAAGCTTACTTTTTTTTCTTTCTTTTCGGCCTTATCAAATGCCTCATCTTCTTCGGCCGTATTATCTGGTAGGTTGTTCCCTGCCGTTCCTGCTTCACACTCAGCACAAGGAGGAGTACCTGCCTTTTTCCCTGCCGCAAGTCCGTCTTCAACAGCTTTTACAGTTCCAGCACCCGCGACTTTTGGTTCTTTTGGTTTGGCAAAGCTTTGCGAACTACCTGCTAGTACTATGCAAGTAAGCAAAGAAATACGGAATGCAAATAGGAACAACCTATTGTTATGAAAAAACATAACCTACCCCTAAAAAAAAGTGTACAAACTCCAGTAATCTTCAGATGCATCGTCTGGGCCAAAGTAAGCAGTTATAAAATCAATAGCTTGGGCATTTTATGGGCGTTTAAACGGATAAATTTTAGTCATGTCGTCAAAATTTTAAATACCCATTTAACCCGTCAGCAGCAATTTCACAGCAGCATTTTTAATAAAAAATCTTAAGCACCGCCGCACCGACAAGCAATTCGCTAGGGATTCTTTGCTCGCCAGTGCCGCTTTTGGCAAAAGGAATCCCTGCCCATGCACGATGGGTTTGGCATTTTTGGGCGCAAGCAAGCGTCCCGCAAAATTGCTTGCAGGCCAGAAAGCTGGGCGACTTGCTGATTAAAAAAAACAAAAAATGTCAGCGAGGCCTAATTGAAGGCCCTGCCATTTTTTGTTTTTAATGGCCGCATAATGAATGTAAGTATTTTTTTATCGCTGGTCTAAGTCATGGCGATCCTCCAG
>Ga0172372_10005596_pt1 | contig 17446 bp, 18 predicted proteins | sample LakKiv5m_2_FD_114544 | JGI IMG/M metagenome (GOLD analysis project Ga0172372, IMG submission 114544) | Freshwater microbial communities from Kabuno Bay, South-Kivu, Congo - kab_092012_9.5m | ecosystem: Environmental > Aquatic > Freshwater > Lake | place: Democratic Republic of the Congo...
TCCGCGTGAGCGCCCGTACTTGTTGACGACGCTCGTGAGCGCGGTCTTGAAACCCTCGACGTGCATTCCGCCCTCGGTGGTGCTGATTCCGTTGGCGTAACCGTGGATGCCCTCGTAGTAGCCGGTGTTCCACTGGACGGCGATGTCGAGCATCTGGCCGTCCTCTTCGTCCTCGTAGTGAGCGACCTTGGAGAACAACGCATCCTTCGACTGGTTGAGATGCTTCACGAAGTCGACGATGCCACCCTTGTACTGGAACGTGACCTCCTGTTCGCGGGTCGGACGTTCGTCGGTGAAGACGATCTCGAGACCGCGGTTCAGGAACGCCATCGTCTGGAGCCGTTCGAGAACGGTGCGCGCCACGAACTCGGTTCCTTCGGAGGCGAAGATCGTGGCGTCGGGCCAGAAGGTGACCGTGGTGCCGGTCTTGCGACCCCGGGCCGGTGTGGCACCCGTGGACGAGAGTTTGTTCTTCGGCTTGCCGCCCTTCTCGAACTCCTGCGAGTAGCGCTTGCCGTCGCGGTCGATCTCGAGCACGAGACGACTCGACAGGGCGTTGACCACCGAGACACCGACTCCGTGCAGACCTCCGGAGACCTTGTAGCCCTCACCGCCGAACTTGCCGCCGGCGTGCAGAACCGTCAACACCACCTCGGCCGCGCTCTTGCCCTTGTGTGGACCCGACGGATACGGATCGACCGGGATACCACGACCGTTGTCGTCGACACGGCAACCGCCATCGGCCTGCAAGGTGACCCCGATGCGGGTGCAGAAACCCGCCATGGCCTCGTCGACCGAGTTGTCGACGACCTCCCAGATCAGATGGTGCAAACCGGCCAGACCGGTGGATCCGATGTACATGCCGGGGCGCTTGCGGACGGGATCGAGGCCCTCCAGGACCTGGATGTCTTTGGCGCCGTAATCGGCGGTGGCGGCGGTTGATTTGCTGGGCACGGACTTCCTCTACGGGATCGGTTCAGGGGGTGGTGCGAACTGTGCGCCGACGGGTGCTGGACGCGGTGAGGCGGGGTTCGCGGACGGGCTCGGACACAGACCGGAATCGTACTTCACCGAGGGTGGCAAGACGTGGCAAAACAGGCCGTTTGAGCAGGGAAAATGTGCCTCTTAGCGCGGTCGTCGGACACGCATTTCGAGACGCTCCACCGCCATCTCGCCGGTGTCCCTGAGACGGCTCAGAAGATCGGCTTCGAGGAACCGCATCTGGGTGGCCCAGGCCGGGTCGTCAACCTCCACGACCAAGGTTCCACGATCCAGTTTCACCGGCTTCACATGCGCCGCCACCGACTCCCCCACCAGGTCGGTCCAACGACCGAACACCGTGGCGGTGGATCCGACATCGGCACCCCGCAACGACTTCAGAACCCGGCCCAGGGCCCGCGACAAAGGGCGCATGTCGCCACCCTCGGGGTCGTTCCGACGCTCGTCGCCGTTCACTCGACCACCCTCCCGTTCTCGATCCGGATCACCCGGTCGGGATGCGCCTCGTCGGGCAAGGGAGCCGCCGTGGTGATCACCACCTGGCCGGCCGGGAGGTGCGCGAGGAGAGCCCGGCACCGATCGGGGTCGAGTTCGGACAGCACGTCGTCGAGCACCAGCAAGGGAACCGCATCGTTGGCCTCGGCCACCAGGCGATGGGCCGCCAGTCGCATCGACAGAGCCAGCGATCGCATCTCGCCCTGGCTCGCGTGGGTACGAGCCGGGAGCGAACCCAAGGAGAGATCGATGTCGTCGCGATGGGGGCCAACGGTGCTGCTGCCGCGGCGGACATCGTCGGCGCGGGAGACACGCAACGCATCGGCGAGTCCGGTGCGGCGCCACTCGGGTTCGTACCGCAGTCCGACCGCGGTCGGAACTCCGGCCAGTTCGCCGTAGGCCCGTTCGGCCTCCGGCTGCAGTCGAGCGATGAGGGTCGCACGGGTCTCACCCACGCGATCACCCACCTCGGCGAAACGCTCGTCCCAGACGTCCAACGAGAACGCGACCTCGTCGGTGAGGCGCCCCGAGCACTGGCGCAACAACGTGTTCCGTTGCTTCAGCACCCGCTCCAGTTCGAGGCGCAGAGCACCGTTCCGGGGGGCGAGATTCACGAGAAGATCGTCGCAGAAGCGACGGCGATCGGCCGGACCTCCCTTCACCAGATCCAGATCGTCCGGCGAGAACACCGTGACCCGCAGCGATCCGAGGAGATCGGACGACCGTTGCAGTCGTTGCTTGTTCACCTGCACGGCCACCCGACCCTGCGCGGGAACACGAACCTCGATCGTCGTGTCGCGCCCGTCGTCCTGCCGGACGATGGCTCTGATCACCGCCGCTTCGGCCCCGATCCGCACCAACGCCGCCGGGGGGTTGCCGCGAAAACTCTCGAGTGTCGACAGGAACGCCATGGCTTCGGCGACGTTGGTCTTTCCCTGGGCGTTGCGCCCGACGATGGCGGTGGTGCCAGCCGTGAGATCGAAGGTGGCCGACGAATAGTTCCGGAAGTCGGCGAGCTCGAGACGCTCGATGAACATCAGGAACGCAAAGGCATCAGCAGATAGATGAACCTTTCGTCGCCCTCGCCGCGGATCACGGCCAGTTTGCCGGGCTCGGACGAATCGATCGTCACCGTCTCGGACGAGCAGGCCTCGACTCCCTCGGCCAGTAGTTCGTTGTTGAAGGCCATCTCGATCTCGTTGCCCTTCAACGTGGCGTCGATCCGTTCGTCGGCCTCACCGCTGTCCTGGCTCATCATCTTCAGTTGCGCACCTTCGGACGACATCCGCACGCGGAGAGGAGTGCCGACCGGATCGCGAGCCACCAACTTCACGCGGCGAATGGCATCGAGCAACTCGTCGCGCGAAACGGTGAGGCGGTTCGGTGAGGTGGGCGGAATCAACTTCTGATAATCGGCGAAGGTGCCGGAGATGAGACGCGACACGAGTCGGATGGGACCGACCTCGAACGTGACATCGTTGTCGGTGATGTTGATGCTCACCGTCTCGTTGAACGACAGCAACCGCTGAAGTTCGCCGAGTGCCCGGGCGGGCACGACCACGCGAGTGCCTTCGTCGACCACCTTGCCCGGAATGTCACGGATCGCCAAGCGATAGGAATCGGTGGCCACCAACCGCAGGCTTCCGTCGACCGACGTGACGAGCACCCCGGTGAGGACTCCCCGTGCGTCGTCGGTGCTGGCCGCTCGAACCACTTGCTTCAGTGCGGCCGACAGATCGGCCGACGGAATGGTGGCGCCACCACCGATCGTGCCCGCCCACTTCGGGAAGTCACCGTCGGCGCCGGTGGGAAGACTGAACTTCGCCGATCCGGCACTGATCTTCACCTGTCCGTCCTTGATCTCGACGTCGACGGCCCCCGACGGCAACGACCTGACGACATCGCTGGCCAGTCGGGCCGGAACCAATGCCACGCCCTCCTGGGGTTTGGCGACGAGAACACTCGCTTCGATGGTGAGTTCGCCGTCGGTTCCGGTGATCCGCAACATCTCGTCGGCCAACACCAGACGAAGGCACGAAAGTGTGGGATTGGTCGCGCGCCCGGTCGACGCACGACTGGCTGCTCCGAGGGCCTCGGCGAGAACGTCGCGCTCGCACTTGAATTTCACGGATGTCTCCTTGTGCCGAGAGATCGAAACGACATCACCGGATCCCCGGTTGTCACGACGATCTCGTGATGTTCAAACCTAGTCGTAGTGATAAGGGCTGTGGATTGTGGACGAACCAACGTCGTCGCAGGTGAGCCCGGCAAACCGGGTGTGCAACTTTGTCCACCGTCGTCCACACGGAACACCGGTGCGACACACCGCGCGGTGGACAACCCGAGGTTGTGCACAGATCCGTACGACGTCGTCCCCATCGTCGTCCCCATGGGATGTGGAGCATCGGGTGTGATCGACATCGTCAGCCCAATTTCAGCGTCTTGATCAGCATCGTGACCTGGTCGTAGGTCTGGGTTCGTTCCTTCATGAGTCGTTGGATCTTCTCGACCGCGTGGATGACGGTGGTGTGGTCGCGCCCGCCGAAGAGTCGTGCGATCGACGGGTAGGAGAGATCGGTCAACTCGCGGAACACGAACATCGCCTCCTGGCGAGCGGCAACGAGCGGACGTTGCCGGCTCTTGCCACGAAGCGCGTCGACCGAGAAACCGAGCAACTTGGCGAGTTCGTTCAGGAGTTCCTCGGGGCTCCGATGCTTGGTGGGGGCATCGGTGAGCAGGTCTTCGAGCAACTTTTCGGCTTGAGCGACGGTCATGTCGACCCGGTTCAGACTGGCGTAGGCACTCACCCGAATGAGGGCGCCTTCCAGTTCACGGATGTTGGACGTGACCCTCGAAGCGATGAACTCCAGCACCTCGGGAGGGAACTGAGTTCCTTCACGCTCGGCCTTGTTGCGCAGAATGGCGAGACGGGTCTCCAGATCGGGAGGCTGAACGTCGGTGATCAGGCCCCACCGGAAGCGGCCGATCAGACGCTCCTCGAGGTTCGGGATCGCGTCGGGCACCCGGTCGGAGGAGATCACGATCTGCTTGTTGGCGCCGTGCAACGAGTTGAAGGTGTGGAAGAACTCCTCCTGCAAACCCTCCTTGCCTTCCATGAACTGAATGTCGTCGATCAACAGGACGTCAATCTCGCGATAGCGCTTCTTGAAGTTGGCGATCGTCGCGTTTCGAATGCCATCGACGTATTCGTTGAGGAAGGTTTCGGTGGTGATGTAGCGCACCTGATAGTGGCTGTAGTTCTGGAGCACGTAGTGCCCGATCGCGTGCAGAAGATGGGTTTTGCCGAGCCCGGCCGATCCGTAGATGAACAACGGGTTGTAGCTCCGGGCCGGCGTTTCGGCCACGCGTTGTGCCGCGGCGAGCGCGAAACTGTTGGACGCGCCGCGAACGAAGGTTTCGAAGGTGTATCGCGGGTTCAGACCGGCTCGTTCGGCCGGTGCGGCTCCCACCTTCACCGCGATGGTGGCCGCGACGACCTCGGAACCGTCCGCCTCCGCACTCTCGGGCGCGCTCGACGGAGGAGCGTCGGGGGGTGCGATCACTTCGACTTCGAGACGTTTGGCCCCGGCACCGATTTCGCTCAGTGCGTCGGTGACCAGAGCGAGATAGCGCGTGAGGATCTTGTCGCGAACGGTCGCCGAGGGCACCGTGAGACGGATGGCGTCGTCCTCGCTCGGCAACGGATGGACGTCGTTGAAGGTGGAGTACCAGACGGCGTCGGAGACCTGAGCGCGGAGCAGTTGCGACACCGCTGTCCACATGTTCTCGAGGTCTTCCACCTGCATCTCCCTACCCACATGGTCAGTTCATCCACAGGCGCGTCCACAATGTGTGGACAGCACCCGAGGGACGATCTGGCCCCTGACCTGCTGTTCGTGTCCTGTCCCACTACCCCGGTACGGGGGTAGTGCGACGGGACTGATGACAGTAGCAGGCTGTGGATAGTGGATTTCAAGGGCGGATTTTCGGGCCATTGAACAGGGTGTTCTCGGCGTGACGGGGCAGTCGCGATCGGCCGGAGTGCGGCGAGGGGCCAGAAGCGGGGTCGGGACCGGCCGGGTTCTGGTTCGATGGGTTGCCCGGTGGCCGATGACGCCCGTAGCCTGCCTCGTCGGCCCGTTCGCGGGAGACACCAGTTGATGTCCGAAATTGCGTCGTGACCTGGCATTTTGCCTGTGTGGGGCGTCCAGGCCAGAGGAGTTCGTGTGAAGCGTACGTATCAGCCCAACAAGAAGCGCCGGTCGGTGAAGCACGGTTTCCGGGCGCGCATGTCCACCCGCGGCGGTCGCGCCGTCCTGAAGGCCCGTCGTCTCAAGGGCCGCAAGCGCCTGTCGGCTTGATCGACCGACTCCACCGCGACAGCGACTTCGAGCGCCTTCGGCGCACCGGTCGCCGAGTGCGCAGTGGGGCCCTCTGGTGTGTGATGGCATCCGACCCGACTCTCCCGAACCCACTGGTGGCGTTCGCCATTGGCCGTGTTCATGGCTCGGCGGTGCGTCGCAATCGCCTGCGCCGTCAAGTGCGTGAACTCCTTCGGGTGTCGTCGACCGATCTGGTTCCCGGTCGCTACTTGATCGGTCTCACCCCCTTCGAACAGGGAAAACTCCCCGATTTCGCCACGTTGAGGACCTCGGTCGATGGGTTGATCGCTCGGACCCGGGAGCCCCGATGAAGTCGTTCCTGTTGCGCTGGATCGGTCACTATCAGGCCGCCCGGGAGGGACGACCCTCCCCGTGTCGCTTCAGTCCGTCGTGTTCGGAGTACGCGCGGGAGGCCATCGAGACCCACGGTGCCGGCCGCGGTTCGTGGCTCGCCATGCGCCGACTGCTTCGTTGTCGCCCGTTCGGGAAGTCGGGTTTCGACCCCGTCCCCCTCACCCCGTCGAGAAAGGCATCCTGAGATGTTCCAAGCCGCAGCCTGGCTGATCAGCCAGTTCTACAACCTGACCTCGCACTACGCGGCCTCGATCGCCTTGGTGGCCGTGGTGGTGATGATGCTCATCTTCCCGCTCACGCTGAAGAGCACCAAGGGGATGTTGGAGATGCAGCGGGTGCAGCCCGAAATGCGTCGTATCCAGCAGCAATACCGGAACGACCGGCAGAAGATGAACGAGGAGATGATGAAGCTCTATCAGGAGCACAAAGTCAATCCTTTGTCATCCTGTCTGCCACTTCTTGCGCAGATGCCGATCTTCATCATCATGTTCCGGGTACTGCACGGTCTCACCGACAAAGGCGACGACGGCACCTTCGATCCTGACTACATCTCGAAGAGCAGCGAACTGTTCGCCAGTCTCGACAACAAGACCGAGATGCTTTCGCTGGGCTTGGATCTCTCGTTGCGTCCCGTCGACGTGATCGCCGACGACCCGGGCAAGGGAATCATCTACGCACTCTTGGTGATCGCCCTCATGGTTCTGTACTACCTGCAGCAACGCATGATCGCCTCGCGCACGGTGTCCCCCACCATGTCGGCCACCCAGGCCAAGGTGATGCAGTACTTGCCGGTGGTGTTCGGCGTGTTCCAGATCTTCTTCCCGGTTGGGTTGGTGATCTACTACATGGCCCAAACACTGGTGCGCATCGCTCAGCAGGCCTACGTCACCCGACGCTTCTACCGAGGGGACGATTCGCTCGGTCAGCAAGCCCAGGCGGCATCGGCTCGCGCTCGGGAAATGGCGGCCAAGGACGGTAGCGCGACCGGACTCTTCGGCCAGATGAAGCAAGACCTGGCCCGGGGCAAGGATCAGAACACCAAGGGAACAACGGCTGGCCCGAAGTCGGGGAGCAAGCGCACCACGCCACCGAAGGGATCGACCCCATCGGGCAAGGGCAAGCCCACCCCGCCGAACCGACCCAAGCCCAGTCGCCCGTCACCGGGAGCCAAGTCACGCCATCCCAAGCCACCGCGATCCTGATCGGGTCGCGAACTCGTCCGAACATCGAGTCCGACAACCAGTGAGCCCGCCAACCGGCGAGCTCCCCAAACAAGGAAGGTGCACCCATGGAGTGGGTCGAAACAACCGGAGCAACCGTCGAAGACGCCAAGAACAAAGCCCTCGACCAACTCGGAGTCGCCGAAGACGACCTCGAATTCGAGGTGCTGGAGGAACCCAAGACCGGACTCTTCGGACGGGTTCGAGGTGAGGCACGCGTCCGCGCCCGGGTGAAGCCCCGCACACCCCGCGCCAAGACCGAGCGTCGCCGGCGCGATTCCCGGGGAGAGAATCGTTCGGAAGGTCGGGACGGGCAGCGCAACCAGGGTCGGAACGAACGAAGCGGTCGGTCGTCGCGCGACTCGAACACATCGCAATCCAGGAACACAAGGGAGAATCACGTGAGCAACGAATCGGATCAGGGTGGACGTCGCGAGCGATCCAGTGGTCCGGCACCGGATGTCGGACAAGTGGCTGCCGAGGCGGAGAAGTTCCTGTCGGGGCTGGTGGAGGCCTTCGGCCTGTCGGCCACGACCGGGCGCAACATCGATGGTGGAGAGATCGAGGTCACGGTCTCGGGCAATGACCTCGGGATTCTCGTCGGGCCGAGAGGTTCGACCATGCAGGCCGTGCAGGATCTCACCCGGGTGGTGAGTCAGCGTCGCCTGGGGGACCACGAAACCCGGCTGCGCATCGACATCGCGGAGTATCGGGCCAAGCGCAAGGAGGCCCTGAGCCGTTTCGTGAATCAGGTGGCCGACGAGGTGGTGGCCAGCGGAACCGCTCGGGCGCTGGAGCCGATGCCGTCGGCCGACCGCAAGATCATCCACGATGCGTTGACGGGCCGGACCGACATCGCCACCCATTCGGAGGGCGAAGATCCCGACCGGCGTGTGGTGATCTCCCCCGCCTCCTAATCTCGGGGCGTGCTGACGCCCGAACAACGTGAACAACTCATCGATGCGCTGGGCGACGCCCAGCGCATCGGCATGTTGGGGCCCGGCAATCTGGGTCAGTCCGTTGGTCAGGCCGAGCGGCTGGCCGAACGTGTGCCCCCCGAGACGGGCGACTTCCTGGATGTCGGGTCGGGAGGGGGTCTCCCCGGTCTGGTGGTGGCTCTGGCCCACCCCGGTCTGCGTGGGCTGTTGGTGGATCGTCGGGGAAAGCGCGTCGACCTGCTGACCCGTCTGGTGGGCCGGCTCGGACTCCGTGATCGAGTCGAAGCGGTGGCGTGCGATGTGGCCGACCTGCCGGTGCGCAAACCAGGGATGACGTGGCCCGTCATCACCGCTCGTGGGTTCGGACGTCCGAGTTACACCCTGGAGTTGGTGATGCCGGTGCTCGCCCCGGAAGGAATCCTGCTGGTCACCGAACCGCCTGGTTCTGCGGGAGAACGCTGGGTGGCCGCGGTGGGGCCCCACGCCATGACACTGGAAGCGGTCGACCAGGGGATTGCGGTGCTTCGTCGCACACGATGATCCGTTCAGGTTCCACGTGGAACAATTCGGGCTTATCCTCTCGAGATGTTCCACGTGGAACATGTCCGTGACCCTCAACCGAGATGTTCCACGTGGAACATCGAACCGATCAGGTACCGAGGATCACATTGAAGAGGTTTCAGCACCCCACGGGCCTCACCCTTTCGGTACGATGATCCCGTTCAGCCGCCTCCGTGGTTCTCGACCACGTGGCCGACGAACGATCCGTCACCTCCACGATCAGGAACCATGTCCGACACTCCGAACGCGACCTCATCTTCTGGCAAAGCACCCCACCAACGGGCGTTGCCTCGGGTGATTGCCGTCGCCAACCAGAAAGGTGGTGTGGGAAAGACCACGACCACCGTGAACCTAAGTTCCTTCCTAGCCGAGATGGGGTATCGGGTTCTCATGGTCGATCTGGACCCCCAGGGCAACGCGTCCTCCGGAGTCGGTATCGATACCCGGGGCCTCGACACCTCGATGTACGACGTGATCCTGAACGATGCTCCTCTCGAGGATTGCATCGAACCGGCCAGTGTCCGCAACCTGTTCGTGGCTCCGTCGAATCTGGATCTGGCCGGAGCCGAGATCGAACTCGTTCCGGCCATGGCGCGCGAACATCGGCTGAAGCGAGCGATCGATCCGATCCTCGAGGACTACGACTTCGTCTTCATCGACTGCCCGCCGTCCTTGGGATCGCTCACCATCAACGCCTTCGTGGCCGCCAAGGAGATCCTGGTTCCGATTCAGTGTGAGTATTACGCCCTGGAGGGCCTCGGGCTCCTTCTGCGGGTGGTGGAGTCGGTGAAGCGCAACCTCAATCCCGGGCTGGAGTTGAGCACCGTGGTGTGCACCATGTTCGACTCCCGTGCCCGTCTCTCGAATCAGGTGGTGAACGAGGTTCGCGAGCACTTCGGTGAGAAGGTCTGCGAGACCGTGATCCCCCGGAATGTGCGGCTTTCCGAGGCCCCGTCGCATCATCAGCCCATCAACGTGTACGACCCGGGTTCGAAAGGCGCCGCCGCCTATCGTCTGGTGGCCAAGGAGGTAGCAGGTGGCACCCCGCCGCAGCGGTCTCGGTAAAGGTCTCGAAGCTCTGATCCCGGGTGGGGGAGGAACCCCTCCTTCTGCCCCATCAGGTCTCATCGAAGTACCCGTTCGCCGGATCTCTCCCAATCCGCATCAGCCCCGACAGCATTTCGACGAGGAACTCCTGAGCGACCTCACCGAATCGGTGAAGGCGATCGGGGTGTTGCAACCTCTCCTGGTACGCGATCTCGGCGATGGTGCGTACGAGTTGATCGCCGGAGAACGTCGCTGGCGGGCTGCTCAGCGGGCTGGTCTCGACACCGTGCCGGCCATCGTCAAGGTTGGCGACACCATGGCCTCGGTCGAGCAGGCTCTGGTCGAGAACCTTCATCGCCAAGATCTCACGCCCCTCGAGGAAGCGTCGGCTTACCAGCAACTCTTGTCGGACTTCTCGTTGACCCACGACGACGTTGCGCGAAGGGTCGGAAAGAGTCGAGCGGCCATCACCAACACATTGCGCCTGCTCAACTTACCCCCCGGGGTACAGAAGCTTCTCGCCGATGGTCGCTTGACGGCCGGCCACGCCAAGGCGCTCTTGGGCACCCCCGACCGGGCGTTTCAGGAGGGTCTGGCCAAGCGGGTGGTCGACGAGGGACTCTCGGTGCGAGCCGTCGAGGAAGCCATTCGTCTGCGTGAGGGACGAGCTCCCGATCCAACCCCAACCGCGACTCCGTCCGAGCGCAAGACGCCAACGACCAAGTTGCCCGATGCCGGTCTGTTGGAACTCGAGGAGCGAATCGCCGAGTACTTGTCGACGTCGGTGGCCGTGAAGATGACCAACAAGCGCGGCTCGATCACGATCGACTTCGCCGACCTGTCCGACCTCGAGCGCATCTACTACTTGATGGTCGAGGGACCGCCGGCCGATCGTTGACAACCGCAAAGTTCAGGTAGATCCTGATGGAGGTGACTGTCACCCTCAAGGTTCACCTCACAGTACGCACAGCCTGGGGACAACTCTGTGGACAACCGGTCGGCGGAGCCGTCACAACGGTCGATTCAGGCCGATAACGCGGTAATGGCCAGGTAGATCGCATCGGCGATCCGGTGTCCGCGCTCGGTCACCGCATCACCGGCTCCCAGCGACAACAAAACGGCCGGCATCTTCGTTTCACGCAACACCGGTAGGCGCATTCCGGCCACCTGCGGGCGAGACACGACGTCGCGAAGGTGACGTTCGATCAGCCGAGCCAGGGTTCGTCCGGTGGCCGACTCGAAGGCCGGCACTTGGTAGTACGACACCAGAGCGGTCCGGTCGACCGACACCTCGACCCCGATGAAGAGCTCGGCTCCGAATTCGTTGGCGGCCGTGGCCTGTACGAGGGCATCCGGGTCGGCGGTGGCCTGCACCAGGGCACCGTGGTCGCGCAACGACGACTGAAGTCGGTCGATGACCTCGTCGCAGTCACCGAAATGACCGATGGCGACCCTCTTTCCGCTCAAGGGCGTGCCGGTGCGGAGGGATTCGGTCTCCTTCACCGACGAGATCCCGGGACCGTCACCGGTCTGCCGCGAGAGCAGGCGGATCGCCGCCACCAGGTCCCGCGTGCAGACTCCGGTGACCTCGGAACCGGAGTTGATCTGGAATTCGACCACCGCGCGATGGGCGAGTTGACCGTAGATGCCGTCGACGCGACCACAGTCGAACCCCAACCTCGACAACAGCCTTTGTAGTTCGGCGACGTCGTCACCACGAAAGTTCGGTGAATGCAACGACAGGGGACGATCCCCCAGTTCCCACGAAGCCTCCACCAGCGTTTGCAACGTCGACTCGTCGCAGACTCCGGTGGCGGCGAGTCCGCGATCGATCTGGAAGTCGCGGACGCCTCGTTCGGTACCCGAGTCGTAGGTGCCCGGAACGACGTCGGCGAACGACAGGAAACCGGCCGAACCGAGTCGGCGCTGCAACTGTCGGACGGCTTCGCCCGTGTCGCCGGGCGACAGGGCCATCAGCCGAGGAATTCCTCCAGCTCCTGCAGAAGCTGGCCCTTGCCCTTGGCGCCCACCATGCGCTTCTTCAATTCGCCGTCCTTGAACACGAGCAACGTCGGAATGCTCATGATGCCGAACTTCTGAGCAACGTCGCCGTGATCGTCGACGTTGAGTTTGGCCACGGTCAGCAAACCGGCCTTCTCGTTGGCGATCTCGGTGAGGATGGGTGCGATCTGCTTGCACGGTCCGCACCATTCGGCCCAGAAGTCGACGATGACGGGGGTGGAGGACGAGTTCACCGTCTCGTCGAAGGTGCTGCTGGTGAGGGTCACGATTCCGTCGGCCATGGGGTCACCTTACCGTCGGGGGACGACGCCGAACCGACAACCCGTCCCACGATGACACCCGACCGGATCGGGGCGTCGTCAGTGTCGTGTCTCGAGCCACCGTTCGGCGTCGATGGCCGCCATGCACCCCGAGCCGGCGGCGGTGATGGCCTGTCGATACACGTGATCCTTCACGTCTCCGCAGGCGAACACCCCCGGAATGTTGGTGTAGGTGGAATCGGGCCGGGTGATGAGGTATCCGCTGTCCTCCATGTCGAGCACGCCCTTGAACACGTCGGTGTTGGGGCGATGCCCGATGGCGATGAACAATCCGGACATTGGCATCGTGGTCTCGACACCAGTGACGGTGTTCCGCACCTTGATGGCCTCGAGTTGGGCGTCTCCGACGAGATCGACGACGGTGCTGTTCCAGAGCATCTCGATCTTCGGGTTGCTGAGCGCGCGATCCTGCATGATCTTGCTGGCCCGCAAGGAGTCGCGACGATGGACGAGGGTCACCTTGGAGGCGAACTTGGTGAGGAAGGTCGCCTCCTCGATCGCCGAATCGCCGCCTCCGACGACCGCGATCTCCTTGCCCCGGAAGAAGAATCCGTCGCACGTCGCACAGGTGGACAATCCGTGGCCGATCAGACGTTCCTCGGCGTCGAGGCCGAGCATGAGGCTCTGTGCGCCCGTGGAGACGATCACCGAATCGGCGGTGTGAACGTCGCCGTGGACGTGAACCTTGAGGGGAAGTTCACCGAACTCGACTCTGGTGGCCTTGGCCGTTAGGAACTGCGCACCGAAGCGTTGGGCTTGCTCCTTGAAGCGCATCATCAGTTCGGGGCCCATGATTCCCTCCGGGAATCCGGGAAAGTTCTCCACCTCGGTGGTGAGCATCAACTGACCGCCCGGTTGATCGCTGGTCGAGGAGGGCTCGCCCTCGATCACGAGGGGAACCAGGCTGGCGCGGGCCGTGTAGATGGCCGCCGTGAGTCCGGCCGGACCGGATCCGATGATGATCACCCGATGGTGGCCACCCATCAGACCGCGTCCTTCGAATCACGCTTGCCCATGGCCACCATCCCGCCGATGCAGAGCAGTCCACCCAGCACGAGATACGAGATCCAGACCGCCGAGTCGTGATCGAACGGCCACTCGAGAGCGGAGATGAGCCCGCGGGAGACTCCGATGATGACGACCACGAGAACGAACGAGGCGAGGAAGGCGGTGAGCAGTCCGAACACGAGCCCGCGGGCCAGCATGACGAGTGGTTTGGTGGTGCGGTCGCGGACCTTGTCGACGGTCGACACGATCGTGTCGGTGACGTCGGAAGCCCAGTTCGGATCGGTGAGCGGATTGGCGGCCATGCGGCGAGGCTAGCGAGACCCTCGCCGGCCCCGACCGGTCGTGCGAATCAGTCGGCGAATCGATCAGGGAACGACGAACAGAACGGCCGAGCAGTCGTCGATGAGGTAGACCACCGCTCCGTCGGCGGCCGACCAGTGCAATTCGGCCGGCCGCCCCTGCACCGACACCCCGCGTTCGATCGCCGGCCGACCAGCCGGATCCGGGCACAACGGTTCCGACCGGATGGTGGCACTCGACATCAGACGTCCGTCGGTCGCGACCTCGGACTCGAGGAAACTCTGCAACGCCGTCGCGTTCTCCAACTCGACGTCCGGTAGCGATGTCGCGCCCGCGGCCTTCCCTCTGGCATCCTCCGTGGCGGCCGGTATCGCCTCGGCCGCCGCCATGGCGGCCGGTGCTTCGGTGGCGGCCGGGCTGTTGGTCGCATCACCGGAGTCGGATGCCGAGTCCATGGTTGCCTCGGGAGTCGCCTCGGCCGCCGCCACCGGAACATCGGCCAGGTTCACACTGTCGTCGCTCGACGAGTCTCCGAGCGTCACGCCGACGGCGAGCACCCCGGCGAGAGCGGCCGCCGCGGCGAACACCGAGACGGCCCGCCGTCGGCGAAGTCGAACGACGTTTGTCGTCGGCGAGACGGACGCCATCGACGCTGTCGCGTGATGGGAGAGTACGTTCGTCACCGCGGCTTCGGTCGACACGTCGACGGGCGACGGGTCGACCGTCCCGAGTCGCAACTCGTCACGAATCGCCGTGAACCGATCCAACCGACGGTTCACCTCGTCGACGAGACGAGCGGGAATCAGGGCGCGATCGATGTCGCCGTCGAGGAGTCGGCTGGCGTACTCGTCGACGAGTTCGGGATCGGATGGCGTCTCGGTCATGGCATGTTGCTTCCTGCCTCGTCGGCCTGCGTTTGACGTTCGTCGTGGGCCCGAAGGTTCCCGCCGTCGATCGATTCGGCCAGTCGCGCCCGGCCGCGGGCGATCCGCGACCGCACCGTTCCGATGGGAACCCCCAGCAAGGAGGCGATTTCCTCGTACTCCAGATCCAGAACGTCGCGGAGCACGACAGCCTCACGGAAGTCCTCCGGAAGTTCGGCCAGATGCGTTCGCAACGTCAGACGAGCGTCCACCACGGCAGCGAGGTCGCGACTGGGAGCGTGATCGAGTCGGCGACCGTCGTCAGGGGTCGGACGACGTCGTGTCCGTCGCAACTCGTCGAGCGCGGCGTTGGCGGCGATGCGGTGGGCCCACGTGCCGAACGAACTACGACCGTCGAAGGATTCGAGGTTGCGAACGATCGAGATCAAAGCGTTCTGCGCGGCGTCGTCGGCGTCGGCGCGGTTGCCCAGGATGCGCGAACAGATCGACACGAGACGGGGATGGTGTCGCCGCAACAGCGACTCGAAGGCTGATCGATCACCTCGTTTGGCCTGGTCGACCAACTCGGTGTCCGTCACGTTGTCGTCGTTCGTTCGATCGATGTCGTCAAGGTAGCCGTCGTCGTTCGATCGGTGGGTGCGACCGTGCGAGAGGTTCAGGGTGCGGGCGAGACGCGGATCTCCGAGATGGTTCCGCGGTGGGGCCGTTCGTTGCTGCAGAACTGGTTGCGTCCGGCCTCCCGCAGGAAGATCAACGCGTAACTGGCCGGCCCCGATGCGACTCCGGACAGGGTTCCCGGCTCGTCCGACGATCCGGAGGCGATCGGCTCTCCCCATTGGGCGAGCGACCCTCCCGCTTCCGACGATGCGTAGATCTCGGCGGACCAACCTCCATCGGGCAGGTCGACGTCCACGCGAGGAACCGTCGCCGTGCCGAGACTGATCACCAGACCCACCCCGGTTTTCGATCCGAAGGTCGAGGTCTTGTAACAGTCGGTCTGCCAGTACGTCGTGCCGTCTCCGTCGGTTGTCAACGGGGCCAGGTCGTCGTTCTCCACCCCGCCGTCGTCACCTTCCGGATCGAAGACCTTCACTCCGACGATCTCGGGCGGGGGAAGCGATTCGGTGGTGGACGCGGTGGTCGACACCACGACGTCGGTTCCCGTTGAGTCGTCGTCTCCGGCGAAGCGAACCACCAACGCGCCGCCCACGATGAGCGCGACCGCCAACCCCCCGAGCAGGGCGATCGAGGGCTTCCAGGGTTCCCGACCGGCTCCGACCGGTTCGGGTTCGGCGTCCCGACGCGTCGAACCAGGTGTCGGCGTGTGATTCGGCGGGCGGATCACCTTGCCGGGCGTCGGCGTGCGGTCGGCGCCGGTTCCGCTCGGGTGGCCACTCGCGTCGGAGTCTCCGACTCCGAGATTCCTGGTGGCCGCCTTCAAGGCCGCACGAGCCTCCGCGCCACTGGAGAAGCGTCGCTCGGGACGACGGGCCAACATGCGGTGAATCGTCTCGGACAACGCGTCGCCCACCTCGGGACGCAACGAGCGAACGTTGGTGGGATCGCGTTGCAATCGGGCGAGTGCGGTTTCGGTGTCGTTCTTTCCGACGAAGGGAACCTTGCCCACCAGACACTCGTACAGAACCAGACCCAACGAGTAGATGTCGGCGCGCGGTCCGAGTTCGTCGCCGCGAACCTGTTCGGGCGACAGATACTTCGCCGTGCCCATCATGATGTTCTCGCTCGTGAGGTCGTCCTGCTTGCCGAGCGCTTTCGAGATGCCGAAGTCGGTGAGCATGGCTCGACCGTCCTTGCCGATCATGATGTTGCCCGGCTTGACGTCGCGATGGATGATGCCCTTGGCGTGGGCGGCGTCGAGTGCCGAGCAGATCGCCATTCCGATGTGAGCGGTGGCCTTCGGCGACAAGGTGCGCTTCTCGTCGAGCACGGCGCGCAACGATTTGCCCTCGACGAAGGTCATGATGACGGCCTGCCGACCACCGTCCTCGACCGCATCGTGGACGGTCACGATGTTGGGATGGTTGAGATTGGCCGCCGAGATGGCCTCGCGGCGGAAGCGTTCGGCCACCGTCGGGTCGGTGGCGAGATGTGGCTTGAGCAACTTCACCGCCACGGTTCGCGACAACATGAGGTCGGTGGCCTGCCAGACGTCGGCCATCCCACCGGGTGCCCAGTGACGGTCGAGGCGGTAACGCCCGGCGATCACCATGTTGGGCTTCGGATCGGACGGGGACGACGACGACATGATCGAACTGAACGCTAGTTCTCCCGAGTTCCTGGACAGGGGAAATGCGGGGGTGAGCGACGGCACGCGTCGCGTCGCGGACGTCAGTTCTCGAAGTAGGCGATTCCGATGGTGCCGCGACCGGCGTGGGTTCCGATCACCGCACCGATCTCGCCGACGATGATCTCGCCGGAATACACCTCGCGAAGTTGTGCGACGAACGCGTCGACGTCCGAGCAGTCGGCGTGCAGCACCGCCATCTGCGAGATGCCGGGATCGGCCACAGCGTCGCGAACCTTGTCGACCAGGAACGCCAGGGCCTTGGTGCGTGTGCGCTGCTTGCCGCCCTCCTGGACGACTCCGTCGCGCACCTCGATCACGGGCTTGATCGACAACACCGAGGCCAGCATGGCCTTGGCGCCTCCGATGCGACCGCCCTTCTTCAGGTTCTCGAGCGTGTCGAGCGCTCCCCACAACTTGCATTTCTGCACCAGTTGCGTGGCCAACTTCTCGACCTCGTCGAGGCTCGCCCCAGCCGCGGCGGCGCGGGCGCACGCCACGACGATGAGACCGAGTCCCATCGACACCGTCCGACTGTCGACCACACGCACCGGCACCTCGGCGCGACCGGATGCCGCGGCCAGCTCGGCGCTCTGCATGGTGGCCGACAA
>Ga0172372_10005597_pt1 | contig 17441 bp, 10 predicted proteins | sample LakKiv5m_2_FD_114544 | JGI IMG/M metagenome (GOLD analysis project Ga0172372, IMG submission 114544) | Freshwater microbial communities from Kabuno Bay, South-Kivu, Congo - kab_092012_9.5m | ecosystem: Environmental > Aquatic > Freshwater > Lake | place: Democratic Republic of the Congo...
GACGAACGTGTTCCCCGAGAGCGAGGCGGTGACGCTGGAATTGCACGTGACGGGCACGACGGCGACGACGTCGTCGGTGGTGGTCGTGGCCGTCGACGGGGATGGGTTGCGCGGGACGAACACGTTCGAGGTGGTGGTGCTGCGCGACCTCGACGGCGACGCGATCGCCGACCGTGACGATCCGGACATCGATGGTGATGGCCTGGCCAACGAGGCCGAAGTGGCGCTCGGTGGCGACCCTGAGGATCCCGACACGGACGACGACGGTCTGGGGGATGCGGCGGAGGTGGCCCTCGGCACGGGCGTTGCCGATGCGGACTCGGATGACGACACACTGCTCGACGGCGTGGATCCGGAGCCGTTGTTTTCGGCACTCGGCATCGACTTCGTCGGCGTGGAGACCGTGCGGATCCGCGAGGGACAGCAGACCAACCTCCTGTTCGTCGTGGAGTCGCGGGTGGGACCGGTGGCCTTGGTGGACTTCCTTCGGACCGAGGCGGTGCCGGGTTATGTTGGGTTCAATGGATTGTCCGTCACGAACACCGCGACGAACGGAGTCGTCCAGGTTCAGCTTCGATTGCTCCCGCTACACGATGCAGCGGGGACAAACCGGGTGGTGTTGTTGGCGGGGACTGCGTCGGGTGTGACCAATACGCACACCGTTGAAGTGGTCATCGAGGATGATCCGATGCTGCCGACGACGACATGGGTGGGAGGCAGCGGCGCGTGGAGTGAGGCGGCCAACTGGTCGGATGGCGTGCCGGACTTCGATCGTATCGCGGTCATCGAAGGGGTCGGGACGGCGGAGATCACGCTCGACGTGGTGCCTTCCGCACGCGCGCTGCTGATGGATTCCTCGGAGGCGGTGTTGAAGCCGGGATTGAACCTGACCTCGACCGTTCCGATGGAAGTGCGGCTCGGGGTGGTCGCGCTGGACAACAACCGCGAGATGGTTCTGGCAGCGCCCGCCGTGATCGCGGGAACCGTTCGGTTGGCCAGCCAATCCACGGGTTCGCGTTTGGCTGCCTTCGGTGCGGTGAACCTGCGGGGTCGCCTGGAGGTGACCGGGGACGCACCGCTGCTGGGCGGCACGGCACGGGTGGGAGGACGCTGGTTCCTGGAACAGACGTCGTTGGTGGATCTCGCACCGGACGCGCGGATGGCGCTGGAAGGTGGGACGCAATGGATCCAGGCGGGTGGCATGATCCTGGACGCGGCGTCGCGATTCGACGTGAGTCTCACGGATCCCGCGATGCACCTGCTGGCGCTGGGTGCCTCGGTGACGGGGGAAGGCGTCTTCGCTGTGGAGGGTCCGGCGCTGTTGCAGGTCTATGGGGATGTTCCCGTGGCTTCCGAGGTTCGGGTCGGGGCGATGGGTCGGGTTCAAGGGCAGGGTCGATTGGTGCTGCGCGGCCCGCATCGGCTCGAAGGCCAGTTTGACGCCGGGGTCGTGGCGGCGGGTTCTTCTTCGGGCACGATCAACAATGCCACGTTCCGCGAAACGGTGACGTTGTCGGAAGCGGCCAACTGGGCCGTCAACGGCGCGCGGTTCGACGACGGAGTCCACGTCGGGCCGGGCGCGGTGTTGAGTGCGGCATCGGGTTGGTCGCTGCGCATCGGAGCGGACTCGACGAACGAGGGACGGATCCTGCTGGGGTCGGGATCGGCCGGTTCGATCCTGGAGGGAACGGGAACCTTGGTGAACCCCGGCCGCATCGAGGTCGTGATGGTGCCGGTGGACCTGGGAACACCGGCGCGGATCGCCTTGCCGATCCGGGTTACTGCGGGAGGGGTGTTCGATATCGGAGCCGGCGCGTCCGTGTCGTTGGATCAGGGCGCTGGCGTGACGGTTCAGGGGCAATTGCTGATTGAGGGAACACTTCGGTTGGAGAACCGCACGCCGGCACCGGCATTGACGATTGCCGATGGCGGCTCGGTCGAGGGCAGCGGCACGGTGCAGGTGGACGGCTCGAACGTCGTGACCATCGATGGTTCCTGGGGATCGGGCGTGGCGTTGCGTGGTTCTCCAAACGGTTCCTTCGTGGGCAGTGGTTCGCTGGTCTTGGCGAACAATTCCCTGCTCGCCGGAACATTCCAGGTTCCGGTGACCCTGGATGCGGGGGCGGGTGGAACGGCGGAGGCCGCGGTCTTCGATGGAGGCTTGATCGTGAAGTCCGGCGCGGTGCTGACCTTGCGGGGCGTCCGGTTGGCAAATGGTTCCCGCGTGGAAGCGGGTGGCACCGCGACCGCTGTGGGCGGAACGACACTCACCCTCGATGGGGTGTTGGAGGTGGATGGGTTGTTGGCGCTCACCAGTCAGGGAGTGGGATCGACGCTCGCGGGGGCCGGTGAGGTCCACGTGGACGGATTGGTGGAGGTCAATTCCGCGCCGCCGGTCTTCGGGGTTCCCGCTGTTCTGGGCGTTCCGATCCAGGTGAACCCGACGGGACGGTTGCGGGTTCTGGAGGGCGCCCTGGCGAGCGTGCCTGCGGGTGCCTGGGTGACGGCGTCCGGTCTGGTCGACTTGCGTCCCACGGCTTCGCTGGAGCTTGCCCCGGGAACGCCCGCGCCAACGCTGACGGTGCTGGGAGGCGGTCAGGTCTTCGGTGGCGGGAGGTTGGGTTTGAACGGCGCGAGCCGGTTCACCCTGAACGGGCAATGGGATTCCTCGGGGATTCTGGAGGACGCCCCAGCCACCGCGGTGGAGGGTAGCTCGGAGTTGCGTTTGGGCGGCTCCCAAAGCCTGAGTGGCTCCTTCCGTTTGCCGGTGACGGTGCTGGGAGGAGGAAGTCTTTCGTCCAGCTCCGCCCAGTTCCATCAATCGCTGGTGGTGGAACCGGGTGCGACCCTGACGTCCGCGGGATTCCTGACCACGCTGTCCAACGTCTGGGTGAAGGGCGGCGGGATCGCCGAGGTTTCGGGCGGTGCGTTCTGGACCCTGCATGGCGCCGTGACCAACCAAGGCGAGCTTCGATTGCAGTCGCTGGCCAGCGGTTCCGTCCTGACCGGCGTTGGATCCCTGCACCAACAGGGGACGGTGTCGGTGCGGACCACCCTGCCGGATTTCGGCATCGGGGCGTCCATCCAGGTCCCGGTGACGACGGCCTTCGGTGCGTCTTGGACCCTCGACCCGGATGCGATCCTCCTGCTGGATGATGGCGCAACCGATGTCGCGATGGGCGGGCCTGTGACTCTGGGAGCGGGAAGTGTCCTCCGCCTGACTCCGGACGGGAGTGGACGGAGGTTGAGCTTCGAGAATGGCGCCTCGGTTTCGGGGAGCGGAACGCTGGAGCTGTCGGGCCCCAACACGGTGGTGATTGCGTCCCCACTGACGGTCACCGACAGCGAGATCCTCGCGAACAACACCGGCGGGTTCCTGGGCCTTGGCGCGTTGACGCTGGTGGGTACTGCCGAGTTGCACGTGATGACCTCGCTTGGATTGCCGGCAGATCTGAACGTGGCGGGCGTGTTGACCGTGGATCCATCCGTGGTGCTCCAGATCCCCGGGACGCTCACGCTTGAACCGACGGGCGCGATCCACAACTCCGGCACCATCGAGACGGTTGCGTTTGGGGACCTAGGCGGGACCTACTCGGGGACACCGCCTGTGGTCACCGGTGGCGGGGCACCCTTGGCGTTCCTGATTGATGGGATCGAACTCGGAGGCGTGGCCACACCTTCGGGTCGCAGTGCCTCCGGCGGGGCCGATTCGGGTCGGCAGGTACGGTTGTTCTGGACGGCGCCGACGGATGGTCCGTTCCTCGTGGAGGTCACGTCGGACTTCGTGAGTTGGCAAACCGTGACCACGCAAAGCGCTGCGGTGGGCGGTCGTCGGTACCGGGCCATCGTGCCGGCCCCGGGATCCAACCAGAGCTTCTACCGGGTGCGCCGGTGGGGGGAGGGGCGGTGAGCAGGAGTTGCCAGAATTCAGTTTCCCTCTTGAAGGCCGCGTGACCCCACGCGGCGACTCTTGGATCCGCCGGGTGATGGCACCCGGCATCTGGAGACTGGGAACTGGAATCTGGGAACTTTCCACCCACAGCCTCGTTACCTCGGCTGCTACCCTTGGGAGGTCCGGAAGTTTGAAGTTTGAAGATTCACGGGCGGATGCGCGAGGATCGCGGGGTGATCCCCGCCTCCCAACCTGCCATGCGCACTGCATGGCTCGTCGTCGCCCTGCTCGCGCCGGTCGCGCTGTTGAACTATCTCGACCGGCAAATGCTGGCGTCGATGAAGTTCTCGGTGATGGCCGACATCACCACCATCGGTTCGGATGCCAATTGGGGCCGGATGCTGGGTCAGTTCAAGTGGGTCTACGCTATCCTGAGCCCGCTGGGTGGGGTGATTGCCGACCGGTTCAGCCGTCGATACACGATCGCGGGCAGCCTGTTTGCGTGGTCCGTTGTGACGTGGGTGACCGGCCACGTCACCACGTATGAGGCGCTTCTGTGGACGCGTTCGTTGATGGGGATCAGCGAGGCCTTCTACTTCCCGGCAGCGCTGGCATTGATTGCCGACCACCACTATGGTGCCACCCGATCCCGTGCTGTGGGCATGCACCAGATGGCGGTCTATGCCGGGGTGATCCTGGGCGGCTTCAGCGGGTACATCGCGGACGGGCCGGCCCTGGGGTGGCGCACGGCGTTCACCGTGTGCGGGATGGTCGGGGCGCTGTACGCGTTCCCGTTGTTGTTCCTGCTGCGTGAGCCGGTCCGGTCGGCCTCGGCGGAGGCGGCACGCAAGGCCTCCTTCCTCAGATCGTTGCCGGGGTTGCTGACCAACGGTTCGTTCCTGCTGCTGGTGCTGTATTTCACCTTGCCGGCGCTTGCGGGTTGGATCGTGCGCGACTGGATGCCCGCCATCCTCAAGCAGGAGTTCAAGATCAAGCAGGGTCCGGCCGGCGTGGCGGCAACGAGTTCCTGGCAGGTGGCCGCGATCTACGGGGCGGTCATCGGCGGATGGCTCTCGGACCGATGGCTGCAAACCAACATCCGTGGGCGGATCTATGTCAGTGCGATCGGCATGGCCATCATCGTGCCCGCCATCTTCGGCATGGGGAACGCCGGTACCCTGATGACTTCCATCGCCTTCCTGGGCCTCTTCGGATTGGGTTGGGGCTTCTTTGACTGCAACAACATGCCGATCCTCTGCCAGATCGTGCGGCCGGAACTGCGTGCCACCGGTTACGGGATCATGAACCTGGTGAGCATCAGCTGCGGCGGGTTGGCCGACTGGGGTTTCGGGAGGCTTCGCGACGCCAAGGTTCCGCTGAATGTCACGTTCTCCGCCATCGCCTCGGTGGCCATCGTCGCGATTGTCGTGGTGCTGTTGATCCGACCCCGTCCCGAACCGGTCAGCGCGGAATCCACGAAGGGTTGAGCCGGCGGGGGGTCTTGCTGGGGCCTCGGATCGATCGCATGCAGGGTAAATGTATAATATTTAGACGCGACCCCATTGCCTTAACCCAGGTGCACCAGCCTTGAAGGCGGGTTGACCCGTCAGTCCTCAAGCCAGGTGGCAAGGAAGTCGAGGGTCTCCTGCTGCGCGGCCTGGCGTGCCTCCCAGTCGGCACCTTCGTCCTCCAGAGCCTCATCGAACGAGTGCAGCGCATTGGTGTACGTGAGGTGGACCAGCGGATTCGAGGGCATTTGCAGCAGTTGGCTATGCAACAGGGAACGGTTCACGAGCTTGGGGGCGCTGCTGTACAGGGGATCGGATGTCCCATGGAACATCAGTGTCGGCGCGTAGGGCATGTACTGGTTCGCGGTGGGCTGTCCGGTGATGGAACCGAAGTAGCCGTAGAACCCGCAGCCCGGGTAATAGGCCACCACGCAGGCAAATCCCCACGCGTTCGGGATCGGGTAGGACGGTGCCGGTGTCGAATGGTTGTGGTTTGTGGCGACGACGGTGTTCGTGACCCACTGGTTGTTCACGAGATTCACGACGTTGGTGTGATAGGTGAACGAGGTCTTCCACGTGTTTCCCTTTGCCTGCACCACGGTCTTGTCGACCACCGAGGCCAAGGCCGATTCGGCGCCATGGGAGAATCCCATCAGGCCGATCCGGCCCCATTCGACAGCGACTGGAGCCTCGCTGCGCAGGTAGTCCAGCGCGGCGTAGGCGTCCGCTGGCCGGACATGACGCGGCGAGCAGAGCGCGTCGGAATCCGAGGCGATGGAGGAAGGACGCCGGTTGGGGAACTCGACGATCCCGCGGTTCCAATTCAATTTCATCTGTCGGACTTTCCTTTCGGGCGCCCGTCATGAGCGCCGTTCACAGGGAACTGAGGAATTGCCGGGGGCGGGTTACGTGGTTCCGTGGGCGGTGATCGACCGTTCGACGGGTGCCCAAGAGGGACTGCCCCCAACGGAGTACGGGCTGGAGTTGGGCAGGCTCCCGCGCCTCGAATCCGCTTTGTCAACGATTTGGAGCGGCCTCGAGGTAGTGTTGTAAAAGCCTTGGATGGAAAAGGCTCCGGCGTGGGATTCACGGGGCCACGGGCGCCCTGATCGCTTGATGTTGTCGGGTTCGGTTTCATGCCCACATCAGCGGACGGCGTCCCAACGCGACAGATCGCGGCGACGAGGAGGGCGCGCGCTACTCCTTTGGGAGCAGGGGCCGTAGGGAGTGCGATTTCCGGGGACCGAGGGACGGAGGAGTCGGTTGAGTCGGGTTCTGTCGCTCCTGCCGGGGCTGGAGTGCGTGTCGGAGTCCAACCCACTGCTCGCTGTCGAAAATCCGGATTGCGATTGGCGGCTTCCTTCCCATTCTCGCGCCCATGTTGGACATCAAGCTGCTGAGGGACAAACCGGACCACATACGTGAACGCCTGGCATCGCGCCATGGTGGCGACGAGGGGAAGGTTTCCGAGATCCTGGAACTCGACGATCAGCGGCGGTCGGCGTTGTCCGAGGTGGAGCAACTGAAGGCCCGTCGGAACAGTGCCTCGAAGGAGATCGGGGCGTTGATGGGACAGAAGAAGCTGGCGGAAGCGGAGGCGCGCAAGGCGGAGGTGCGGACGATCGGGGATCGGATCACCGAACTGGACCAGTTGGTGGCGGCTGCGGAGGTGAAGCGGGACCAGATCCTGCTGACGGTGCCGAACCTGCCGCACGCGAGCGTGGCCCTGGGCCATACGGCGGAGGAAAACCCGGAGATCCGGCGCTGGGGTTCGCCGGCGGAGTTCGGGTTCAAGCCGCTCAACCATGTGGAGCTTTGTGACAAGTTGAAGCTCGTGGACTTCGCCCGCGGGACGAAGCTGAGCGGATCGGGGTTCCTGCTGTACACGGGTTGGGGAGCTCGACTGGAGCGGGCCCTGATCAATTTCCTGTTGGACCTGCACCAGCGGGAGCACGGGTATCGCGAGGTGGCTCCCCCGTACATCATCGGCGAGCACTGCATGGTGGGTGTCGGCCAGTTCCCCAAGTTCCGCGACCAGGCGTACGCGGTGCAGGAAGGGTTGGATTCGTCGACGATGGGGAAGCTTTACCTCTTGCCGACGGCGGAAGCGCCCGTGGCGAACATCCATCGGGAGGAAATCCTCGCGGAAAAGCAGCTGCCGATCCGTTACGTGGCGTACTCGCCGTGTTTCCGGGCCGAGGCGGGCGCGGCGGGATTGGGCACGCGGGGGATGATCCGGGTCCACCAGTTCGACAAGGTGGAGCTGATCAAGATCGTTCCGCCCGAGATCGGGTACGAGGAACTGGAGGCGATGGTCCGCAATGCGGAGACCGTGCTGCAGCGCCTCGGGCTGCATTATCGGGTGATCAACCTGTGCACGGGCGACATGGGGTTTGCGTCGGCGAAGACGTATGACATCGAGGTCTGGGCGCCCGGCCAGAACCAGTTCCTGGAGGTCTCGAGCTGCTCGAACTGCGAGGACTACCAGGCGCGGCGGATGAACATGCGTTACAAGACCGAGGGCGGGGACAACCGGTTCCCGCACATCCTGAACGGCAGCGGCACTGCGCTCGCCCGGTTGTTCGTGGCCTTGGTCGAAACCCACCAGCAGGCGGACGGTTCCGTGCTGATCCCCGAGCCGTTGCGGCCGTACCTGGGAACCGACCGGATCCCGGTGGAAGCTTGAGCTGCCTGAGATCCTACAGGCGTGTGGGTCAACTGGCGTTGGCCAGGATCCATGCGCAGGCGGCGGGGAGGTCGTCGACGACGACGGCGTCCCGGAGTTGGTCGCCTTGGTTCTCCTCGGTGGCGCTGCCGTAGCCGGTGCGCACGAGCAGGCTTCGGGCGCAGCCGGCGTTCCAGCCGGTTTCGAGGTCGATGAGCTTGTCGCCGATGATGTAGCTCCGGGACAGGTCGAGGTCGAAGTCCTCGGCCGCTTCCTGAAGGAATGCGGGCGAGGGTTTGCGGCCGCGGCTGGGCTGGTCGGGGGCTTCGGGGGCGACGTAGAATCCGTCGAAGGTCACATCTTCCGCGGCGAGTTCCGCCTCGATGTGGGCGTGAACGCGGTCGACATCGGCCATGGTGAAGTAACCGCGGCCGACGCCCGATTGGTTGGTGACGATGAAGAGGAGGAAGCCGGCCTCCTGGAGGTTGCGTAGGGCTTCGGCTGAGCCCGGGATGAATTCCACCTCCTCGGGTTTGTGGAGGTAGTGCTTGTCGGCGATGAGGGTGCCGTCGCGGTCGAGGAAGATGGCGGGAGAGGGCATTGGCTCGGGATGTTTCAGGAGCGGGGAAAGCTGGAGGTGAGTTCGGACGGGGTGACGGTGGCGGTGCCGAACTTGCCGACGACGACGCCGGCGGCGTGGTTGGAGAGGACGGCGGCCTCGACGGGGGAGGCCCCGGCGGCGATGGCGAGGGTGAAGGTGGCAATGACGGTATCGCCCGCGCCGCTGACGTCGAAGACTTCCTGGGCGACGGTGGGGATGTGGAAGGGAGGCTGACCTCGCCGGCACAGGAGCATGCCGAGTTCGCCAAGGGTGATCAGGAGGAGGGCGGGCTTGAGTTCGGCGAGGAGCTTGTCGGCAACGCGGAGGAGCTGGGGATCGGCGAGGGGACCGGGATTCCGGGTGTTGTCGGTGAGGTCCGCGAGTTCGAAGGCTTCCTTGCGGTTGGGCGTGATGAGGGAGAGTCCGTGGATGTCGAGGTGATGGACGGGTTTCGGATCGAGGCTGATCCACTTGCCCTGGGCGTGGCAGCGCTGGCGAAGGCCATCCAGCAGTTCCTGGGTGACGACGCCCTTGCCGTAGTCGCCGACGATGACCGCATCGGCCATGGGGAGATGCCGGTCGATCTTCTGGAGGAGGCGTTGGACGTCGATGGGACGGAGGCTTCCGCGGGTTTCGCGGTCCAGCCGGGTGACCTGTTGATGGCCGGCCACGATGCGGGTCTTGGTGGAGGTAAGTCGATTGGCGATGGGCAGCAGGCCGGCGCAGGTGACCCCGTCCTGGCGGAGGAGGGCGGCGAGTTGCGGCGCGGCGGCATCGCGGCCGACGGCGCCGAAGATCCCGGCGCGCGCGCCAAGGGCGGTCAGGTTGCGCGCGACATTGGCGGCACCGCCGGGCATCGAGCTTTCACGTTCGAACTCCACCACCGGAACCGGGGCTTCGGGGGAAATCCGGGTGACCCGACCCCAGATGAACTGGTCGAGCATGACGTCCCCGATCACGAGGACGCGGACGCTGGCAAAACCGGACAAAAGCTCCTCCCGGCGGGCCGGATGGAGGCTTGGCGGAGTGGACCGTGCGGCTCCCGCGGACTTCGAAGGCATGGGACGGACGATAGGATGGGGGATGGGTTGATTGAAGCGGAGATTGTCGTGGGCCGGTCGTGGCCCCATGCTGCGACCCATGTCAGGCGTCATCGCCATCGTTGGCCGGCCCAATGTCGGCAAGTCCGCACTCTTCAATCGCATTGCGCGAAAGCGCATCGCCATTGTCCATGATCAACCGGGAGTCACACGCGATCGTGTGACAGCGGAGGTTGAGTGGCATGGGCGACCGTTCACGTTGATCGACACCGGGGGAATCGGGTTGATGCGTCGGGAAAAGGCGGAGGACGTCATCACGGCGGCCATGCTCGATCAGGTCGAGCTGGCGCTGGAGGCGGCCTCCGTGATCCTGCTGGTGGTGAACGTCCAGGAGGGCATCGTGCCCCTGGACGAGGAGGTTTCGGCCAAGCTGCGGTCCACGAACAAGCCGGTGCTGGTGGTGGTGAACAAGGTCGACACGGACCGGGCGACGCCTGGTGTGGCGGAGTTCTCCCGGCTTGGGTTCGAGCGGATGTTCCCGATCACGGCGATCCATGGTGCGGGCATCGACGAGTTGATGGACGCGGCGTGCAGCTACCTGCCGCCGCTGGATCCGGCGATTGCCGCTGCGGCGGCACAGGCTGCGGCTGCGGCGGCCGAAGCACTCGCGAACGGGGAGGAACCCGTGAAACTCAGCCGGTCGGAGAAGTTGAAGCTCCGGAAGCCCGACGTCCGGACGGGCCCGGTGCGGATCGCCATCGTCGGGCGTCCGAACGTGGGAAAGTCCTCGTTGATCAATGCCCTGACGGGTTCCACGCGGGTGATCGTGAGCCCGATTCCCGGGACGACGCGCGACGCGGTGGACGTCCCCTTCGAGGTAGATACGGAAGGCGTGCGCGACCGGTACCTGCTGATCGACACCGCCGGTGTCCGCAAGGCCCGGCGCATCGATGATTCGATCGAGTACTTCAGCGTGGAGCGGACGAAGGATGCGATTGGCCGCGCCGATGTCGCTGTGCTGGTGATCGACGCGGAGAACGGGATCACCGAGCAGGACAAGAAGATCGCGGATGTCATCGTGGAGAAGCGGTGCGCGTGCATCGTGGTCGTCAACAAGTGGGACCTGGTTTCCGAGACGGTCCGCAAGGCGCGTGAGGCGGAGATCGAGGAACGGATGGCGAAGACGCGCGACCGGGACGATCGCCGGAAGCGTCTGACGACGCTGTCGGAGTTCGGCGACTGGGTGCAGGAGCGGTTGTTCTTCCTGGATTACGCGCCGGTGATCTTCACGTCGGCGACGGAGGGTTTTCAGCTGGATCGATTGCTGGAGGCCGTGCGTTTCGTGGCGGCGCAGTTGCGGCAGGTGGTCCCGACCGGAATCGTGAACCGGACCCTGCAGGATGCGATCGAACGGCGTCAGCCGGTGAGCAAGCAGGGGCATCGGTTGAAGTTCTTCTATGCCACCCAGGTGGGGCAGTCGCCGGCGATCTTCCGGTTGTACGTGAACCGCGATGAGCTGTTCAGCCCGCAGTATGAGAAGTACCTCGCGGACGAACTCCGGAAGGCCTTCGGCTACGAGGGTTGCCCGATCTTCATCCAGGCCAAGCCGCGTCCCAAGACGATCGATCCCGTGCGGAACCGTCGTCACCGGCCTTTCGACGCCAACCGCGACGTGCGGCATGGCCGCATCCTGCGGCCTGCGATCGTCCGGGAGGCTCCGGTCGAGGAGCGTGAGGGAATGCCGCGAGGCAAGGCGGCGCGGTCTGCCGCGCCTGGAAAAGCCTTCGGCAAGCCCGGTGGCAAACCCTCGTTCAAGCCGGCAGGAAAGCCGGCTTCGAAGCCCTCGGCGTTCACCAGGACGGGGGCTCCCGTCAAACGTCCCGGCAAGGCTCCCCGGCCCGCCGGTCCCTTGGGCATCCCGACGCGCGCAGGATCGCGGACCGGCAAGCCAGCCGTTGGCGGGCGACCCGGTTCCGGTCGGGCGCGCCCGTTGGCCGGCAAGACGGCCCGTCCCCCGGCAAAGCTGGGCGGGCGGTCTGGAGGACGCGCCGCCCAGCGTCGTCGGCGCTGAACGAGCGGCTACTTCCGCGCCTCCGGGGTGACGGTCAGCGGAACCCGCTTCCCGTCACGAAGGACGACCACGTCGACGGGCTTGCCGACCTTCACGGCGTCGAGCGCGTAGGTGTAGTCGTAGACATTCTTGAGGGCCTTGCCGGCGAACTCGACGACGATGTCGCCGGCGAGCAGTCCGGCCTTCTCGGCGGGGGAACCGCCACGTACGCCGCTCAGCTTCACGCCCTCCACTTCCTGGGTGTAGTCCGGGATCGTTCCGAGGTACGCGCGGAGGGTCTCGCGATTGCCGCGGCCGGAATCACTGCGGGCAACCGTGCGGTAGTCCGGGCGGTTGGTGGCCCCGAGGAGATCGACGACGATGCCGCGCGCGAACCGGGTGATCCGGGTGACGCCCTCGACGTTGATCTTTTCGGCGTCATCGGACGGACGGTGGTAATCCTCGTGGCTGCCGGTGAAGAAGTGCAGCACCGGAATGCCCTTCGGATAGAACGCGGTCGCATCGGAAGGGACATAGGGATCGTCGAGGAGGTTGGCCTGGAAGCCGGCGGCGACGTTGCGTTTCTCGATGAGGCGGCGCCATTCGGTGGAAGAGCCCACGCCCTGGATGTCGAGGCGGTTGTCGCGCAGGCGTCCGACCATGTCGAAGTTCAGGTAGGCCACGAGGTTTGTCAGGGGCAGGGGAGGCGTCTCGACGAAGCGCGAGGCACCGATGAGCCCGATTTCCTCGCCGGACCAGAAGGAGAACATCACGCCACGCCGGAACGAAGCGGGGTTTCGTTTGCGTTCGGCGGCGAGGTGACGGGCCAGTTCGAGGACCAGGGAACAGCCGCTGGCGTTGTCATCGGCGCCGTTGTGGATCTGTCCGGCCTCGGCCCCACGTTCGAGCGAGCTCTTGTCGCCGGTGCCCAGGTGGTCGTAGTGCGCTCCGACGACCACGTATTCGGAGGGCGCGGAGGATGAAGCCGGCGGGATGATCGCGAGGACATTGTGGTCGGTCTCGCGGCGTTGACGCACAGCGGCCGCCACGCGGACACGGACTCCGGGCAGGGCGATGCCGCCGGGAACGTGCGGGTTCTCGGTGTCCAGGCTGGACTGGAGGGTGCGGAGATCCTTGCCGGCAGCGGCGAGGATGGCCTGGGCGACGTTGGTGCCGATGGAGGCGGCGACGATGCCCGATCCACTGAGGCTGGAATCGAAGGTGAGTGGAGCGAGTTGTCCCGCATTCGGGGAATTGGGCCCGGTGACGACGAGAATGGCGCGGGCGCCGCGTTGCCGGGCGAGCATGGCCTTGTAGCGAAGCCCGGCGTGCATGTTGAGCTGCTGGCGCCGCTGGGTGTCGACCTCTTCGGGGACGTACCGCAGGACCACCACCACCTTGTTGCTGACGTCGAGGCCTTCGTAGGAGTTGTACCCGCGGGTGGCCGTGTCGGGAATGCTGAGACCGTATCCCGCGAATACGACCTCGCCCTCCACCTCGCCATTGGCGGTAAAGGCCAGCGGGAGGAAGTCCCGACCGCTTTCAAAGGCGGGTACGTCCTTCGTGGCCGGGGACGTCAGGGCCACCCGGCAATCGTTGGTCACGACATCGACGCCCGCGGTGAATTCAAAGGGGTGCTTGAAACCCATGCCGAGCGGATCGAGGCCCGCCTTGCGCAATTCCTCGGACAGGTAGTTGGCGGCCAGTCGGGCACCTGCCGATCCGGTCATCCGCCCGCCGAAGGCATCGGAGGCGAGTGTCTCCACGTGCCGCTGGATCTCCGAAGCCTGGATCGCGGCGTTGGTGGTCGAGGATGGCGAGGTCGTCGCGGAAGCCGAATGGGTTGGCTTGGAGTCGGCCGCGGCGGAAGCAGGGGTTCGGGTTGGGGCGGCGGCGAGGGCGCGCAGGGCCGCCTCATGGTTCCAATCGGCGCGGAAGAGCTGCGACTTCTGGTCGGAGGTCCGGTTGGCGGTCCAGCACAGGCCCTTTCCGTCGGGGGAAAACACGGGCAGGCCATCGAACCCCTGCGTGTACGTGACGCGCACCGGTTCGCGGGTTCCGTCGGCGTCGGCGATGAACAATTCGAAATTGGCGAAGCCCAGCTTGTTCGCGGTGAAGACGAAGTACTGGCCCGAGGGATGGAAGTACGGAGCCCACGACATGCATCCGAAGTCGGTCAACTGGCGGACGTCCGAGCCATCGATGCGCATGGAGAAGACGTTGGCGATGACGCCGTGCTCGTCGAAGCGCCGCCAGAGGATGCGTTGGCCATCGGGCGAGAAGAACGGGCCGCCGTCGTATCCCGGGGCAGTGGTGAGCCGCCGGACGTCGGTGCCGTCCGCATTCATCCGGTAAAGTTCGCAGAAGTAGCTCTTGTCGGTGTCCAACCGCTTGCGGTCGGCCTCCCCGAGCGGGGTGGAGTAGGCGTGGCGGTTCGACGAGAACACGACCAGCGAGCCGTCGGGCGAATACGCCGCCTCGGCGTCGTAACCACGTTCGCGGGTCAACTGGCGGAGGTTGGATCCGTCGCGACGGGCGCTGAAGAGGTCCATGGCCTCGTCGTAGTCCCACGAGTAGCGGCGCTGCTGGCCGCTGGTGCGGAAGGCGAGTTCCTCCTCCTGTTGGCGGATGGCCGAGGGATCGTGGTGAGTGGACCCGAAGAGGACCTCGTCCTTGCCTGGACGGAAGAACGAACACGTGGTCTTGCCGGTGCCGGGCGAGACGCGGTGTGTGTCGCCGGATTCCAGATCGAGGAGGTAGATCTGGTAGAACGGATTGGTGGGCTCGCGTTCGCTCTGGAAGACAAGGGCGCGACCGTCGGGCGAGAAATAGCCTTCGCCTGCGCGCTTGCCCTCATAGGTGAGTTGCCGGGTCTGGCTGAGGAAGGTGGCCTCGTTGTTGGTGGCCTGGCCTTGGGCCGACACCGAGGCCGTGATGGCCACCAGCGCCGCGTGCAGTGGAAGTTTGGATTTCATGGAGAGGGTCGGGTGCGTCGCACCCGGTAAAGGTGGAGTTCGAGGTTCGTTGGGGTTGCCGGGGTCCATTGGACCCAGCCGCGCGTCCGGTGATCTGGCGTTCCGGAGGCCGGTGTCCAGTGGATCAGGTCCGTGCTGGATTCGACCACGTCGACATGGTTCGCCAGCGGGATCCATCCGAGGGAAAGGGTGCCCTCCGGATCCAGGCGTTGATGCACGCGGAGGGTGTCCGGTTGGTTGGGGTTGGAGCCTTCGATCCATTCGGCGGCGTTGGAGGTGCCGTCGGCGTCGGGGTCCGTGTCGGGCGCGGTGGCCGTGTCTGCGAAGTGGAACTTCTCCCAATCATCGGGAAGCCCATCGTCATCGGCGTCGGCAGGGCGGACGATCGTTCCTACCAGTTCCAACGTGGGGCCCGGGTGGATGAGGTTCTCGGCGGTGGCCAGTTCAGGAAATGTCGGGGCTCCCACAAAGCCTTCGGACCCACCCAGCCACGTGATCGTGAACCACAACCGGCCGCTGGCGAGACCGGAGCGGACGTACCCGAGGGTGAGTGGATCACCGAGGTCGATCTCGAAGGTGATCCGTGCACCGGCGGGCACGAGTTCTCCCGCGGGAACATCGTTGATCTGCCCGAACGCGAAGGGGCGCGAAGGGAACGTCGGGAAATCAACGTTCGTCTTTCCGAGATTGCTGCCGACGTCCACCAGTTCCCCCAACGGCGAGAAGCCCGCCGCGAAGGCGTTGCGCCTGCCGGTAGCCGCGCCGCCAAACGGGCTGTTCGCGAGAAATGAGCACGGGCCGAACCCGTTCCGGAAACCCGTGCCGAACAGTTCCAGCGGCCGACCCGGGTCGAGGTCGGGTTGATGCTCCGGGTCGAACGGTTGGGCGAAGAGGCAGCCTGCGCTGAGCAGCACGGCGCTGCATGCCCGCGCACCGCAGCGGATGACCGTTCCTCGTCTCACCGGTTTGCGCTCGGGTTCCGCGGCGTGAGGCTTCGGCGCAAGGCAAGACCGGCAAAGCCGAGGCCCAGCAGCATCCACGTCGAGGGCTCAGGAACGACGCCGACGGTGGCGGTGTCGAGGACCACGGCGTCCATGCTGAGGCTGGCGGAGGCGGCCGCGAACTCAAGGCGGTAGGAAGTCAGTCCGAGGGCGTTGACGTCCCAATCCCACTGGGTGGAGACGTTGACGCCGAGCTGGACGCCGCGGTCGAGTTCGATGCGGCTATTGGGTGACAGGAAGACGGTGGAACCACCGGAATCATAGGCGAGGCGTACCCCGGCGTAATCGAGTTCAGCACCCAGGGAACGGACCTGGAGGGTGATCCAGCCCACAGGCTCGGCCGGGTTGTGTGTGAGGACGAAGGAGCTGATGCCGGCGATGTTGTAGATGTTGCCCGAACCGGTGACGAAGGCGCCGGGGTCGAGTTGCACGAGGCTGGCTCCGGAGAGGTTTCCGGGCAGGTCGGGAATGTTGGCCGGTCCCACGGTGCTCGACGTGGTGAAGACTTCCCATCCGCCGCCGGTGGATCCGGCGGTTCCGCGATACGTCGGGATGATGAATCCGTTCGTCGAGGCGAGGGTGGAAGTGGCGAGGCCCACGCCGAGGGCGAGGGCTGCGAGACGGCTCAGGGTTTGATGACGGGTGTTCATATTTTGGAAAAAGCGTTCATGGACCCCGGCGTGTCTTGCAACGGGCGCATCTTGACACTGCCCCCTCGGGGGAAGGTTTCGGGGCGGGGATGTCCTCATCGCCTTGGGAAAGGCTTGGGAACGGCGACGAGGACGTCGCCACCCCGGTCCTGGAACGGGGTGGCGATGTCCTCATCGCCGTGGGGAGGAGCCTGGGACAGGGCGACGTGGACGTCGCCGCCCCGGTTCCATGCGGCGGCAGCCTCACGATGCGTCCTCCTGCAATTGGTATCCGACACCCCACACGGTGCGGATGACGGTGGGGTTGGCGAGATCGGGCTCCACGAGTCGACGGAGCTTCATGATGAAGTTGTCGACGGTTCGTGGGGTGGGGTACTCGTCGCGCGACCAGACCTCGTCGAGGATTTCGTCGCGTGGGACGACGGATCCGCGGCGTGCGAGGAGGAAGCGGAGCAGGGCACCTTCCCGCGGGCTGAGTTGGGTGGTCTGGCCATCGCGTTCCGCGCGGAGGCTGGCGAACCAGACGCGGGCCCGCCCGATCTGCACAACCTCCGGAACGGCCTCCCAATGGTGACGCCGGCGCAGGCCGTTCTCGATGCGCAGGACGAGTTCCTGGAAATGGAACGGTTTGACGACGTAGTCCTCCGCCCCGAGTTCGAGGCCGTGGACTCGCTGGTGAGGATCACCCCGCGCCGTCAGGAAGATGACGGCCGTGGAAGGCCATGCGGCGCGGATGTCGCTGGCGAGGTCGAAGCCGTTCCCGTCGGGCAGGCCGACGTCGAGCAGGGCGAGGGCAAAGCGATTGAGCGCGAGTTCCTGTCGGGCTTCGCGCAGGGAACGTGCCCAGGTGACGGGCAGGTTGGCTCCGGCGAGTCGCTCGGACAGGGTGCTGCCGAGGTTGGTGTCGTCCTCCACGAGGAGGATCGCGGGCGAGGGACGATCAGCCACCGGACACCTCCGATCGGAACGTGAGTTCGGTGCGGAAACCTTCCGGGCCGGCATGGAACCGGGCGTCCCCGCCCATCCGTTGCATGAGCTGGCGGGTCAGGTAGAGCCCGA
>Ga0172372_10005598_pt1 | contig 17436 bp, 20 predicted proteins | sample LakKiv5m_2_FD_114544 | JGI IMG/M metagenome (GOLD analysis project Ga0172372, IMG submission 114544) | Freshwater microbial communities from Kabuno Bay, South-Kivu, Congo - kab_092012_9.5m | ecosystem: Environmental > Aquatic > Freshwater > Lake | place: Democratic Republic of the Congo...
TAAATATGGGTTTAAATGTCCTGTAGGTGTAAGGGGTAGAAATTCTGATAATAAATTATATCAAGAAAAAATGAATTGGTCCCCGTCACAAAAATTACAGGATGGAATTATTAAAACTTACCAATGGATTAATGAACAAGTAAAAAGCCAAAAATACATTTTTGAAAGTCCTGATGGTGGTAAAACAATAAATAAAAGAGTGATTAATTAATGACAAGAAAAAAAACAACACCAACTAAAGAGCAACAATCTTTTGTTAACTCGGAAGGTTCTTCTAAACTCTCTAAAAAAGACCAAATTAGGTCAATTGTTAAGAGACAAAAAAATAAATTCTTAACTGAAAGTCAAAAAGAGTATTACGATAAATTATACAACAATCAAATTACAATTTGTTCAGGTCCTGCGGGTGTTGGTAAGAGTTATATTGCAATGAAAGCTGCGGTTGACTTGATTCACGATAGTGATAACTCATTTGAAAAGATTATTATTGTCAGGCCAGCAGTTGAAGCTGAAGAAAAATTAGGTTCATTACCTGGTAACTTAGAAGAAAAGTTAGACCCATATATTTTCCCATCTTATTATCTTCTTAATAAAATTATAGGAAAAGAGGCGAGAGAAAAATTAAAACAAATTGAAGTTATTGAGGTCTTCGCTTTGGCATATATGAGAGGTATGAACATTGATAACTCAATTCTAATATTTGAGGAAGCACAAAACTCATCTCCGAGTCAAATGAAACTTCTATTGACAAGAATTGGTTTCAATAGTAAATTTTTTATATCTGGAGATATTGAACAAACTGACAGATATAAAGATAAAAGACATTCAGGATTATTTGACGCAATTGAAAAGTTCAGTGATGTTCCTGATATTGGAGTTCACAAATTTGGAGATGAGGACGTAGTTAGAAATCCTTTAATTTCTAAAATATTAAGAAAATACGACGCATGAGGATTGGTATTGAAATTAATGGTGTTCTTAGGGACACCATTGGCAAATTAGAACAAGTTTATCAAAAATATTTTATTGATAAATGGGAGGGATTTGATGAACAGGATTTTAAATATGAAATGTCCTTACCCGTAACTAGTTTAAATTTACGTGAACATTTTACATTTAGAGACGACGAAGAATTTTTTTCATTTTTGTATGAAGAAAACGCTATGGAAATTTTTGGACATGCGGGGTCTACTGAAACATTCACATTCAACGATTTTAATAATTTATATTTGGATTTAAGGAGTAATAACGACATTATAATTGTTTCTGACGAAATCGGTAAATCAAAACCAGCAACATTATTCTTCCTCTCAAAATTTGGATGTTTAACAGAAGAGATAAAATTTTATTCAAATTCTACAATAAATTCAATGTGGGATAGAATAGACGTTTTACTTACGGCAAATCCTGACTTATTATTAAATCATCCTGAAAATGTTAAGGTTATAAAATTCAACACAAAATATAACGAAAATATAGATTATGTTGATTCAATAAATTCTTTAAAAGAGTTTTCAGATAAAATTAAAATAAAGGAATTAAATGATTAAAATTTTAAATGAAAATTATTATTTCGATTTGGACGTATTAGATGCATATGTCCAAATGCCCAAAGTAAGTGCCGACACAGGTGAAAATCACATCAACATTGTAAAATATGAAATGATTAAACTTATGGTTGAGGTAGTTATGGATTCACAAGAAGAAGTGGATGAAAAATTAGGTCCTCGCGCTGAGAATATGTCTATACCATTTAAACTCGCATTTAACACACTATTAAATAAACACATAATTAACAAATATTAATATGGAAGAACAACAAATTAAAAAATTAGAAGAATCAATTTCACATCTTGAGGGTAAAACTGCAAGAATTTATGTAATGGTTCAAGATACAAAAGGTAATCCTAAAGCATCTGTAAGATATATGTACCAATTCGCATTGGCATTGAGCAATTCAGGTTATAACGCAATTATTCTACACGAAAAAAATGATTACATTGGTGTTTCTGAGTGGTTGGGTGAGCAGTATATGGAAATCCCTCATAAATCAATTGAGTCAAAGAATTTAGAGGTTTCACCTGAAGATTTTATCATTATACCTGAAGTTTATTCATTTGTAATGGAACAAATTGTGAACCTTCCTTGTGCTAAGATTGTAATGTGTCAAGCCTATGACCATATGTTAGAAACTCTTAAGCCAGGGGCGTCTTGGCCACAATATGGTTTTATTAAATGTATTACAACTTCTGAATCACAAAAAAATTATATCGGACAGGTTATGAGAGGTTTGTCAATTGACATCATTGAGCCATTTATTTCTGATACATTTAAAAATCCTAACCTACCACAAAAACCTATTGTTTCTGTAGTATCAAGAGACCAAAGAAAAGCCGTTAATTTTATCAAAGGGTTTTATTTGAAATTTCCACAATATAGATGGGTTACTTTCAGAGATTTAAGAGGCGTATCTGAAAAGATTTTTGCTGAACAATTATCAGAATCATTCTTATCTGTATGGATTGATGAAACAAGTGGATATGGAACATTCCCATTAGAATCTATGAAATCGGGAGTATTATGTTTGGGTATTAAACCAAATCTTGTACCAACTTGGATGAATGAAAACAATGGTATTTGGATTGATAATGAAAACTTGTTGTTGGATTTTACCGCAGATTTATTACAGAATTGGTTAGAAGATAATATCAGTGAACAAATTTATAATGAAATGAATCAAACTTTAGAGACATTGCCAACTGAAAAATTCTTCAATGAAAATGTTACTAAATTATTTGACGGGTACTTTGAAAGTCGTATCACAAGTTTCAAATCACAATTAAATAAACTACAAACAGAAGAAGAAAATCAACAATAATGGAAACTAACGAAATTAAAGATAAAATGGATTTGACGGTTGTTTTACCTATTAAATCCGCAAGTGCTAAGCGTTTTGATGAATTATTTCACGCAGCAATTACATCTCTTCATACACAAGTTGTGTCATTTGAAGAATTAATCATTGTACATACCGATGAAACTCAATTAGTTGAATTTTTGGACGGGTATGATTTTTCAGGATTAAATGTAAATCGTTTAGTTTGGAAAAATGAACCGAACTTTGGTAATCAAGTTAACTTTGGTGTTGAAAATGCCAAAACTAAATGGGTATCAATTTTAGAATTTGATGATGAATACTCTAAAATTTGGTTTAAAAATGTTAAAAGGTATTCGGAAGCATATACAGAGGTAGATGCATTCTTATCTGTGGTTGTTGATGTTGATGATAAGGGTGTATTTGCAGGATTTACTAATGAAGCAACGTTTGCTGCTAATTTCTCACAGGAAATTGGGATTCTTTCAAACGAAACTTTACACGAGTATCAAAATTTCCAAACTTCAGGTATGGTGTTTAAAAAAACCTTGTTTGAAAAATTTGGAGGATTTAAAAGTTCTATTAAATTAACTTTTGTTTACGAATTGTTATTAAGATTAACATATAATTCAGCTCGTATTATGACAATCCCTAAAATCGGGTATAAGCATCTTAATATGAGAGAAGGTTCTATTTTTTGGCATCACAAATTTGGAACTGACAGATTGTCAGAGAATGAGGTTAAATTTTGGATTCAAACTGCAAAACAAGAGTATTTCTTTAAAGAAGAAAGGGCAATAAATGAAGAAACAAATTCGTAATGGTTGTTCAACCAACCGAACCTTCAAACATAGATGAAAAGACCGCTCTTCAAAAACGAAATAGAAAAAGTAAAACTGAAAACTATTTTGACGTTAGAGAAGAAAATGCGGTGAGGCTCTTTCTATCTACTGATTGTGAATATGAACGTAACAAAATTTACAATGAGTTTTTAAGAGCACCATTAGATAAAATGATATCTTCAATCATTAGAAGATATAAGTTATACAGAAAGGATATGGACTTCATTGAAATACATGCCGATACCCATTCCTTTCTGATGACAAAAATTGATAAGTTTAGACCTTCTGAAAACAAGAAGGCCTATTCTTATTTTGGAACAATTTGTAAGAATTACTTAATGGGTCAAATAATTAAAGACCAAAAGGAAATAAACAGAAAAATTTCTTACGAAGATATTTCTTCAGATTTGGAAGAAAATTATTCTTTTTCTTACAGAATTGATGATGATGTTATTGAAGTTGATTTTGTTATTAACAAATTTATTACAAAATTAAGAGAGTATATTGAAGAGGAAACTTTATCAGATATTGAACTTAAACTTGGAGTTTCTTTACTTGAATTATTTGAAAATCACGATGAAATATTTTCTTCGGCTGATAATAATAAGTTTAATAAAAATATCATTCTTCTTTCTTTACGAGAAATGACAAACCTGTCAACTAAAGAAATAAGGATTTCACTTAAAAAATATAAAAAATTATATTTAAATATTTTGAGCGAAGTTCATAAATAACTAGTAAAGTATTTATATATTATGAGCAGACCGAAAAAAAAAGAAATTAACTTAACCAAAGAATCAATGCTTTCTTTGATGCAAGAAATCTACAACGAACTTGTTGAGCAGAGAAACACCGCAATCAGAATACAAAATAAAATGCTTTCAATGATGAAAGAACCTGAAGATATGACATTAATAGGCCCTGTTATTGAAAAACAACAAAAAATTATTAATGATTGTGTTGAGAAAAAATTACAACTTTCAAAACTACAATCCACAATTTGGGAAAAGACGCAGAATTCTGAAGTTGAGTTAACTTTAAACGATATTGACGACACTTTAATTAATTCGTTAATAGATAGGGAGATTGATGAAAATAAATCATATAAATTGAATAAGTAATGCCGTTACCCCAAAACCAAGTTGATAATATTAATGGTAAAGTATCTTCATTAAAGGGATATAAGGAAGTAAAATCAGGTATTAACGACCTAAAAAAGAAAGGCAGTTCTTTTCAGAGTGACGCTAAGGACAAAGTTAAGGGTGCTAGTTCCGCAGCCAAAGACGCCGCAAAACAATTCCAACAACAAGCTCAATCTCAATTAGAACAAATTCTTCAACTTATAACTATTAATACCGGACAAAGTTCATCGACTACTAACGCTTTAAAAGATATATTTAATAAAGTTGTAATCGCAACATATAGAAGAATTCCTGAAATTTTATTTGAGGAAGCCATTAATGCGGTTGGTTGTTCTCAACAACAGGAATATCAAGCTCAGACATTATACATTAGAGTTCAGAGTATTGACCTACAAAAAATGTTATTAATTAATCCCGATGAAACTGTTGGGATTAGTGCTTACGAAAGGGAAAACACTGAAGTTGGATTATACCCATTTTCAATGAATAGAGAGTTGTATAATCTTTTACAAAATGAAGGTGTTCCTCTTGAATCATATTTAGGATTTTCAGGTCAAGATTTGTTTGATATTGAATATGTTACATCCGATAACAATGGTAATTTTGGTGATTTTTACAAAGTAAAATTAAAAAATAGATTGTTTAATGGTGCTCAAGGTCCTAATAGAGTGGGTGATTTTTTAATTGATTATTACAAATCAATTAGAGTTTTTGAAATCGCCAATGTTTATATGCAAGTTATGGAACAATTAACCAACTGTTTATCAATTGATTTAAAATTGGGTTCAGGTCAAATTGAAATAAATTCAAAATTTATGTTAATTTTACAAAGGATTCTTGGTTTATGTTTTGATAATACAAATGAAATTGACGTTGGGGGAACGTCTAAGGTTTCACCGAGTGACGCAATAGACGATTCATTTTTTTCATTTGATGAAGTTGATTTAAGAAAAATAGACCAAAGAATTAGTAATGTGATTGAAGGTATAGTTGAGTTTGAATCTTGTGAGGGAGTTAAGTTACCAGTTGACACTGAAATGATTTTTAATCAACTTAATACAATGAGTCAGACTGACGATGTAAACGAACAGTTACAAATTGCAAATTCATTGACCGATAGTTTGATTGATTCGTGGAAATTTTCATTAACTGTACCAACACTTGAGGCATTTAATATTAGTTTAAATTTAGATTTTATTAAGACATTACCAAAGGCGGTATGTATGGCGATTTTATCTCCAAAAGTTTTACTTCCAATTATGATAATGTTAAAGTCCCTCCAAGAAGAATTAGAAGCTGTTGATTTAGAGGATTTTTCTAAAAAATTTAAGAAGTTTATTATTAATTTTATGTCAAAATTAGGTGCATTATTTGTTGAGGAGTTAATGAAAATATTAAAAAAAGAATTGAGAAAACTTGTAGCATCAGTAATTTCGGACATAAATGATGAGAGGGTAAATAAGGCATTTTTAATTATAACGTCATTAATTGAAATTTTACAGGCGGTAATTAGTTTAGTTAGGGACTATAGAAGTTGTAAATCAATAATTGACGAGATATTGGCGTTATTAAAGATTGCAGGTAATTTAACCGCGAATCAACTACCATTTCCGTTGGCATTTGGGGCGTCATTACGAAGTGGGACTTCAGCAATTAGGTCATTTACAAATACTATTGAGAATTTACAACAGTTAGGTATACCTACAGGTCCTATGCCTGACGGGTCTCCAAATATGGGAATGATATCAATGTTACAACAATTAAAAGGAGCTGAAAAAGAATCCGCTCTAAATTCAAAAGGTGTACAAGGTGTTCCTCCAATAGAAATTACACCTATTGGTATAACTAAACCTACTCAGATTGACGGTGTTATGCTATAAATTATGGCCACAGAAGTAAGACAAAAAATATTAGAAGTTTCTCAAAACTTATCTGAAAGTACAAATAAAGATTTGCTTAGTTCCATGGAATTATTAAAACAGGATTTTGAGCAAACCAAAAGTAACATTATTCACTTGACAAAACATTTGGATGGTATAGAATTTGTATATAATAAAATATTAAAAGAATACGAAGGTAGGATAAATGGACAATCCAAATAACAAAATATTATTTCCAGGTAAAGTTATAAGTAATCAAGACCCACTATTAACTGGTAGATTAAGGGTACAAGATAAAACTAAAACATATGACGCAACTTTAAAACTTGTAAGTTCTCAATATTTAAATGCCGAAAAAACAGATTTAAAACCTGAATATAAATGGAAAAAGGGTATTGACCCATTTTTGTTTCAATCTTTACTACCGTTAGGAGTTGGGAGAATTCCGTCAGATAAAGAATATGTTAACATCATTTATATGAATAAGGATGTTAACTATCAAGACCAATATTATATTCAGCCTCCGGCAACACAAGTTCAACACATAGGACTTGAGGAATATGAGGATATGATTGGTAATAGTGGTCAGGGGGATAATAACAAACCTGCGGACGATTTAAAAATTGATGGAAAAACCAAACCTGAATGTGAAGGAATATTTCCTGAACCAAGTGACACCTCATTAGTTGGTCGTGGTTCATCTGATATTATCATAAAGGATAGGATTGAAAAGAACGAGTCTCATATTTTAATTAGAAGTGGTAAATGTGAAATTTTACAATCAGGTAAAATACCGGTACCGTATGATGGTAGGGCGTTTTCACAATTATCAGATTTTCCTTCAAAAATTGACGCCCCTAGCATATACGATTATGTAAAAGTAAGTGAAGATGAACAATCTTTAAAATATCTTATTGAATATAACGTACTTAACTTGGAAAACCAATTTGATAAGTTTATTTTTACATTAACTGTATATGAGTTAGCTCCTAAGGCAACTTTTACAACAAAGGCGTTTAATGAAAATACGTCTTTGGGCAGTGATGCCAAATTATATAAAAGTTATACTTTTTACAATAAGAGTAAAAATGAATTAGTTAAAATTACAAACAAATTATTATCAGGTTTTAATAAGGGTAATTGGGATTTACCTGAATTTCCTTCCGAAAGTATTAATAATCAATTCCCTTTCGCATTTAGAGCTAACCCACTGACCTATAATGCATTTAGTGACCCAACAACCCCTCAATTTGTTAATTTAAATTTATTCTATTTAAGGATTAGAGTTAGACCTGCTAGTATATTATTAGGTTTTGGAGTTATACCAAACCCAAATGAGGAAGGTTCTCCAACCAAAAGTACAAATCAGCAATCACAGGTAAATCTTCCAAGTAATCAAAGAACTACTTATAATATTCACGGAGCTGATAATTTATTTTTATTGTCTAACAAAACATCAATAAGTGACAAGGGAGTTATTGATTTTTCAAATTCAATATATGGATTAAGTCAGGAGAAAATAATGTCAGATATCTATCCAAAAACCGACCCAATGGTTAGGGGTGAACAACTTATGAAACTTTTAGATTTAATGGTTAAATTTATGATTGCCCACGTCCATCCGTTTCACGGTGTTCCTCCAGTTCCAGTTGCTTCTGACGGAACAACATCAGCACAAATATTAACTGAGCTACAAAATGCCCCTAATAACATTCTAAATCAAAATATCCGAATTAATTGATATTTATCTAAAAAAGATAAATGTCAATTCACAGGTCATATTTTTCAAAAAACAATACCATTGTTTCAAACTCATTAATTAATACGGGAAGAAATCCTGTTATTGATTTATTTTTTGGTTCAACAAGAGGCACAGTGGCTTCACCAGGATTTACAAGATTTATCTTTGATTTGGATATTGATTCACTCAAAGAAAAATACAAAAACGGAACATTAGGTAATAAATGTTGTAATCTACTAACTAACAATACTGTAGTTACTACAACCACAACAATCTGTATCAATGAAATGAAACACAATTTGGTAATGTATAACACTATCAAATTTGATGAGTCATTGTTGAATACATATAATTCAGATGAAAGATTAAGAGCAACTTCATTTGATTTAATTTTATTTAGAATTCCTTCAGACCCTGATGGATTCCCACAATATTGGGATGAGGGTGTAGGATACGATTATTACGACACAAATAAGACATTGATATCTGACAACGGAAACTCGGAGTTATTTGAATCATTCCAAGATAAATCAGTTTCAGATAGACCATCCAACTGGTTTCAAACTACAACAATTGATTTTTGGTCAAATCCAGGTATATATGACAATAAAAATTCAGGAACGACTAATTTTAATCAACTACATATTGTTGCGACCCAACATTTTGAATTTGGTAATGAAGATGCTAATTTTGATATGACATCTGAAATTAATGGAATTTTAGATGGAACTATAACAGGTGTTACAGGGTGGGGAATTGCATATTTACCCGCATTTGAAAACATATCTGGTTTAACATCTAATTATTCAGTATCATTCTTTTCAAGATATACCCAAACATTTTATGAGCCATTTTTGATGACAACATATAATGATATCATTTTGGATGATAGAAATTTATTCGTTGAATTCCAAAATAATAAATTATTCTTATACGTTAACATAGGAGGAAAGCCTCAAAATTTGGATTTCCCACCTGTAGTTTCAATATATGATATGAATGGTGATGCGGTGTCAGGAATGACAGGTTTAAGTTCTTGTCAAAGAACTATTGGAGTATATGAAGTTGAGTTGTCTGAATTTGTTGGATTTATTACCCCATGTACATTTTCAGATACTTGGTCTAATATTAAGTATAATGGAATTTCGTTACCCAATATAGAAAATGAGTTTATTTTACAACCGTTTTCTAAAAAATTCCAAATAGGAACTCAAAGTTTAGACCCACAATTATATGGATTTGATTTTTATGGTATCAAACAGGATGAAAAAATTCTTAATACAGATGTTAGAAAGGTTGGTGTTATTATTAAAAAGGCATACACCACAAATGCATTATTACCATATGTTACCGCAGATTACAGAATATATGTGAGAGAAGGTAATATTGAAGTTCAAGTTCAAGATTGGACACCGATTAATAGAACACCAAATGAATACTATTTTATCTTTGATACGAGGGATAAAATACCAAATGAATATTATATTGATTTACGAGTTGAAACTAGCGGACAAGTAGATACTTATAAAAAACAAATCAAATTTCAAATAGTTAGTAAAAAATGAGAAAATTAATTTTAAAAGAGTCTGAACTAATATCCTTTATTAAAGAGATTATTAATGAAGCAAGACACGAGTTTCAAAATTATGAGGATTCAATTTTAGATAAAATTTCAGATGAAGGATTTGAATCTTTATCAGATATTGAAAAAGAAATAATGAATACTATCAGTAAAGAAAATTATGATTCAAAACCGGTTATGTTAATGTTGGCCAAAAAAATTGCCAAACAAGAACCTTTGACTGATATTGAACAAATGTTTTATGATGAATATGCCCATCAACCTGAAGAAGAAGATAATAATTATAGTAGAGAATTAGAACCGGGTGTTTTATATGACGCTGGTGACGACGATGTACCACCTTCAGATGAAAGAGAAAATAGATTTTATTTTGAAGACCCTAAAGGTGAAATCCCTACTATGAAATTTGATTTGTTAAAAATCTACACCACGGACAAATATATCGTGTTTCAGGGTATGCTAGAAATTGAATATACAACTTACTACGGTAAAATTTACGCAGACTTAAATGGAAAATATATGGGGTATGCGTTTAAAAGTGAAACTCAAAATAGACCTGATGAGGATTACGACGTTGATGCAATTGATGCTTTTTTACAAGTGGCAGTGCAACAATTAAACCAAGATAATGAGCAACAAGATGAATATTAAAGAATTATTAAGAAAAGAATTACTTAAAGAATCTGAAGGAGAAAGATATATGTTCTTTAGTAATTTAGAACAAATGAGAAGACAATGTGATTTGTTATTAGACTTAGACCACGGTCAAGTCGAAGAGATTCTTAAAAACGGTCACGATTGGGCTCAAGACCATATTGCCGAAGCAAAAAACAATATGGACCAAGTGTTTGACTTTTTAATGAATGAAACTAAAAGTACTCATAAAATGCAAGATGAGGTTAGATATCCAACAGAACCTGAAACTATGATGGAAGGTAAGAAAAAGGCGGGTACTAAACTTTGTTCTCGAGGTAAATCAGCGGCAAAATCAAAATTTAAAGTATATCCAAGTGCTTATGCTAACGGTTATGCAGTTCAAGTTTGTAAAGGTAGAATGCCAGGACTTGACGGGAAGAAAAAATGTTCATCACCTTATTGTTAATTAAGTAAAAATACCTTATATTTGTACTCAAATCATCAATGATATGAGACCAATAAAAAGAACTTACTTTAAGTTAAGAATTTTACTTAGAAATTTTCTATCTCCAAAACAAGTTGAGATTGAACAAAAAAAATACGCAGGGATGTGTATTGCAATTGCTAAGAAATTAATTTGTAAAGAAGATTCCCACTTGGTCTTCACTCCAATAACCCAAAAATATTACATTCATAACGATGAACTAAGTATTTTTATGGTAATTGATAACGGGGTGTTGTCAGTCACTAATCATTCTTACTCTTATGAGATTAAACTTACATCTAAAAGTGAGAGAATGTTAACAAGTCGTTTTGAGAGGGAATTAGAAGATAGGGCAGATAAAATGGACATACTTATCCTAAATCAAATTAAAGATTCTTTAATCAACGCTTATCATCAAATATAAGGTATATGAGAAACTACATCGTTATAATATTTTCACTATTGTTATTTTCATGTTCTCAAAATGTGAAAAATGTTTCAAAAACTGAACCACGTTATAAATGCTACGACCCACAGCAAGCGTTAGCCGATATGGCAAAAACATGGACTCAAGAGGAAAGAGACGCATTTAAAAAAGATTTCTTTTATTCCAAAGAAGAAATAGATAAAATTGATTCGTTGATTAATAAGTAGTTATATATTGTAAGCAACTTTATTATCACTAAAGAAAGTTTCCCAATCATTACTTAGTGGTTTGTTGTCAGAACCTTTAACACTACAATAGAATATTTGTGATTGAGAGTATTTTAAAGCTAATAGGTATTCATCAGATTCACTTAGATTGAACGTATTTCTTAAATCATCATTATTAACCTTATTAAATAAAAGGGTTAATCTATCTCCTCCTTCATACGAAGTGTCTAATCCTTTTGACGGCTTATCCAATAGTAACATTTTTGCTTGGGGTGTAAAAGATGCGAAACTTAATCCTCTGTAAGTAACTCCAACATTCTTATTAAATGGATTCATACAGACCATATTAACTTTGTCATCAGGGTTAGGATACGATGATTCTAAAATAACTCTTCTGATTGATTCTCTAATTGACTCGTTTTTTTTCTTAGGTTTGTAAGAAACCATTTTTGGTTTATTACCTGTCCCAGCCTTAGGATTTGTTTTTTCAGCTCTTCTTTTCTGAGCACATGCCGCTCTTTTTTGAGCGTCTGTCATTTTTGACGCAACACCCGCAGCTCTACATTTTGGATACCCTTTATCTTCAGCTTCAGGTCTTCCACATGGTGGGTGTCCACCACCTTCTTTTTTCCTACATATATTTACCCAAGGACCTTTTGGTTGACTACTTCCCTTCGGTTTCTTTTTTGTTCCAAACCAAACGCCTAAATCTTCTTTAATTTTTGATTTGATACTTTCTTTTAACAAGTTCAAATATTTTTTTTTGTCGTTTTCTTGTTTCATTTAAATTATGATTATATTTGTATAAATATTCAGAATTATGGAAGGAGACACTCAAAAACAAGTAATAGGTTCTTTATTTGATACTATTGATTATTACAGTCTTAATGATTTGGAGTTATTTGTTTCAAATATGTCAAATGACCAAGCATTATATTGTTTAATACAATCAGTACATAAAGGTTTTAATAAAGGAATTTTCACAATGCAAGAAATAGAAGTTTTGTCAAAAAGTATGAGAATGTTAACCAATAAACCTAATAATAATGAAAGTAAGTAATATACTATTTTTTATCTTATTGTCCTTATACTCATTTGGACAAAAAAATACTAACACATTATATTCAAACGTGTTTTATACGAACAGTTCAAACTCATTGATTCCCAAATTTCCAAGTGATGAGATGAACAGGAGTCAAAGACAAAGAAATCTATCAAAAATTAATCTTGATTCAATAAATGCAGATTTTAACAAATGCATCAATGAATTTAGAAAGAATTATGGGTTATCCATACTAAATTATGATGAAAATTTATCAAAAATTGCATTTGTTCAACTATTCTATATACAAGATTCAAATAATATTGGTCACTATAATCCTGATTTTGGAGCAACCCCATTAGATAGAGCCAAATTTGTAGGGTATACAAATTTTAGTTGGATTGGGGAAATTTGTCTTATGGACCAAAGATATATGATGGAATATCCAAATTACAATTCCGTTAATTTAGAATATACCAGAACAGTTTTTGATTTGTATTGGTCTTCACCACATCACAGAGAAATATTACAGGACACAAAATATAAACGATATGGTTTTTGTAATTACTACAATCCTGAAACTAAAAAATTTTATAATGTGACCATTGTTACTGATTAAAAATAAAAAAGGTCAGATTTCTCTGACCTTTTTATATTTGGTTTAAGATAGATTATCTTAATTCTCTCAAGTCAAATGTACGTACACCGTCAACTTGGATACGTCCGTAGAAACGGTTGTTAACCATTTTCTTAGCGTAACGTGTCATAATACCCTTGATAGGAGTAAAGTTGAATGGGTTATACATAGTTGGAGTTAATTGAAGTGGTACGTATGGAGCGTAGATGTAACCAGTATCCAACAAAGATGTACCTTTGTGACCAATCAACACAGTGTTTGGTGGGAAGTATGGGTCACGGTATACTTGGTAACGACCGCTTAATGTACCAACTCTTTCAATGCCCATGTTGTATTGGTCTTGCTCAGGAGCTGCGTTTGATACGTGGAAGTATTCCAAGTCATCAAAAATTGCACTGATTTCAGAAGATACAACAATCCAGTTTGCTCCGCCTCTTAAAGTAGACTTGTGGATTTGAGCTGAAATTTGGTTGATAGCCGTAATCAACGTTTGGTTCCAATCTTTTTGAGTGTAAGGAACTGCATTGTTACCCAGTCTCTTCCACCCGTTGTAATCCCAACGTAATGTCCAAGCCGCACCTTTACGTAAGTCACGTAAGATTTCACGGTCAATCTCTGCAGCTACTTGCTCAGAAAGTAATGCTGTTAATTCAGCTTCTGCGTCGATGTTGTGGAACGCTGCCACGTCTTGAGCCATTTCTGGAGACCATTGTGCTCTTAATTTTCTTTCAGTTACAGAAACTGTTACAGATTCTAAATCGAAAGAAACTTCACCAATTTTGTCTTCAAATTCTAACTCTTCGTATCTACGGTAAACTGCAGTGAATGCCGCATTTACACCTGTCAATGAAGACCAGTTAACTGACATACCTGTGTAACCATCTAAAGTATCAGCCGAACAAGTTAAACATACTGGACATTGTAAATCAACTTCAATATAGATACATCCGTCTTTACCACAAATGTCCCAATATTTTCCACCTGAACCTGTTGATGGGAATGTTGTAGAACCCCAAGAACCGTATTGAACGATACCTTTACCATATTGTTGTGTAACTACACGATAAGGAACTACTGAAGAACCATATAAACAAGAACCTGTCCAAGTCGCAGCTGAAGTTACTGCCGCAGTTGGTACGATTCTTAAATCAGCCAAGAAAGTTTCAGTATCCATTTCGTTACCGTCAGGACCGATTAATTTACCTTCTCCACTTTGTGCAAACCCACAAACTTGAACCAAACCTTTTCTAATTACTTGGTTTGTGTAAGCCGCAGTTGCGGTAGAACCTGTAGCCAACGTACCATTAGTCCAAGCAACTAAAGTTGCATTTGCACTAACTGCTGACCATTGACCTTTTGAATAGTCAAATAAACCTGCTGGGTCTAAGTTAGGTTCGTTACCTTCGTAGAATAAATCATAAAGGTTCTTAGCGTAGTAATCAGTACCCGCAGTTCCACCACCTTGTGGATATCCGTTATCAGGATTTTGTGGATTTTCATAATTACCAGGAGAACCAACTGGTGCCCAATGCTCACCTGATTGTGTTGTAGACGCTCCACTATAACCTTGGATACGTGGTACGAAGTAGAACAATTTACCAATTGGTAAGTTCATAGCTTGTACTGATACGATATCGTTAGCTAACAATTTAGAGAATACACGTCTTACAATTGGAAATACAACAGTTTCAAAAGAACCAGTTGAATCTGTAGACGATGCTTCGTTAATCAAATGTGACGCTTGGTTTTCATACAATTGTGCAACATTTTCTTTTAGGTGGCCTTTAAGACCTTCTAGGAATCCTAATTTATCCCATTTGTTTATAGTGTCTTCTTTGATAACTTTCAAGTGCTTAAGACCAATGTTACCAACTAATCCACTTTCTAATAATGCTCCCATTTTTTAATTTGGTTTTTTATTTTTTGTGTTTATTTTATTAATTTGTTCATGATATCCTTCATTCTCATAAATTGAGGATTCTCATAAGTTTTTGACTCAATCAAATTAACCGCTCCTGTAGTTGGGGTTCTATTGATTTTAACCTCAACAGATTCTTTAACTACTTTAGTTTCGTTTTTATTTGAAAGTTCATCTTTTATTACCTTATATAAAGTTTTGGATTCTTTAATAGTTTCAGCTCCGTCAAAACGTCTTAAAATGTTAATCTTTTCTTGCTTAGTAGTTGAATGTTCAGTGAACAATCTTGTAGCATAAGCCAAGTTTGAATTAAATACCGCAACTTCGTTAAGTTTGTCTCTGAACACGTTCAAAGCTTTACGATACTCTTCATTTTTAGATTTTAACATGTCAACTTCAGCGTTAACAGATTCAACTGCTAAATGACGTGGTGCAGTTCTTGGTTTATCTAAACCGTTTCTACCCCATTTTCTTCCGTTACCCAATGTTCTAGCCGCCTCTTTAGTCTCTGACTTTTTAGCCTTAGCCTTTGCTGGTGCATCTTCTTCACCAGGACTTGGGTTTCTACCCGGATGAAAAGGTCTTTTACGTTCCTTTTCTGTTTCCTTTTCTTTGGTCTTTTCCTTTTCTTTGGTTTCGTTTTCTTTAAACTCAAATTTAGGTCCTTTACCCATTCCAACTCCACGAGAGCCTTGTTTTTTATCTTCCTTAAACCCTCCTGCAGTTTTCTTGTAATTGAACTTCGCTTTACCAAAACCGTTACCTACCGCTTTAAATCCAATACTTTCATTTGTCATTTCTTCTTCGTTGTAGTCCTCATGCATTTCTTCTTCGGTGAAGTCATAATCAGATGTTTCATCTGTGTCTTCATCATCTAAAGTAATTTCATAGATAGTTTCGCCCATATCAGATTCGTCAAACTCATCCTCTTCTTCTTCATCATTTTCTTCTTCATCATCAAAAAATAATTCTTCTTCAGAATCAAATCTATCTTCAGATTCGTCGCCAAATGATTTATTTGATTGTAAGTCGTTGATGAAATTATCCAAATCTTCATCAGAAATTTCATTCATTGACATTGAATCTTCTCCGAAGAAATCAACTCCTTCTTCAGAATCTCCCATGTCATAATCCATTTCAGATACTTCATCTTGAGAAGAAAATTCTTCCCCGTGTCCGCTTTTTTTCATTTCTTTTAGGTTAGCTTTCTTTTTATTTTTTGATTCCCCAAGCTTAATCAAATATTCGTTATCAGTATTTTCATCTGATAAGGTAATATTTCCGTTATCTTGAGTAACTATGATGCCGTCTTCAGGCTTCATCTTTTTGAATACTTTTTGTAGCTCTGATGGAGATGCTCCTCTCATATCTACAACTTCTTCGTCATCGAACTCAACGTTAGAATCATCATCCAAATCTACCATACCTTCATCATCAACATCAGTTCCGATTTCAACGTCAGTATCAACATCATCTGTATCAACATCAATTTCTTCTTCGTCACCTGTTTCAGTGTCGTCAACAGCAACTTCTTCAGTGTCATCTTCATCTTGTTCTTTTAAGGACTCTTTTACTAATTCGCTGATTTCTCCCTTCATTGTAGAAGCGAGTATTCCTTTTGCGTTTTCAGCAATTACATCTTCCAAATTTTTCATTTGGATAATTGCCTCTTCAACTAATGAATTTTTTTCACTCATTTTTATTTGTTTTTTCTTAATAAATATACTATTATTGACAAAAATTTAATTTTGGCAATTTTATTATCTAAAATAAATATGTTGTGAAATAAAAAAAGGGGACAAAAGTCCCCTTTAATTTTTTTGTAAAATTTATTTATTCAAAAATTTCATCAATTTTACTTTCAGCTACGGAAGTAATTCTCCAATCATAACTGAAGGATTCATATGCCTTTGTAACCTTAGCTTCAACATCAGTTACATTATAACCCTTAACAAGTTTTTCTTCTCTTACTTTTTTAATTTTACCTGAATTTTCATCTGGCA
>Ga0172372_10005599_pt1 | contig 17433 bp, 15 predicted proteins | sample LakKiv5m_2_FD_114544 | JGI IMG/M metagenome (GOLD analysis project Ga0172372, IMG submission 114544) | Freshwater microbial communities from Kabuno Bay, South-Kivu, Congo - kab_092012_9.5m | ecosystem: Environmental > Aquatic > Freshwater > Lake | place: Democratic Republic of the Congo...
GCCGAGTGCAGAGCTGAGCGCAGGGCCGCGCGCCGAGCCGAGGGTGGAGCCGGGCGTCGAGCCCCGGGCGGCGCTGAGTGCAGAGCCGGGTGCAGAGCCGAGTGCAGAGCCGAGTTCAGAGCCGAGCAGTCAACCCTCAGTGCAACCGTCTCCTTCGCCCAGTGCGACTCCGTGCACGGGGTTGGGATGCATGGGAGGCGTCATCGGAATTTGAGGTCGTGAGTCCGTTGATATCAGATGGGACTGACGCAGGAGTCGATCGAGAAATTGAAATCAAAGAACGGGTGAGCGGTGAACCGCTCCCCGTTCGCAGTCAGGAGTCCCGCGGTCCCGTCCTGATAAGCCTCATCCCCGCCGCTCAAATTCTCATGCCGACCCACGAGGATGCCTCCACTCACGAGTCCCTCGCTCCTGAGTGTCCAGACCAGGCGGGTTTCCGCAGCAAGCGTCAACGGCTCGGGCAACTTGAATTCGATATCTGCGGGCACTCCTATGGCTCCCAGGTGTTCGAGGTCCGCCGTCGCCTCAAGCCAATTGTCCTGTAAAAGAGCCTCGTTCCAGAGGGTATTCAGTTCCGACTGGCTCAGGCGGACCTGCGCCAGAGGAGCGCCCGATGGACGGTTCGAGTCGGAATGATCGGCTGCATGCAGGCTCAGAACGAGCCCGGAAAACTGCGTTTTACTGCTCGCCCGGGCAAGCGGGATTCGGATGGAGGAGACCTCCTGGAGAACCCCCTCGGAGGTCGCTGCCGGGAGTTCAAACGATTGGGTGATTTGAATGGTATCGCTTTCGAGCCGGGCAGCCCTGCGCAGGGAGTTGTGCTCGACTGCGAGTGCTCGGGTTCGATTGGCGCAGAACTCGCCTGTTCCCTCGAGTGCGAATTCCAGGGCCCGAATTTCCTTGCCGTTCTGATATTGGAGAGCAAGGGAGTCGCGGTGGATCGTTCGCTGGTAGGGAGCTCCCTGCGGGGTAAAGACAAGCCGTGCCGAGCACTCGGAGCCCGCGGGCAAGGTGTCCGTGCAGGGCGTGATATTATCTCCGTGGGGACTGGCGTCGAATCTGAATGCTCCCGGGGACTGGGATCGCAAAGTAAAGGTGATTCCCGTTGCCGCCGATTCGCCTTGGTTGCGGACCGTGATATCGATGTGCCTTGATCTGCCGAATCGGGTGGGCTGCAATGTTGTAATATCGCCGCGCAATACCGCCGAACCGGCCGGAGTCTGCACGCTCAGGTCGATCTCCGCCTCCGACTTCCCGCACTCGAGGTCGTCCGCACCAAATCGTGTTCCGGCTTCGCAGCCCGGATCTGCAGCCGCATCCTGAGGCGTCGAGCCGATATCGTCGGGACTCAGACAGGAGGTGAGCGTTGCGCTGGCCAGCAAAGCAAGCACGGACGAGACGGATGTCTTCATGCTTTTCAGCATGAAGCCCATCTCTCCTTTGCGCAAGCGACCAGGAGGATATAGGGCGAGGCGTCAGATTGCGTGCTTCGGCAAAAAGTTCCGCTTCCACCTCACCATTTGAATGGCCGAATCGTCCCCTCCTGCTCGGGATCTGTCTCGAGGATGGGGCGCGGTGCTTCAGCGGGTTTGCGCTCGGCATCGGGAGATTGCGCAAGCGACTCTGGATCGCGCAGTGGTGATATCACTTCGAATGGCTTGAGTCCCGGATCGCCCGATTCGGATGTCGGACCAGTCGCCACGGTCGTCGATTTTTTGTCTTCGGTAGGTTGATTGAGGGGGTGGCCCTCCGGGTAGAGCTGCGAGGGTTCGGGTTCGGTTTTGTAGGCGAGCAGAGGTTTGCCAAGGGTGCTGTTGGAAATCACGACTTTGTCATACTCCGCGCCGCTTGAGGGATCGCGGAATACCTTGAATCCCTGATAAAAAGGTACACTCAGAATGGCGCGGCGGATGAGTTGCTGGTCCGGCTGGGTATCAAAACGATATCCGATCACCATGACCTTGCGGTCCTTGTCCCGGTCATCGAGTTTGAGAGCGAGGCCGCGCAGTCCGCCCCCTGGATAGACATGGATCTCGAGATTGCCTTCCCACTCGATCACGTCCACCCTTCTGCGGGATTTGCCTTTGCCGTCCAGCCGGTCAAAGTCCGGATCCGGATCCGAGTTTCCGGCTCCAGCCTGACCCACGAGTGCGAGAGGGAGCGCCAAAATCGTCAGAAAACGAAACAACCGCGCTGAATTCATCGTCAATCTCCTGACGGTATCATCGGCGCGGCTGTCAAAAAACTCGAGATGGATCAACCCTGACACAGCGTGGGGGCCCGGGGCCAGTGTGCGACGAAATTTCTCAGGTGATCGGGGAGGCTGGCGTCGATATACGGGGCGCATTGACTGCCAGGATCGTTTTCAAAGGAGTTCCTATGAGCTTGTCCCTATGCCGTGGTTTGATATTTGCCAGCCTCCTCTTCGCATCCGCGTCGGCGAGGGCGGATCAATGCGCCTTCCTGACCCGAGATCAGGCCGATATGGCGATCAATGGGATTGTCGCCTCGAGCCGGGTTGCCCTTGATTACTGCGAGCCCTGCGGGGAGCGAGCGCCCGGAAGGCCTTACCGAGTTACGGATGTCCGGATTCGCGAGGCAGGTTATCAGAATTACTGGGAAATCCTGGTGAACCACGTCCCGGTCGACTTGGCGTATTTCTACCTCAAGACGGGACGTTTCAGCTGGACCAACGTGGCGACCCTGCTTGGTTGTGAAGCTCAAGGGGTCTCCACGACCTTGGTTGCACCTCGTCTCAGGGTTGCTGTTGGCCGTTTGGCGGGAGAAAAGTGATGAATTTCATCAACGGCAAATTAGGAGGGACTATGGCAAGGACTCTCATTACCACCTGGATTCCTGCTTGGAGTCACGGCCTAAAAGCGGGTCGGTATCTCATGAGTTTGGCCGTGATTTCCATGGGAGCCTTCATTCCTTGGGCTCAGGCGCAGATGAGTCCGGATGTGATCGATCCGGGGATCATTCTCGTGGGTAGCAGAATCAAATGTTCGGATCAGAAGCTTTTGTCTTTGATGGACGAATTCCTGATGATTCGGGGGCAGCCCGAGACTGCGGTTTCTCCGGAACAGGTGGAGGATCAGTTTCATCGAGTGGTATATCGTGCGCGCGCGTTGGGTTGCACGGTGATTGAAGCCAAGGAGATGTCGACACTGCGCTCATTCTCCTCCTTGCGCATGACTCTACCGCTGTCTCAAAAAGATATCGTCCTGATCACTCAGGGAGCCTCGTTCGGGTTCTGAAGGTTTCAGAGCAGAACCGCTCCGGAATTAAAAAAAAATCCGGGGCCACCCCATTTGACTGGCGGGTGACCCCGGAAAAAATCGAACCCAATTCATGAAAGGCTTTCGGATCGGGCGTCTTCCGAACTTCTGCGCCCTAATTCCACCTACCTTTAGAGTTTGCTCAAGACCTCGGCTTTTTTGGTGTCGTACTCGGCCTGGGTGATCAGGCCTTTTTCAAGGAGTGTCTTGAGTTTTTCAAGCACAGCCACCGGGTCTTCCTTGGCGGGTGCCTGCTGCTGAGGGGCGGGTGCGGGTTGCTGGTTCATGGCCTGTCCCATCATCTGCGCCATCTGCTGACCCATGGCAACCCCCATGGCCATGCCCATTCCGGCTCCGGCGGTGCCTCCGCCACTTGCGGCCGCCGTGCCGATATTCTCGGCCATCTGGAACTGCGTGTATTTCTGCATGTTATCGATCGAGTTGGCTGCTGCGTTCTTTTCAAGCGCTTTTTCAACCCCTTCTGGCAGAGTCACTTTCTGGAGCAGGAATCCAGTCAGCTTGAGGCCGAGCGGAGTGAAGTGCTGGGCCATGAAGGGACGGATCTCCTCCGAGACGCGGGCTTGCTGGCCTGCGAGATCGAGTGCGGGGATATCACCCTGACCGAGGCGGGATGCGATCGCAACCTCGATCACCGAGCGCAGTTGGTCCTGCAGATCGTCAACACGGAAAAGCGGGCGTGTTCCGCTGACTTTGCTGAAGAACAGCCGCGGATCGGCGATCTCGTAGGAGTACGTTCCGAACGCACCGATCTGGATTTTGCCGAAGTCCTTGTCCCGGAGGGTGAGCTTGCCCTGAGTGCCCCACTTCTGGCCGATCTGATTCTTCATGCTGAAGAAATAGATATCGGACTTGAAGGGCGAAGCGAACGCCTTGTCCCAGTGCTTGAGGTTGGTCATCAGGGGCAGGGTTTGAGTGCTGAGCGTGTGGCGGCCCGGGCCAAAAAGGTCGGCCACTTTGCCCTCGTTGACGAAGAGCGCTGCCTGCGATTCCCGCACGGTGAGCTGTCCGCCATTCTGGATCTCGCGATCCTGGAATGGATATTGATACACGAGGACACCTTCGTCCTCCTGAATCCAATCGATGACGTCCACAAACTGCTTCTTCAAAAAGTCCATGATTCCCATAGTGACATGGATTATCCGTGGAAATCACAAAGGATCCAAGCAACAATTTTCAAAACTTTGAGCCAAGAACGTCAATTCAACGAGCGAGCAGTTTTTTCGCAGGGGATGTCATGACGACCACACGACGGATCATCGAAGGCAAATGGGACTGCACGAGTTGCGGCACTCGGGCGATACCGGGACGGGACAAAGAGTGTCCGAGTTGCGGCAACCCGCGCGAGGCGGGCGTCGAGATGAAGTTCGATTTCGGAAAAGAGAAGTCTGACGGCTCGGTTGCCGCGGAGACCGTCACCGATGCCGATGCCATCAAGGCCGCCGAGGCCGGGGCGGATTGGTTCTGCGCCTTCTGTGGAACTGGAAACTCCAATGCGGTTCAGAAGTGTGGCAACTGCGGGGCCGACCGGACCGAGAAGAAAAGCAATCCTCCCTCACCCGCAAGTCGGGCGACAGGCGATAAAAATCCAAAACCATCCCCTTCAAAATCCCGATTCAAAGTCTTGGCACTGGTGGCGTTGGGGGTGGTGGGAAGTTGTGTTTACTGGGGCACGCGCGAACACTCGGTTCCTGGATCGGTACTATCCACCAGCTGGAGTCGCTCGGTGACTCGCGAGACCTTCACCCGCGGCATGAAGCAGGACTGGCGGGATAATATCAGACTTGGACCTGCCCGGATGCCGGTGAATGGTGCGGGTGAGGACCCGGGTGGCGAGAACCTGCGCGCGTGTGTGCGCAAGTACCGTAAAACGATCCAGGAAGCCTGCGGCGTGCAGAATGTTTGCCGGAATGTATCGGAAAGCTATGAGTGCGGCAGTGAGCGTAAATGCAGCGTGCGCGACAAGGGGAACGGATTTGCCGAGGAGGTCTGCAACTCAGTCCCTAAGACCTGCACGCGAACGGTACAGAAATGCGCCAACGAGACCCGCTATTGTGATCGCAGGATCGACGACGATTGGTGCACTTTTGATACTTGGAGTTGGGTGAGTGTTGTCCCGGTGGAACTCCGTGGAGAGGACTCGTCCCCCCGCTGGCCGGAGGTGCAGACCGGGGCTTTGGATCGTCTGACCCGGCAGGAGTCCTATGGAGTCAAAGTGACCTACAGTCAGGGCGCCGATGCCAAGGAGCACGCCTTCAGTCCGCGCTCCGAGGGCGAGTATGTGCGCTGGCGCAGGGGCGATCAGGTCCGGGTGCAATACAATAACTTTGGTGCGGTGACCGCCGTGGTGCCTGTGGAGAAGTGAGGTTGATTCCTGAATTGCGCCACCGCGGCGACGCGGACAAATTCATATCGTTAAATGGGGTAGTTACCTGATTTTAGGGACTGAGATTCACATGGAGTTTGAAGTCCGAGCAGGCTTCCCATGCTTCGAGGTTCCTGGAACCGGTCTCGTCCCGGACCAAGGACTCCGGATCGAGCTCGCGCAACAGCCGGTGAATATCACCCAGTCTGAGGCGCAGGCGTCCCAGCTCGAGGAGCACCGGAGCAATATCACTCCGCACCTTGACGTAGAGATCCCAGTTTCGCGAGGCTTCGTCCTGGGGGGCGATCGCCGGCAGAAGTTGGGCTTTTCCTTCCTCGGTGTTCCAGGCGGTTGAGAATCTCTCAGCGGCATCACGGAGAGCGTCCAAACGCTGTCTCACTCGCTGGGCAAGGACCTTGACTGCGCGTGTTCGTTTGGATGCAGCAGGTCCCTTGAGGCCTTTGGCGGCAAGCGACTCAAGACTTTCGTGCAAACGGGATGCTTCGAGCCAGGTTTCCGAGAAATCGTTGAACTGACGTGCCCCTTCGATATGGTCCACGGGCAGTCCGATCAGGGCGGCCGCCAGATGCAGCAGGTGCTCCGGGTTGGATCCTGCGTACTGTTGTGGGGGCACCAAGGTCTCTGCGGTCTGTTCGCGTTCGAGGCTCTCTTCCCACTCGATCGAGGTCAGTCCACCCCACTCAATCAGCTTGATATAGGTTTGGAGATGAGCCGAGGGAATTCCACTCATGCGGGGCGTGTCTTGGTTTCGGCGCACGCGAAGGAATCGGTCTTTGAGCGCGGATTCAAACGAGCGGGTCATCGAGTGTCCATGGGAGAGTGCTCGCTCGAACTGGTGGTTGAAGTATTCGTCGAATTCGGCCGGAAGTCTCGCTGACACCGAGCTTAGGGCACACACACCGCGGATGGGGGAGAGTGCTTCCACCGTTGCACCGCCGTAGCAACTTTGGTCGATCACGGCGATACGGACATCCGGGTGCTTCGAGCGGACCATGGCCACCGATACTTGGATGTCCGTGCTCGTAATCGCACCTTCGGTCTTGAGTTCGCCGTCTTCGGGGACGTCGTAGCAGAGTTCGTGATCGCGACTGCCTTCCGGCATCTTGCCGTGGCTGTTGAGTTGGATCAGGATCGAATCACCGGGGTTGAGATCGGTGCGTTCGAGGAGCGCCCCGAATTCCTGGTCGAGATTTGCCGCATTGAAAGCACGGATCTTTCCGAGCGGCTTGCGGATGGAGGCCTGCGTGTGCGGAGACCCGAAGAGCACATGGAGTTCGACGCCGGAGTTGGTGTAGGAAGCGATGCTTTTTTTGAATTCCGGGGCGAATTCATTGCTGTCGGGAGCTTCGCACCCGCCGCCGGCCAGGATCACGATGGATTTGGGTTTGGGCCTCTCGCTCGAATGGAGAGCCAAGGGCGCGGCGGGGTCCTCCACTGTTTGCGACGGTCTGCTTTCGTTTTCAGAAGCGACCTGGCGCTCTCCTGTGCTCTGATACCATTTCTCCAGTGCGGCAAAGACGCCTTCGGGTAGTCTCGATTTCACACTCTGCCAGCCGGCCCAGGCGGCAAGCAGGATGAGACCTGATATAATGCCTTGCCTGAACCTGCGGATGGCACGTGGATCGAAGATCGATGCGGTGAATTTCTGAAAGGAGGTGCGCTCCCAGGTAATATCAACTGAGCCGGGAGAGGCGTTTGCCTTTCCTGGATCGCTTGAACGCAATACATGTCGGTTCGGGTCTTTCGCTCCCATGCACTTGGTGAAAGCAAGCATCGGGCCGGACAAGAGGGGGGTGTTCCGTCTTAATATCATTGAGTTTTTGGTTTTCGTTGGGAACAAAAGCGTCCAAGTCCTGAACAGGTGTCTGGATCCGATATTCCTGCGCGGGGTGGAGGGGGTGGACAAACAGAGTCCGAGCGGTTAGGGGGGGCCGCGAGACAGGAGTGTTCTCTTATGGTTTTTGGGCGATGGCGCTGAGATATTCACGTCTTGCCCTGATGCTCATGGCTCTTCTCCTTGCTGTTGTGTCTTGCCGGACACGGTTAGGAGATTCTGGAGCATCAGGGATTTAACTCACAATCCCCATACCCACCTTCGGTTCGAAAAATTCTGACGCCATTCGATCGTGTTCTAGTCCGGGATGACACATCCAAGGGCGTGCTCGGAAGCGCTACGCTGGAAAGGTGATGAAAACTCGCAGATTTAATCGATTTTGTGTGCTTCCCCTCGTTCTTCTCGGGGTCGGCGCCTGTGAAAGTGATATCAAGAGCTCGCCCGCTTCCTCCAGTGGCGGCACCTCGGCAACTCAGGGTGAGACTTCGATATCGTCGGGCCAGAGCTCCTCGGAGGCGGAGAGCGGATCCGATACAGGTTCCGGCTCCAGTAGCGGCGGTGTGGTGAGCTCAACTCCAAGCGATTCGGGAGGGGGCGGTTCATCGCCCGCTCAGGTGGAGGCAAGTTCCGGGGGGAGTGCCCCGGCACCCGAGGTCTCTCCATCCTCGGCTCCAGCCTTGGTGATATCCTCGGATCGGGTGGCTGCCGCTCAAGGGGTGCTGCAACTGTCGCCCTATGGCAGGCTTGCCAGTTTTTTGCTCGGTTTTGGACGAAGTGGAGCTGCCACCTCCCTCCTCAGCAACGGGCGTCTTGTGGCTGCGGGTGGGCGCCGAATCACCGGGCTTTTCGGGACGATCTACTATGGTTCGGGAGAGTTCCTTGGGGTCGGAAATGAGCTCGTGTATTCGACGCCGACACTCGGGTATCCGGATGTTCCGGTTGATGGCACGCTTGCGCCGCTGCCGGGAGGCAAGGCTTTGCTCCTTGGGGGGAGCCATCACCAACAAGCCGGAGGCGTGTATATCAACGGCCCCTATGCTCCTTGGATCGTGGATCCTCTGGCTGCGGAACTCTCTTCCAGTGTGGAGGGACTCCCAGCAGGCGCCAGGGATGATTGTGGTGGCGAGAGTGCCAGGTTCCAAGGAACGGTCGTAATCGAGCCCTTTGGTGGATCGATCGCAACGAATCAGATGGGGGCGGCGGGTGCCCAGTGGAAAATCGCAGTGCTCAAGACGGGCTCAAACTACCTTTGGATCTATGACACCGCTCAAAAGGCCTTTCAGTGTCACGGCTTTGCCAATCTCACTCACCTCGACGAGGTCAGAATGGCCGCCCTTTCCAACGGCTCGCTCTTCATTTGGAAAGGCAATGACTCCAAGGTTTTCGATCCCTCGGCCAACGGGGGAGCAGGCGCGCTTTCTGATATAACAGATCCTTCGCAGGCCATACGGACCCAAGCAGGTGTCGTGGGAATCGGAGGCGGCAAAGTGGTGGTTGTGGGCGGACTCAGTGCCCCGGCTGCCGAACTCGATACGATCGAGGTCTATGACTCGTCCAGCAATCAGTGGACGACTGCGAATGCTCGATTGCGAACAGGGAAATACCGTCTTTTTCCCCGGTTTGATCGGGTGACCGGGCACGTGGTGTTGTTGGGTGGACACAGGCTCTCGGGGAGCGACTCGGTGGTGGAGCTTGGGATTGACGCTTGGGATCCGCTCCAGGATCGCGTTGTGGATACGGGACTCGAATTGAGCCTCGATCCGTGGTTGGATTTCACCGTCCCCTACACGGGGGGATTCGGGAACAGCGGGGTCCGTCGCCTGGATTATATGATTCCCGCCCCCTCGGCGATATCAGGATCCATCTACTGGGTCGGGGACAAGGCGCAGGGCGACACCAAAGTCTCAGGCTACGAGAGTGGACTTGCGCCTCGCCTTTACCTCAACACTCCTTGGGAGAGGCGGCCCTACACGGTTCAAGTTTTATCGGGTTCGGTGACTCCGGTCGGGCAGGCTCCCTACGATAGCATCGAACTCGAGATGCCGCTCGAGACCCAGGCTGATATTCGGGTGCGGGTGACTGCGGCGGATGGTGGCACCGGAGAGTTCAGTTTTTCAACTTCAGTGCAATCGGGAGCGGCTGCGGAGTCCGATTGAAATATTCCCGCGTGTCGCTTTGGGGAGAGTGATATGTCATTTTCAAGCCTACTTGCCTGCGTTGGCGTGCTCGGGACGCTCTTTGTTGCGGCCATGGGGGTGGTTGCTGCACGCAAGGTGGGCCAAGTCGGGGCGGGAGATTCACCGGCGGGAGGGCGCGCAGCAACTGCACCCGGGCCCGGGAGTGTTGCACTGCGAGTGGGAGGCGTGCTCTTGGTTTGCCAAGTGATGGCCTTACCGGGTGCGGTGGCAGTCTACCTTCTCAAAGAGCGCGGCTGGGATCTCCCCATGTGGAGTGTGATTCCTCTTTTGGCGCTCAACCTGAGCGGCTTGTACTGGCTCGTGGGTTGGCCGGATGATCCCGGTCGCGCTCGACGAGTCTCGTACCTCTCGGATCTGCCGCTCATGGCATATGGCTTGGTTGTGATTTTTTTCGGGGCACTTGAGTTCCGAGATATCCTGCTTTGTTTCACCGGACCGGATCGAGTGCTTGAGTCAGTGGCGCAATTATCGACCGATCATGCGGGCCGCGTGGTTCAGATTCAAAAAAAACTCCGGGTCATCCCGCAGGCAGCGGGTGTGGAGGTCTTTGATCGCGGCTCCACTTATTCACGATATGGCGGCAGCAAGCGGGCTCTCATCGAATTCAGCGTCTATCCGGTGGATCAGCAGCCATCCGCGGTACTGCCAGTCGTCTGGACTCCCGAGTTTAGATATCACAATGGGAGCAACGCGGAGATCAAGACGGATTTGTATTCCGTGATTCCTGTCGAGCAAAATCAATTCCTCGCAAATGCTGCCGCGATGGCGCGCGGCAACTTGCAGGCTCTGCCCGGGCATGAGTCGAGTGGAGGATCGCTCGTGGTGCTTCGGCCTCTTAACGAAGGTGGCCAAACTTTGATCCGTGCCGGGGGCTGGCTTCTTCTGACCTTCGGGCTCTGGGGGTTCCGTGTGCGTGATCTCATCAATTCGCGCGCACCTCGGTCTCGCAGCTCAGGCGCTCACACAACGCAATCGGGGCCGGAGTCGTCACAAATAGCGCCAGGGCTCGGGAAACGACTTTTGAGTGCGCACGGCCTGCTCGCTCTTTTGTCGCTCTCGGTGGGCGCGGCTCTCGGCTTGGCGTGGTTCGCCCTGCAGGACACTTACAGCGCGTTTAACGAGGGCATCCCAGTGCAGATGACCGTCGTGAATGTGGGACGCTCGACTTTGACGTTTGCTCCACAAAGAGTGGAGAATCCAGGCCCGGAGTTGGAGGTTTTCAGTGATCCCCTGTCTGCCGAGGCCCTCGCCAAGTACAAGCAGGGACAGGTGATATCAGTGCTGCAGCATCGGGTCCGCAAGGATCGCGTATTTCCGATTCGGGAGCTTGAGTCCTTGCTGCCACCCATGAGTCTCAAAGCGGCGGTGGTTTTGTTTCTCGCCCTGGCGCTCGGGCTGCTTGTGAGCGCTCTGCGGCGACGCTCGTGAGCTCGGGTCTGGTTCAAAACCACGTCAGCCGCGCGTGCACGACAGCAAACAAGAAGCCGATCAGGGCCAGGAAGCTCACCCACGGGTGGGCTTTATTCTCACGCACGAGGGCCCAGGAGAACTCGAGGTGTTCGGCCACGGGGTTGATCTCGAGGAGTTGCTCGCGGTTTGGACGGAACGGGGATGGAAAAAAACGCGGTACGCGTTTGATATAGAGAAGGTAGGGTGCACCAAAGATCCGTTCGAGCTTTTCTTCTTCGTCCAGAATCACGCAGTGGTAGACGACCGCAAAAAGGACGGTACCCGCGAGCGCAAGTGCCCACTGGCCGACGGCCACCGATGCCCCCACCTGCATGAGGTAGGTGCCGAGGTACAGCGGGTTGCGGGCATGCGCGTAGGGGCCACCCACGGACGGCCGGGTGTTCTTGCGGAGAAATCCGCTCGCCCAAAACCGCACACCTGCGCCGAGCGCACAGATCAGAATTCCCACCCAGTTGGGGTATTCGGCCGCCGTCAGGATCAGGAGTGCGGCATAGATCCAAGCCACCCCTTTGCGGGTGTTTCCGCCGACCAGGCGTCTGAACCAATGAACGGGTTTTGGATCGAGCGGGCCAGGGTCGGCCAGCGGAGCGTCTTGGGTCATCACGGAGGTGGAGGTGCCTGGTTCAAAGGTCATGGTTGTTGTTGTTTTGGCACAGCCTGCGGCCCGGGCTCAAGGGGGCAATCGGGCCCGGGAGTTGTGCCACCCTGTTTCTTCACGAAATCTCTCCAATCCCGATCCCGAATTGCCGATGAGTGCTCAAAGGAGGGCCCCCCCATTCTTGCCGTCAAGATTCCCGCGCAATCGCCTGACCCGGATCTGACTTCCCGCGTGCTGCTTTTGCAGAGTTTTCCGCTTTTCCGCGAGCTCGACGAGACCGAGCTCCAACTCATTGCCGGCAGGATGGAGGCGCAGGTCCTTGCGCCAAAGACCGAGCTTTTGATTCAGAATCAGGATGCGGAAGCCGTATATTTTTTAGCGCAGGGTGCGGTCCAGATCCTGATCCATGGTGAGATGGTGGCGCAGGTGGAGACGGTTCAATGTTTTGGAGAAATGTCCTGCCTGATCCCGGGCACGCAGGCTTCGGCCACGGTGGTGACAGCCAAGGAGAGCCAGCTTTTCAGAGTCCCGAAGCGCGATTTTCTCGAAGTCGTGGATCAGATCCCGAAACTCTGGAAAACGCTTTTTTTGCAGATGAACGGGCGCTTCAAAGCCGTCAACATGCGCTTGAGCGAAGTGCTCGAACACACCCCGCAGGGGCTGGTCAAAGTCGATAAAAAAGGGGTGATCACCAGCGAGTACTCGATCCGTTGCACCGAGTATTTCGGCAAGGACAACCTCTCGGGTATTCCGTTCGCCGAGCTGATCCATCCGCAAGCTCCGGAGAGCCAGGAACTCTGGCAGCAGACTTTTCCGATGTTTTTTGACGAAGGAGGCGTGCTCGCGTTCAGTGATGTGGCGGAGCTGCTGGATCGCGAGCTCGCGTTCCGGCACCCGGATGGGTCGTGCAAGGAGTTCGTTTTTTCCTACTATCCCTGTCGCAACCTCTCGGGCGGGATCGAGGCGATTGATATCGGAATCGAGGACGTGACCGAGGCCCGCGAGCTCGAGCGCCGCAACGAGCGGATGCGTGCCGAGCAGGCGACGCTTGCCAAGATTTACGAGAATCCCGAGTCGTTCCTCAATCTCAAGAAATTCATCGTGCAGACCCTGCAGGCGTCGGTGGCTTATATCAAAAAGCGCCAGGGCGGGGAGGGCGAGCTGCTTGCGGAAGCCACGCGCGATTATCTGCGCAAACTGCACAGCCTCAAAGGTTACGCGGGAGTATTCGCCCTCAAATCCGTGCAGGCCTGCGCCCATCAACTCGAGGAAATCGTCCGGGATGCACAGGCCCCCGGTCAGGTCACGCCTGCCGTCCTGCACGGATTGCTCGAGGGCGTGGTCGCGCTCAAACAGCAGCACGATCACACGGAGGAGCTGTTCAATCGAATCGGCGAGAGCCTCAGAAAACGCCTGTTGGGCGTGGCTTTCACGCAAGCCGAGTTCGGTCGCTTGAAAGCCGCGGCCGCGCAGGGCGATATCGAGGAGATCGGAAAGCTCACCCGCGGCGTGGAGAAGATCGATTGCGTCAAGCTCCTCGCCGGGTGGCCGGACGAGGGGGCCAAGCTCGCGTCCTCGCTCGGCAAGGAGATGCTCCTCACGCACGAGGGGGACGGAGGCTTGCTCCCCAAACAGGTTTTCGAGGACCTCGATCGGGTGCTCATCCACTTGCTCCGCAACAGCATCGACCACGGGTTGGAGACCGCGGAGGAGCGGACGGCACTCGGAAAATCTCCCTCCGGCGCCATCCGGGTCCTGGTCGAGGCCGATGATCGGGAATTCCGGTTTGAGTTTCAGGATGACGGCCGCGGCATGGATTTCGAGCAGCTGGCCGAGGTGGCCGCTTGCAATGAGCGCGTGGATCAGGCGCAGGTCGAGAAATGCGTGGCCACGGGCGAGCTCTGGCGGATTCCGTTTTTGAATGGTTTCAGCACGGCAGCCGAAGTGACGGAGGTTTCCGGTCGCGGCATCGGTCTGAGTGCGGTGAAAGCGGTCGTGGATTCCCTCGGAGGCGGGATACAGGTGGAATCCGTGCCGGGGCAGGGGACCGTCTTCAAGATCAAGGTTCCCTTCCCCGGGGAATCGTGAGCGGAGGGGGGATTTTGTGTTTCCGGTGACGACCAACATTCTGATTGTCGATGATATGCGTCCCATGCGCAATCTCGTGCGGGGACAGGTGCGTTTGCTCGGAATGAAGAACATCTGGGAAGCGTCCAACGGCACCGAGGCGCTCCAAGTGCTGCAGAACCAATTGAAGAGCGGCCACCCGATCCACCTGATTCTCTCCGATTGGAACATGCCGGTGATGACCGGTATCGACTTTCTGAAAGCGGTACGGGCGTCGCCGGACTTCGGTGCCTTGCCGTTCATCATGATCACGGCCGAGGGCGAAAAACGCCAGATCCTGCTCGCCATCCAGTCCGGGGTCAGTAACTATATCACCAAGCCCTTCACGCCGGCGACCTTCAAGCAGAAGCTTGAAATCGTCTGGGGTAAATTCGCCGGTAAAATACCGGGCCTTGGCAACGCAGCCTGATCCCGCAGCGTCTTGTCAGACGGATTCCTACGCCTGATCGTTCACATGACATTGGCAACGTGGGTTGTTCGGGCCCCTGCCCCCCCCCGGCCGGCTGAGACCGGCGGTGGGCGCTCCGTCCCGTGGGCATGCTCGGTGCTTCTTTGTTGGCCTGCAAAGAAAGGCCGGGTGACTCATGGCTCCTGTCAGTGGATATCGCGCAGTTTGGTTTGCAGGCTTCGGGCTTCTGCTAGGCGGGCTCAGTGCCTGCTTGAGTCCGACGGGGGCGCAGTGGCTCCGGTGTCCGAGTCCCGCCACCATCCAGACGCTTTCCCAGTATGGCTTTGCCGTCATCGCCAACGACAATCTGTACCTCGAAACCGTCGCGGGTCGGAATCCCGTGCTCGAGCTCCCGGCGGCGCAGGCCTTTTTCATTCAAAAACTCAATCAGTGCGATCGCTCGATCGATGGAGATATCACCAATCGCAACCACTGGATGTTCGGTCCTTACAAACGTCATATCGCGATCGCCAAGGCGCTCGAGCTCGCCATGAATGCGGAAGTGCCGTTCACGCTCCGTCTCAAGCAGCAGCGGGGCGCCTTGGCCCGGTACGCGAGTGTCTGGAACTACCTCAAGACCACCGGGATTCGCGCGGTGGTGCTGAGCTCCCACGCCCGGACTGCCTCCTGTTGCGGCACACGGGTGCGGCTTGCAAACGGGGTGATTGTGCCCAATGGCGCCATGGCGATGCCCTTGTTCGAGGTGCCGGCCGAAGCGCTCCGCAGGCTCAGGCTTGCGCCCAATCGGGATGACCGGCTCGAAAGCCCAGTGGTCGGAGATGGGTGGGATGCGTTCGAGATGCTCGAGAGCGCCATCACGGGCGCGATCCTGCCGGGCGCCCCGCACGGGGATTACGTACTGCACCCGGAGTATGCGTATATATCACCTCGGTATGTTCAGCTCGGGCCCGAAGGGGTGGCGGATCCCCGGCCGGAGCAGCTCGTCCGGTACAACCTGGATTGGGTGTTTCAGCTCTACGGCACGCTCGTTCACGAAATGGCCCACCGGTTGGTCGGGCCGCATGATGGCGCGCAGGAGCGCGACTCGAGTCTGGGCTTGCAGGGGGCTTTTTACGTGCAGGCCACGGCCCTGGCCCATCTTTTGGACCGCCAGCACCGCAATCAGGGCACGGCGCGCCTGCCGCTCAATGTCGCCGAAGAGCTATCCCTTCTGAGTGTGGCTCGCTCCCTGGTCGACGGGGCGTTCGTCACGCGTCCTGACGACTCCGAGTGGCGCCATGGGGAGTTCGAGGCGGGCCGGATCTACCTCGCCAATTTTCGCGTGTACCGGCAGTATTGCGAGCAGCATATCGACGAACGGGTGATGGCGCTGTTTGGTGCCAAATACGACTACCCCCGCTGCTGGGCGGATGGCTCCTCTTCCAACTTCCTCGATGCGGCACCGGCGGAGGGGCCTTGAGCGGGGGGATGGTGGGTGAATAGTTATTGACTATTTCGTGAATAGTTATCAAACTGAGGGTCGATGGAAGTTCGTTACCGCTCTCATGCTGTGGAGAGGATGATTCAACGAAAAATCTCAACTACCGAGGTGGAATCCATCCTTCGGCAGCCCGATGGCGTCATCCCCCAATCTCAGGATAAATCCATCTATTACAAAGGAATTTCAGGCAGAACGGATAACAGTATTGCGGCAGTTACTCTGGTCAAATCAGGGGATGTTTTTGAGGTCATCACGGTGATGATCGATTTCGAGGTGGCGTGATGAGAGTGCATCATGATTCAAAAATAGATTACCTTTCGATTGATTTCTCCGACGAGATCGAAGCCAAGTCCGTTTACAAGGATGGAGTCATCGTCCGCTACGGCAAGAAGGGTAACGTCATAGGAATCGATATCACGGATTCCATGAGGCTTTTTTCTTCCTCCGATCTCATGACTCTGCAGGAAGCTTGTGCGTTTCTGCGGATTTCGGAATCCACCCTTCGACGGTATATCAAAGCGGGCAAGGTCAAATTTCAGAAGCAGGGCAAGGATTATCGCTTCAAGAAGTCGGAGATCATGAAGCTCGCGGCTTGAGTAAAGATCGGCGTGTCCGCGCAATCGGTTGATGTTTCAATCGGGGTGAGGTTGGCCCTGAAACGCGCGAAAGACTTCGCACCAGCCTGCGCCCCCCGGCAGCCCGGTCCCCAGGGGGTTGAGAAGGCGCTAAGTATTTGGGCCGACTTTCCATTCCAAAAAGAACCCATTCCCTAACTTATCGACATTGTCGTCAATTTAATCCTAAATTTGACGACAGAGCCGACAGCATGCGAAAATGGTCCTATGTCAGCCAATATCAAGCGAATCCTCGATCTCAAGGGTGCCCTCTCGAAAAAGTCTCAGATCCTACTGGGTCCCAGACAAACAGGAAAAAGCTCCCTGATCCGCGCACAGCTTAAGGATGCCAAGGTCTACGATCTCCTCTTGAAGGAAACCTTCAAAAAACTGAGCTTCAATCCCGCTGCCATTCGCGAAGAGTTATCATCCAAACTCGTGGTCGTGGATGAGATCCAAAAACTTCCGAGCCTTCTCGACGAGATCCAGTGGCTCATCGAAAACAAGGGTGTCACTTTTCTTTTGACGGGATCGAGCGCACGGAGGCTCAAGCGACAAGGGACCAATCTGCTCGGCGGGCGGGCGAGGGTCCTTAAGCTCCACCCATTCATCCGTGCCGAGCTCAGAGAAAAGTTCTCCCTCGATCTCGCTGTCAATCGAGGCCTGCTCCCGAGCGTCTATTTCTCCGATGACCCGGAGGCCGACCTGGAGTCTTACGTCAGCCTCTACCTCCAGCAAGAGATTGCAAATGAGGGTCTGACCCGCAATCTTCCCGCGTTCTCGAGAGTCCTCGAGGTCGCGGCACTCTGCCAAGCGGAGCAGACCGATTTCACCGCCATTTCCAATGATGCTCAAGTCGCGCGCACCACCGTTCACGAGTATTTTCAAATTCTTGAGGACACACTGCTCATCCATCCTCTCCCCGTCTTTAAGACCGTAAAGAAGAGGAAGGTCGTTGCCACCGCAAAGTACTATTTTTTTGACTGGGGTGTCGCAAAAATACTGCAGGGGGTAGGCAGTA
>Ga0172372_10005604_pt1 | contig 17430 bp, 13 predicted proteins | sample LakKiv5m_2_FD_114544 | JGI IMG/M metagenome (GOLD analysis project Ga0172372, IMG submission 114544) | Freshwater microbial communities from Kabuno Bay, South-Kivu, Congo - kab_092012_9.5m | ecosystem: Environmental > Aquatic > Freshwater > Lake | place: Democratic Republic of the Congo...
CCCCTTCGGCGCCGACGTGGCCAACCTGGGCCCGGGCGGGACGGTCGAGCTCGCTTTCACCCAACCGGCCGGTCCCATCCTGATCGGCGCGCTCGCCGCCTGGGACGCCCGCGCCTGGGCGGGGGGTTCGGAGACGGTGTTCGACCCCTACGCCTTCGACGGCGGCCTGCGCGTGGGCCGGGAGCTGGTGGTGGGCGGCCCCCTCGCGGTGCGCCCCTCGCTGGGCGTCCGCTACGGCGTGGTGCCCGGAATCCGGCTCGACTGCGCCTCGGACGGCGGCGCGGCCACCTGCCCCGACGGCGGGGTGGCCGATCCGGTCTACGCCGTGCACGTGCCCGGGCGCGCCGTGTCCCCCTTCGGCGAGCTCGTGGTCGAGTTCCGCGAGGCGGGCCGCTCCACCGCCCTCGGCGTGGGGGTGAAGGCCTCCGTCGCCCAGGCCTTCGGCTCGGTGCCCGCCGAAGGCGAGGCCCGACTCCCCGACGGGCAGCTCCTCCCCTTCACTTCGGACGCGCGCTGGAGCGCGACCTTCCTCCGCATCTCCACCACCCTCGACATGGCCTTCTGATGCTCCACCTCCTCGCGCTCACCGCCTTCGCCCAGGCGGTCCCCGCCTCGCCGGACCTCCCGGCCAACGCCCAGTCCCCCCAGTGGTCCCCCGACGGGAGCCAGCTCTCCTGGGAGCTGAACTACCACGAGAAGAAGATCCTCGAGCTCTACGTGGGCAGCCCGGGAACCACCACCCCGGCCCGGAAGGTGACGCCGGTGACCCGGGGCGCCCCCACGGTGACCTCGGGCTTCGAGGTGGCCGGCCGCCAGGTGGTCCACGAGATCGCGTTCTCCCCGCCCGCGTTGAAGAAGTTCATCTACGCGGCGTCGGGGTCCACCCAGGACTACGACCTGTACCTGGACGGAGCGGGCGCCATCGCGCCGGCTCCGGGCGCGGACGGGGGCGCCGCGTGGAGCCCGGACGGCAAGAAGGTCGTGTTCACCTCGGCCCGGACCGGTCAGGGGGACCTCTACCTCCTGGAGGTGGCCAGGCTGGAGGCCGCCCCGCTCAAGCTGACCGGCGACGCCGACAGCTCCGAGCTCGACGCCGCGTGGTCGCCGGACAGCATGAAGCTGGTCCTGGTCGGTCACACCAACAAGGGCGACAACCTCTTCATCATCGACAACGTGGACTTCCCCGCCCCGCGCCCCTTCACGAACTGGGAGCACAGCCAGACCCGACCGAGCTGGAGCCCCGACGGGACGATGATCGCCTTCTATTCGAACCACACCGACATCCGCCGGGTGGACCTCTACGTCGCCCCGCTGGTAGGGACCCCCACGCTCGTCGCCACCGACGTGATCCCCAACGTGTCCGGCCCCGCCTGGACACCCGACGGTCGCCACATCGTGTACGTGAAGCACGACGACGAGCGGTTCAACCCGGTCTACGTCGCGCCGGTGCGGCAGCCCTCCCAGGCCGCGCCGATCCCCACCGACACCGTGGGCAACGGGGACCTCTCGGTGGTCAAGCGGCCCGACGGCAAGGTCTGGCTGGCGGTGGCGGCCATGGGCCGTACCGAGGACAAGGTCCGCGACTACCGGCGCATCTACGTGATGCCGCTCGGGACGCTGCCCTAGTCCCTCGCGACCGGATTACGGGGCCCGTCCTCCCCGGAGCCGCCCCATGGCCGACAGCGTCCTCGCCCGCCTCGCCGAGTTCTCGCCCGACGACGTCACCCCGCGCCTGGTGAGCGCCGTGTGCGGCGCCGTGCCGGGCGTGCCCCCGATGATCCACTACCCGGCCCTCCCCGCGGTGTGCGCGGCCCTGGGTGGCTCGCCGGCGGACCTGGCGCAGGCCACCGGCCACCTCGACGACGACGCCGTGACCGACATCCTCTGGATGTCGGGCCTCGTGGACGCCGGCGACCGCGGCTACGCCGTGGTGACCGGCGTGGCGACCGCGTGGAAGCTCTTCTTCGGCAAGGGCCCCAAGGCCGCCGCGATGGACACCGACGTGCAGCAGCGGAACGACGCCGTGCTCAAGGGCATCGCCCTCGCCTACATGGCCTGGAAGGCCACCCCCGGGAGCGTCGCACGCTTCACCGAGTTCCCCACCGGCCGCGCGCTCCTCACCTGGTACGCCGCGGTGGAGCTCGCCCTTCCCTTCGCCGACAACGCCGCGGTGGCCGGCGGGAGCCTCTTCTCCGAGCTCTACCAGAAGCACGGCTCGGACCAGATGAAGCGCTTCTCCGGCCTCCTGGGCGGGAAGTCCGCCGACGGCGTGCCCGGCGCGCTCGCGGCGCTCACCGGCCCCATCGGGCAGGCGCTCACCGCCGTGCAGCCTCACGCGGAGAAGATCGCCGGCTCGGTGAAGGCCTACCTCCCCGCGGCGATGACCGGCGCGGACGCCGCGGCGGGTGTGCTCGCCAACGCGGCGGACGTGCTCCCCGTGTACCGCTACCTCGGGGGGCGGCTCGCCGCCGAGGCGGTCGTGGCGCGGGTGTTGATGAAGTAGGCCGCTCGCCTCAACCGCGGCGGACGCGCTCCAGCACGCGCCCCAGGAGCCCCTTGCGGGCAGGGGCTTCGGGGGCCCGCGGGCGGGGCGGTGGGGGGCGCGGCGGACGGCTGGCCTGGGCGGCCACCGTGGCGGCCGCCTCGATGGCTTCGAGGTCCGGCGTGCCGGGGAGCATGGCCAGGGCGGCGGGGAAGAGCTCGGTGTCCTCCACGTGGGCGTGCTGGGCCAGGTCGTCGAGGAGCACCAGGAGCGCCTGGGAGGCGTCCCCGGCGCGGGGCGCCTCGGCCCGAAGCCGGGCCTCGATGGCGCGGATGCGCTCGTGGTCCACCTTCATCTGCGGGATGGGCCCGATGACGTGCATGGCGGTCGAGACGTCGCCCCCCGCCAGCGCGAGGATGGAAGGGAAGAGGATGACCTCCTCCTTCATCAGGTGCTCGTCGAGCACCTGGTGAAGCTCGTCCCAGTCCCGGCGGATGTCCTCGGGGGCGCCGCGGAGCGCCTCGCGCAGGGGGGCCATCTCCCGGTGGAGGAAGACGTGATGCGTGTCGAGCACGTGCTGGGCCAGGGCGGCGACTTCGGCGGGTGACATGCGCCAGCGTAGCCAGTCGTCCGCGCGCGTCGCATACGCCGAACCGCCGGGGAGGCGATACGAATCGGGGGTGAGCCCGCTCCTCCTCGCCGTCGCTCTCGCCTGGGAGCTCCGCGACCCGGACGACCGGCCCACGGGTCGATCCGTAGACGCCGCCGCGCTCTTCCCCACGGCGACGCTCCCCTCCGGCGCCACCGTCCGCACCGACCCCGCGGCGATCGGGGCGGTGGCCGCGTCCACCCTGGCCTGGCTCCGGGCTGTCCCGGACGACCCCGCCTCGGACCCCGGGCTCTTCGTGGAGCTGGGCCTGGACCGCGCCCGCGCCGAAGCCACCTTGCAGCTCGTGGTGGACACCGCCCGCGCCGAGCCCGAGCGCCTGTCCGACCCCGCCTGGATCGCGGCCCACTTCGAGCTGCGTCGCTGGCTCCCCGACCCCGGGGACACGCGCACCTCCCGCGGGAACCTGGGCCGGCAACTGCGGCTGACCCGGTACCTGACGCCGCAGGTGGAGGGGGCGGCCACCCCCGACGCCACCCACGACCAGGCGCTGTGGGCCGACCCCGGGCCCGGGCTTCGGGAGCGCTACACCCGGCGGGAGGTGATGGAGGGGGCCTACCTCACCGGGCCGGACGCCGGCCGGGCCACCCCGCTGTGCTGGCTCGCCGAGACGGCCGTCCACGACGCCCTCATGCAGGGCTCCGTGTCGGTGCGCCTGCCCGACGGCACCACCACCGTGTACGGCGTCGACGTGCCCAACGGCCGAGTATACTGGCCCGACCGGCGGGGGCGGGACCAGGACCGCTTCTGGTACTTCCGGGCCCTGCCCGAGGGCCCCAAAGGCTACGGCCCGCCCGGGACCCCGGCGATCCCGCTGCGGGCCGGCGCGGCGGTGGCCGGGGACGTCCTCGACCTCGGCCTCGGCCGGCTCCTCCTCCTGGCCCACCCCGGCCCCGACGGCGCCCCGGTGGTCCGCCTGGCGGTGCTCGCCGACACCGGCGGGGCCTTCCAGCCCAACCTCACCCAGCTGGACTGGTATGGCGGGGCCTTCGCCGATCACGCGGGCCTCTACGCGGCGTGGCGGGAGCTCCCGGACCGGGTGGATGTCTATGTGCTATGGGTGCGGTGACGGAGAGACGCATGCCACGCCCCGCCTCGGCCGCCGGCCTCCTCGTCCTCGTGCTGAGCGGCTGCGCCGGCGGCGACCCCGCCGCGCCGACCCCGTCTTCGGCGCCCGCACCGGCCGCGGCGGCCCCGGCCGCCCCCGTGGGCAGCTGGACCTACCGCGCCGCCTGGACGCGCCCCGACGGCCAGGCCACCGGGATCGAGTACCAGCTCGACGTGCAGGAGTCCTCCGCGAGCTTTCGCGCCGGCGGCGTGCAGACCCAGGTGAACGTGGGGGGGCGGCTGGAGCCCGACGGGGCGGCGCTCGCCTTCGTCACCGACGCCGACCAGGGCAGCGTCCCGCCCATCGCCCCGGGCACCCGCCTGCTCCGGATCGAGCGCAACGGGGAGGGCCTGCAGGTCACCCCGCAGGCCGGCTTCGCGTTCGAGAACGCCGGAGGGGCCACCTCGGTCTTCTTCGCGGCCGCCGCGCCGAACCGGTCCACCCCCTTCCAGTTGACCATCACGCCCGACGACCGGGCACGCGCCCGCCTGGAGAGCGGCCCCGAGGACATCGAGGTGCTGGTCACCTTCTCCGGATCGGGCGGCACCCCGGAGAGCCCGAACGAACGCGAGGTCCGGCTGCTCCTGGGCCCCAAGGGGGGGACCCTCGAGGTGCCCGCCACCGAGCTGACCCCCACCCTGCCCGACGGCGGGCCGCTCACCGACGTGCTGGTCTCGGTGTACAGCGCCCGGAAGAGCGCCCCGGACAACCTCTTGAGCTGCACCCTGGTGAGCGGGCAGACCGCCGCGCTCCAAGCCACCTACGACGTGAGCTGCACGCTGATCTGAGCCCGGGGGTCCCCGCGACCTTCAGGCGCAGACCACGCCGGTCCAGGTGGCCTCGTCGTCGGCGGAGTCGCACTGGTCGGCCTCGCTCGAGAGACGCGCGCGCAGGGCGTAGAGGGTCCCGGGGACCGACAGCTCGATCTCGGTGGAGCCGGTGCGCTCCCCCGAGGCGACCCCCGCGCTCCAGGTCGCGGTCCCGAGGACCACCGTGCCGGCGTCGGTCTCACCCAGGAACTCGACCTCCACCGGATCGTCGACCGCCGCGAGCCCGCTGTTCTCGAGCGCGTACCACACAAGGATGCGCCCGTCGGCGCACTCGAGCTCGCACACGTCGTGGAGCACCAGGCCCAGATCGGCCAGGGGGGCGCCCTTGCCCCGGGACACGTCCCCGGAGCGGAAGTTGTTGTACGTGTCCCAGTTGACGTCGGGGACGGCGGGCACCGCGCCGTCGTCCTCCACGTTGGTGATGTTGTAGGCGTACTGGTTCCACACCTGCCGACCGGGCATCCAGCTGTCGTCGGCGTCGCCGATCACCCGCAGCCCGGTCTCGGTTCCGAACGCGACGTTGGAGGTGTAGACGATCTCGGCGTGGCCGTCGTTGTCCACGTCGGCCACGGTGGGGTACTCCGAGCAGGTGAGCGAGGAGTGGGTGGACTCGCGCAGCTTCACCGTGCCGTCGGGCCCGGAGAAGACCCACACGTCCTGCTCGTCGGCGTAGACCACCTCGGCGACGCCGTCGCCCTCGAAGTCGAACACCGAGGAGCCGGTGAACCCGCTCGAGCTGTCGGTGGTGGGCCGCGACCACAGCGGGGTGCCGTCGGTGTCGATCACCATGTACATGCCGCGGCCCGCCACCCCCACCTCGGGCTCGCCGTCACCGTCGAAGTCGGCGATGGTGGGCGCGCCCGCGGTGTCCCCGACGTAGTTCCCGCTCCAGATCACCGTCCCGTCGTCGTCCTGGAGGCGGACGTTGCCGGACCAGGTGACCACGATCTCGCCCTCGGGATCACCGTCGAAGTCGGCGACCGCCGGGTAGCCGTCCTCGAGGCCGTTGCTCCACAGGGTCGCCCCGTCGGCGTCGTAGAGCGCGTTCCCCACCACCACCTCCTGCAGGCCGTCGCGGTCCACGTCGGCGACCGCGGACATGGCGGCCACCCCGCCGCCGCCGGGGTAGCCGCTCCCGGCGCCGTAGGCGCCGGTGCCCCGGAGCGAGCCGTCCTGGCCATCCAGGATCATCCGCCCCATGATCACCTCCGGGTCGCCGTCGGCGTCCAGGTCACCGATGCTGACCGCCCCGCAGATGGCGACCCAGTCGCCCGGCCCTCCCGGTAGGGCGAGCCGTCCTCGCCGTGGAAGGCGTAGACGGTGGTGCTCGCGGCCACGACCTCGGGGAAGCCGTCGTTGTCGAGGTCCCCGATGGCCGCGGTGCCGGCCCCGCCCGCGGGGACCGACGCGGTCCACAGGGTGCTGCCGTCCCCCGACACCGCCCAGACGGTGTAGCTGTTGGAGAAGACCACGATGTCGGGCAGGTCCGCGTCGGTGATCACGCCGTCGCCGTCGTCGTCGTTGAGCTGACCCACCACCGGAGCGGCGTAGCTGTCGCCCACCGCCGTGTTGGCCCACTCGATGACCGGGGTGAAGCTGCCCTTGGTGGCGGGGATGCCACACGCTTCGTCCACCGGGATGGCCGCCCCGGGGAAGCTCTGGTCCGAGCAGGTGGGCGGCGGCCCGGTGTCGTCGGTGGTCCCGGTGACGCTGTCCGTGGTGGTCGGAGTGTCGTCCGTGGTCCCCGAGTCGAAGGGGGCAGGCTCGTCGTCGACCTTGTTCAGGCCGCCGTCGATGTTGCACGCGGCGAGGAGGAGGAGCATACCGGAGCGTACCCGAACCACGGGGCGTCCGTGGATCCGGTTCAGCGACCGGCGAGGTAGCGGTCCACGGGGCAGTCCGCCTCGTGCTCCCCCACGAGCGCGCGCGCGCGGTGCAGCGCCGCGTCCATCGCCGCGAACCACCCGGGCTCGGTGGGAAAGAGGTTCTCGCGCCCCACCACCTCGGGGAGCCCGAGCTTCTCCATCCGCTCCATGACCGCCGGGCGCATGCCCACCAGCAGCAGGGTCCGACCCCCCTCGCGCAGGTGGACCGCCGCGTTGCGCAGCACCTCGGCGGTGGTCAGGTCCAGGCCCTGGCAACGCTTGAGTCGCACCACGACGACCCGGACCGAGGCGTCCGCGCCCACCTCGTCGAGGATCTCCTGGAGCTCGCCGGCCGCGCCGAAGAAGAGGCTGCCCTCCACGTGCACGATGCGGATCGCGGAGCAGCGCCGCAGCTCTTCCGACGGGGGGAGCAGCTCGTCGTCCTCGGGGCGCTGGTCCAGGCGGGTCTCGCGGAGGTGGTCCGTGTCGTCCACGGCGAGCTCCGCGGCGGTGAGGAGCCGCGCCCGGCGCAGGAAGAGGCCCACCGAAATCGCCACCCCCAGGTAGATGGCGCGGTCCAGCGGCAGCACCCAGGCGCCCACCAGGGTGGCGAGGAAGGCGGCGGCGTCCCCCCGCCCCGACCGGAAGACGAGGCGGATCCGGGGCCGATCGACCAGATCCCAGGCGAGCACGAGGAGGAGCCCGGCCAGCGAGGCGACCGGGGTGCGGTCCACCACCGACCCGGCGAAGAGCACCACCGCCATCACCATGACCCCGCCGAACACGCCGGCGAGCCGGGTACGCGCTCCGGAACGCCAGTTCGCCATCGACCGGCCCAGGCTGCCCGACACGGGGTAGCCCCCGGTGAACGCCGCGGCGAGGTTGGCGAGCCCCTGGCCGTAGAACTCGACCGAGGGGTCCACGCGGTCCCCCGTCCGGGCGGCGATGGCGCGCGCCACCGAGGTGCTCTCCACCAGCGAGAGGACGGTGACGGCGACCGCCGCGGGCAGGAGGAGCGAGAGGTGGCCGAGGCTGGGGAGGGTCAAGGGGGGCAGCTGGTCGGGCACCGGCGCGATGTCGGCGATGACGCGCACGCCGTGCCCGGGCAGGTCGAGCCCCACGCTGGCCGCGAGGGAGAGCAGCATCGCCACCAGCGCGCCCGGGATGCGCGGATCCAGCCGGCGCAGCCCCACCACGAGCGCCGTGGTGCCGAGGCCGAGGCCGAGCGCCCAGGGATTGGCGGCCCCGAGCCCGGCGATCCACCCGAGGAGCTGCTGCAGCACTCCGTCCCCCGGCATGCCGGTGCCGCTCAGGTTGCCGAGCTGACCCACGCCGATCAGGACCGCGGCGCCGCTGACGTAGCCGAGCACCACCGGGTTGGAGAGGTAGTCCACCAGCGCGCCGAGCCGGAGCAGGCCCGCCGCGATCTGGACGAGCCCGACGAGGAAGGCCAGCGTGAGCGCGAGGCTGACCGGCGAGGCGCCCGTCTCCGCGACGGCCGCCGCGACCGCGCCGCCCACGAGGAGCGAGAGCGCGTTCGTGGGGCCGGCCACGACGTGGCGGCTCGACCGGAACAGCCCACCGACCACGGCCGGCAGCATCGAGGCGTACAGGCCCACCACCGGCGGGAGGCCGGCGATCATCGCGTAGGCGAGCCCCTGGGGCACGGAGAGCACGGTGACGAGCGCCGCGGCCGGGAGGTCGGCGCCGAGGCTGGCGGGCCGCCAGGCGCGGAGGTCGAGGAGGGGGAGGAAGCGACGCACGGAGATGAAGCTTGGTAGCTGCGTCGGGCGCGCCCCGCACGTGGGGGGAGGCCGGCCGGGCGACGGCGGGAGGCGTCCGGGCGGGGTACGGGGCAAGGGCACGCCCCCGGCCTTCGCCCCGAGCACCCATGAACTACGGCTTCGTGATCGACACGCGCTCCTGCATCGGCTGCCACGCCTGCTCGACCGCGTGCAAGAGCGAGAACCAGGTCCCGCTCGGGGTGAACCGGACCTGGGTCCGGTACACCGACTCGGGGCGCTTCCCCGACACGCGGCGCTCCTTCCAGGTGACGCGCTGCAACCACTGCGCGAACCCGCCGTGCGCGCGGATCTGCCCCGTCACCGCGATGTACCAGCGGGCGGACGGCATCGTGGAGTTCGACAGCTCGGTGTGCATCGGCTGCAAGGCCTGCCTCCAGGCCTGTCCCTACGACGCGATCTACATCGACCCGGACACGGGGACGGCCGCGAAGTGCCACTACTGCGGCCACCGGGTGGAGCAGGGCCTCGAGCCCGCCTGTGTGGTGGTGTGCCCGACGCACTCGATCATCGCCGGCGACATGGACGACCCGCAGAGCGAGATCGCGCGGGTGCTGGCGCGCAACGACGTGTCGGTCCGCAAGCCCGAGCAGGGCACCGCGCCCAAGCTCTTCTACGTGCAGGGCCACGACGCCTCCCTCCACCCCACCGCCCTCCCCCGGGAGCCGGCGGGGATGATGTACGCCGAGGTCCTCAATGGCCACGGCCACCGGACCACCGCGGTCGACTACGACGATGCCACCCGGTACGAGGTCCACCTCGACCTCGGGGACGGCCAGGGCCACGCGGCCCTGCGGGTCGCGGACTCGGGCACCCCGCTGCGGCGCCCCGGCCCGCAGGGCGCACCCGAGGGGGGTCCCATCCAGACCGGCGGCGGGACCATGGCCGGGCACATGACCGCCTCCGTGGCGTACACGGTCGCCCACCGCATCCCCTGGCACTGGCAGGTGCCGGCCTACCTGGTCACCAAGTCGCTGGGCACCGGGGTGTTCCTCTTCCTCGCGGTGGCGGCGCTGGTCGGTCCGGTGTCGACCCCGCTGCTCGTCGCCGGAGGCGCCTTCGGCATCCTCGCCACCCTGGCCACCACCGGCCTGCTGGTGGGTGATCTCGAGCACCCCGAGCGCTTCCTGCGCATCCTCACCCGCCCCCAGTGGAAGAGCTGGCTCACCCGCGGGGCCTTCCTGCTCATCGGCTTCTCCACCCTCTCGGGGGCCTGGTGGGCGGCCGAGGTGGGCGCCGCGGCCGGTTGGCTCCCCGGGCTCGGCGCGGCCCGTTCGGTCTTCGCGCTGGGCACGCTGCCCCTCGCCGTGGGGGCGGCGGTCTACACCGCCTACCTGTTCGCCCAGTGCGAAGGTCGCGACCTCTGGCAGAGTCCCCTCCTCCCCTTCCACCTCCTGGTGCAGGCCGGGATGATGGGGGCCTGCGCCGTCCTGCTGGTGGACCTCGGGGTCCCCACCGACGGGCTGGACGGGGTGGCACGCTGGACCCTCCTGGGGCTCCTCGCGCTGGACCTCGCGCTGCTCCTCGCCGGAGAGCTCGGGGTGCCGCACGCGAGCGAGCAGGCCGCGCGGGCGGCCAAGGAGATCACCCGGGGGAGGTGGGCGGGCTCCTTCTGGGCCGGCGCGGTCGTGGCCGGTCACGTGCTGCCGGCGTTCCTGCTCGTGGTGAGCGGCCTCGACCTCGTCGCCGCCGCCGCCGCCCTGCTCGCGGTCTACGGCCTGTACCGGTACGAGGAGGCCTTCGTGATGGCCCCCCAGGAACTCCCCAACTCCTAGGACTCAGCGATGGTCGAGAACGCCCTCGAGAAGCTCCTCGCGTCGGTCCTCGGGCTCGCCCGGCCGACTCCTCCCCCGGCCGACGCCCCCGCCAACGCCGCCGGCACGGCCATGCCCGGCTTCGGCGAGGCCGACCGCCCCCCCGTGAAGCTGACCGAGGTGCTCCACCCCGACGGCCGGATGTCCCGCTACCCCCCGCCGGAGCACTGGGCCGACTGGGTCGAGTACGACGGCGCGCGCTGGCCCGAGAAGGTGCCCCGGCGCTACACGCTGGTGCCCACCATCTGCTTCAACTGCGAGAGCGCGTGCGGGCTCCTCGCGTACGTGGACCGGACCTCCCTGGAGGTGCGCAAGTTCGAGGGCAACCCGGTCCACCCCGGGAGCCGGGGGCGCAACTGCGCCAAGGGCCCGGCCACCCACAACCAGACCTACGACCCCGAGCGCATCCTCTACCCCCTCAAGCGGGTGGGGGCGCGCGGCGAAGGCAAGTGGAAGCGGGTGAGCTGGGAGGAGGCCCTCGACGACATCTCCGCCCGCATGCGCGCGTCGCGGGCCCAGCGGAAGACGGGGATCATGTACCACGTGGGCCGGCCGGGGGAGGACCACTACACCAACCGTGTCATCTCGGCGTGGGGCGTGGACGGGCACAACTCCCACACCAACATCTGCTCGGCCGCGAGCCGCGCCGGGTACGCCTTCTGGGGGGGCGCGGACCGCCCCAGCCCGGACCACGCCCACGCCCGCTGCGTCCTCCTCGTCTCCTCCCACCTCGAGACCGGGCACTACTTCAACCCGCACGCCCAGCGCATCATCGAGGCGAAGATGAACGGCGCCAAGGTGGTGGTGCTGGACCCACGCTTGTCCAACACCGCGGCGAAGGCCGACTGCTGGCTGCCCACCTGGCCCGGCAGCGAGGCGATCCTGCTCCTCGCCATCGCCTCGCACCTGCTCCGCACCGGCGCCTGGGACCGCGAGTTCGTGCGCCGCTGGGTGAACTGGCGGACGTTCCTGTCGGAGGGCCGGGCCGTGGTCGAGGCGGCCGAGTTCCCGGGCAAGGCCGAGGTGCTCGCCGCGCTCCCCGCCCCGGGCGAGGAGCTCGGCTTCGAGCGCTTCGAGCGGGCGCTGCAGGCCCTGTACGCCGGCTTCACCTTCGAGTGGGCCGCCGCCGAGGCGCAGGTGCCGCAGGCGCGCATCGAGGAGGCCGCCCGGTACGTGGCCCAGGCCGGCTCGCGGCTCTCCGCCCACGTGTGGCGCTCCGCGAGCATGGGGAACCGCGGCGGCTGGCAGGTCGCCCGGGTGCTGTTCTTCCTCAACGTGCTCACCGGCAGCGTGGGCACCGAGGGCGGCACCTCGCTCAACAACTGGAACAAGTTCGTCCCGAAGGCCTTCAAGACCCCTCCCCCCTTCGACGCCTGGAACGACCTCCACATCCCGCACGAGTACACCTTCGCGATGTACGAGATGTCGTTCCTGCTGCCCCACTTCCTCGACGAGGGCCGCGGGGACATCGACGTGTACTTCACCCGGGTCTACAACCCGATGTGGATCAACCCCGACGGGTTCATGTGGCTGCAGGCGCTGCGGGACGAGTCCAAGATCAAGTGTCACGTCGCGCTCACCCCCACCTGGAACGAGTCGGCGTGGTTCGCCGACTACGTGCTCCCGATGGGCCACGCCGGCGAACGCCACGACCTGATGTCCCAGGAGACCCACGCCGGCATGTGGATCGGCTTCCGCCAACCGGTGCGGCGGGTGGCGATGGAGCGGATGGGTCGCACGGTGGGTCGCACCTGGGAGGCGAACCCGGGCGAGGTGTGGGAGGAGGCCGAGTTCTGGGTGGACCTCACCTGGAAGATGGACCCCGACGGAGCGTTGGGCGTACGCCAATGGGTGGAGAGCGTCCGTGAGCCCGGCACGCCGGTGAGCCAGGACGAGTACTGGGCCTGGATCTTCGAGAACTCCGTCCCTGGGCTCCCCGACGCGGCGCGCGCGGAGGGCCTCTCGCCCCTGGCCTACATGCGGAAGTACGGCTGCTTCGAGGTGAAGCGGGACAACTACCTGCCCTACGAGGCGGTGGTGAAGGGCGAGCCGGCCCGGGTCGACGCCGAGGGGGTGGCCACCGACGCCGCCGGAGCACGGCTCGGCGTCCTGGTGGACGGCGTCCTGCGTGCGGGCTTCGGCACCCCCTCGGGCAAGCTCGAGTTCTTCTCGCCCACCCTGCGCGACTGGGGCTGGCCGGAGCTCGAGCACACCGTGCCCTGGACGCTCGAGAGCCACGTCCACCCTCGCCACGTGGACCGCGCCCGCGGGGAGATGATCCTCCTCCCCAATTTCCGCCTCCCCCACCTCATCCACACCCGCAGCGCGAACGCGAAGTGGCTCTACGAGATCGGGCACAACAACCCCGTCTGGATCCACCCGGAGGACGCGGCGCGGATCGGGGTCCGCACCGGTGAGCTGCTGCGGGTGGAGACGGAGATCGGCTGGTTCGTGGACCGCGCCTGGGTGACCGAGGGCATCAAGCCCGGCATCATCGCCATGAGCCACCACCTCGGCCGGTGGCGCCTCCAGGAGGACGCCGGCGGCAACAAGGGCACCACCGCGCTCGCCGACCTCGCCGAGGACGGCAAGGGCGGCCACACCCTCCGCATGTTGAAGGGCGCCACGGCCTGGAAGAGCCCGGACCCGGACACCGAGCGCATCTGGTGGAAGGACGTCGGGGTCCACCAGAACCTCACCCACGCCGTGCAACCCGACCCCATCAGCGGGGCCCACTGCTGGCTGCAGAAGGCGGTGTCGGTGCGCAAAGCGGTGGCGGGCGAGCGCCACGGCGACGTCTACGTGGACACCCACCGGAGCCGCGCGCTGTACCGGCGCTGGCTCGCCCTCACCCGGTCGGCGGTGGACCACTCCCCCAACGGGGAGCGCCGGCCCTTCTGGCTGAACCGGCCGCTCAAGCCCGTCCGCCACGCCTACCAGCTCCCCGAGAAGCCCTTCGGGCGCGGATGAGCCCCGTCGCCGCCTCGGCGGTCCGCGCGCTGGCGCGTGCGCGCGCCTGGGGCCTCCTCGGCGACCTGTTCCGCCGCGGGCTGACGCCGGAGACGCTCCCCGCGTGGCGGGCCGCGGACCTCGCCGAGCTCCCCGCCGACCCCGACCCGGACCGGCTCGCCGCCGCCTGGACCCGCCTCTTCCTGGTCGAGCTCTCCCCCCACGAGAGCGCCTTCCTCTCCGCGGACGGCCTGCTCGGCGGCGACGTCGCCGGCTCCGTCCGCGCCGACCGGGCCCGCGCGGGGCTGGGGGATCCCGCGGACCTCGAAGCGGACCATTTGGGGGCCGAGTGTGGCTGGCTCGCCTTCCTGTCGGGCGCCGAGGCCGACGCGCGGCGCGACGGGGTGGACGTGGCCCCGCTCCACCGGCTGCAGGCCGAGGCCCTCGACGGGCACCTCCTGCGCTGGCTGCCCACCCTCGCCCACGCCGTGGACGGCCTGGCCGGCGTTCCCGGCGCCGGCCCCTACCGCGCCGGTCTACGGCTCGCCCTCGACCTCGCGCGCGAGCAGCACCTCGCCCTCGGCCGCCCCCGTACGCCCTGGGCCCTCCCCCCCTGGGAGGACGTGCTCGCCGCCGAGGACACCGGTCTCCGGCGCATCGCCGCCTCGCTCTGTCGCCCGTCCCAGGCGGGCGGGGTCTACACGCGGCCGGTGCTCACGGCGATGGGACGCGCGCTCGAGCTCCCGGGCGGCTTCGGGAGCCGGGTGGACCAGCTCGAGGGCCTCCTCCTCTCGGCCGCGCAGTACGGCCGCGTGCCCGAGCTGTGCGAGGCGCTGGCCGCCGAGGCCGGCCGCTGGGCCGAGGGCGCCGATCCGCCGTGGGTGGAGCGCGTGGAGCAGACCCGGGCCGTCCTCGCGCGCGTGGCGCGAGAGGCCCGCGCGAACGCCTGAGCGGGGCCCCGTGATGCGGCGGGCTCACCCGGCGTGCTTGCGCATCTTCCGCACGATCTCCTGGCCGCACCAGGAGCCGATGGTGACGAAGGTGTTGTTGATCTCCTCGTCGGTCATGCTCTTGAGCTGCGCCGAGTTGTTGACCACACCGAGCACGACGGCGGCGGCGTCCGGGTTCCCGGCCCCGATCTCGCAGGTCGTGTGGGCGGTGTAGACCCGGTCGCCGTCCGGCTTGTAGATGCGGGTCACGAGGTCGAAGGTGAAGCTGCCGGGGGCCCCGAGGTAGGGCACGTACATCCCGTAGCTCTGCACCTCGATCTGCAGCACCGGCGCCGTCTCGGCGCTGGTGAAGGCGAACGGAGGGCCGCTCCCGAGGGTGTCGGAGATGCCCTGCACCATCGCCGAGTTGACCTGGTCGATCTGCACGGCGTTGGCGATGCGGTCGGTCTCGTTGATGGACTTGACCGCCTGCACGGTGTTGATCACCGCGCTCACCAGCCCGTCGCCGCTGGTGTACCCGAGCTGCACGAACGGTCGCCCGCCGTTGAGCACCTGAGGGCGCACCGCCCCGAGGGTGGGTGCCTCCTTCTTGAACTTGGCGTGGCAACCGGGAGCGACGAGGAGCAGGAGCACGAGGGTCGACAGAGCGCGCATGGGAGTCTCCGGCGCGAAGTACGAGCGCGGCGGCAGCCCTATTCGAAAGTCGGATGAAAGGCGATCAGCCGGGGTGGTCGGCGTCGCAGCCGGTCTCGCCACACGGGTTCTCGACGAGCCCGCCGCGGAGCACCCCCACCGTCTGCGCCTGCACGCCGGGCCAGCTCCGGGGCAGGTTGTGGGCGCCCGTGTCGCTCGCGGGCCGATTCACCGGGTCGGGCACACCCAGCTGCGGGTCCAGCTGCACGAACAGCGGCGCCGCGGCGGGGAGCCCCACCGACGCGATGCCCTCCGGCGCGGTGAAGCCGGGCACCCCCAGCGGGTGTCCGAGCGAGCGCATCAGGAGCTCGGTGGTGAAGTTCGGGACCTGGTTGTCGCCGATCGCCTCCTGCCAGAGGAAGGGGCGCCCGGCGAGCCGATCCACGTAGGCCGCGGGGTCCACCGGGTCCCAGAGGAGCTGGGACACCGCGTAGAGCTCCTGGCGATCCACCGGGTCCTCCACGGTGCGGACCACGGCGGCTTCGAAGGGGGGCCAGTTCGAGCTGCGCTCGAGCATGGTGGACCACGCCGCGCCGCCCACGTGGAGCACGGCGGTGTCCACCGTCTCCTGGTTGGCGAGCACGACCGCGCCCTCGATGCTCCCCAGCGAGATGCCGTAGTACACCACCTGCCCCGGGTCGCCGCGGCCGCCGAAGAAGGGATCGGCCAGGAGCCCGCCCGAGTGGAGCAGCCGCAGGAGCTGACCGGTGTGGACCACCGACTCGGTGAGGCGGTCGGTGAGCGAGGGGAAGGTGCCGAAGTCGTTGGCCACCTGCACCGCGTCCACCATCTCGGCGGTCGAGAGCCCCCGCCAGACGGTCGCGACCACGATGGCCCCGAGCTCGTTGGCGACGGCGATGACCCCGTCCTCGTCGATCGGGTCCTCGAAGTAGGCGTCGGGCTCCCCCAGGATGCCGTGTCCGAACACCATCACCGGGTGAGGGCCGGGGCTCTCGGCGATCGCGCTCGGGATCCAGGCGTAGAGGTACACCTCGGTCTCGCCCTGCGGCGTCGGGACCGGCCCGTCGGTGTCGAAGACGAGCCCGTCCACGAGCCAGGTGGGCGCCACGAAGTGGCCTTCCGCCACCGCGTGCGCCCCCTCGGGGAGGCTCCGGTCCGAAGCAGTGAGGGTCCACTCGACCGGGACCCCGACGGTCGGCAGCAGCGCGTCCAGCACCCCGGTGGCGTCCGCCACCGGGTAGTCCCAGGCCAGCGCCACGGTCCCCGCGCCCAGGGCGGCGAGGCGCGCGTCCAGCTCGGCGAGGTGCGGGTCTGCCGCCACCGCCTCGGACCAGCGCTCGGGCGCGGCGGGACCTCCGCCTACCGCGCGCACCGCGTCGGTGACCACCACCGCGACCTGGTGCCCCTCGGGCACCGCCACCCCCGGCCGAACCAGCAGCGCGGGCCCACCCTGCTCGGGGGGGTCGGGCCAGGCGTCGAGCTCGGCGAAGCACGGCAGCTCGACCCCGTCGGTCAGGTCGTAGAGCCGCACGCTCCCGCCCACGCCCAGGGCGTCCTGCCCGCCCACGGTGGCCGGGTCCAGGGCGAGCTCCGGGTGCCACACCGAGGTCTGCACCGGCGAGAAGCCCCGCCGCCAGTTGACCCGGTCCACCGGGAAGGCCGTCCCCCCCTCCGGCACGGCCAGCGCGTCGGCGGGCAGGGCCAGCGTGCCTTCCTCCGACACGAGCTCCATCGACGGGAAGGGGTTGAGGGGATCGGCGTCGTAGAGCCCCTCCCAGTCCGGGGGCGCCTCGGGGTCGGCGCACGCCAGGAGCCCGAGGAGGAGCGGGCTCACCCCCCGCTCCGGAGCGCGGCGAGCCGTTCGTGGAACAGCGGGAGGAGCACCCCACCGCCCCCGTGCCGCTGGAGCCAGTGCAGGGCGCGGGCGGACGCAGGCGCGTCGTCCGGGACGAGGATCTCGGGTCGCTCCTGCCGCCAGAGCGGGCGGGTGACGGGCGAGATGCGCACCTTCCCGAGGAGCTCGTCCATCACCTGGCGCACCCCCTCGGCGTGGCCGGGGAGGAGGCCCTCGGTGAGCGCGATGTCCACGAGGGTGGCGCGATGGGCGGCGCGCGTGGCCCCGTCGATCACGTCCTTCACGGTGAGGACGTACACCACGGTGCGGAAGAGCTTCTTGAGCGGCCACTTCACGATGGCCATCAGGCAGCCCACCGCCATGTTGCCCCGGTCCTCGGTGAGCGCGTCCAGGGCCGCGTCGGGGAGCGTGACGCCGTGCGCGTCGGCGAGGGCCACGTACATGGAGCGGGTGA
>Ga0172372_10005606_pt1 | contig 17426 bp, 14 predicted proteins | sample LakKiv5m_2_FD_114544 | JGI IMG/M metagenome (GOLD analysis project Ga0172372, IMG submission 114544) | Freshwater microbial communities from Kabuno Bay, South-Kivu, Congo - kab_092012_9.5m | ecosystem: Environmental > Aquatic > Freshwater > Lake | place: Democratic Republic of the Congo...
GTGGGCACACCTATAGATCTGCTTGAAGCGGTTCATCGAGGTGTAGACATGTTCGATTGTATTTTACCTACCGCACTAGCATTTCAAGGCGTTACTTTCACAAGTAAGGGAAAGGTATGTCTTCGGAGGGGGGCCTATAAATTTTCCAAAGAGCCTCTTGATTCCGATTGTCAGTGCCTGACCTGCAAAAAATACTCAAGAGCTTATCTTCATCATCTGATAAAAACTAATGAACCTCTGGGAACCCAGCTTGTAGGGATTCACTCATTATCATTTTATAAAAGGTTGATGGTGGATATTCGGGAATCGATACTAAAAGGTAATTTTTACCAATTTTATAAAGCGAAAAGGGAGATTCTCGATATTGACGATCTTGAAAATCCCATATCTCAACCGAAGGTTAATGTTTACTCAAACCCATCATTAGGAAAATTTGATCTTGTAGATGGTGGAGGGTTTTATTCGGTGCGAGATACAGCTCTAAAAGAGACTATGCATTCTGTGAATAATCCCGAGAAGGAGTCTTTTGATATTTATATCTCGCAGTCCAAACTAGAAGACCGGCTAAGAGAGGAATCAGCGCATCCTCTTGTTGTTTGGGATGTTGGGTTAGGCGCAGCGTTCAATGCCATGGGCGCAATAAAGACAGCTACAGCAGCAGAGGCAAGCAGACAACTACAAATAGTAAGCTTTGAAAACGACCTTGATGCTCTTAGACTTGCAGTAAAGCATAACAATAAATTTCCTCACCTATACCATGCTGGGCCATCGGCTCTCTTAAGCGAAGGGCAATGGAGCAACCCATCAGAGAGCATTAATTGGATCTTAAAGAATGGCGATTTTTTTGAGCATTTTAAAGCTTCACCTAAACCAGATATTATATTCTACGATCCCTTCTCCGCGAATACAGATACCCATTTTTGGACAACTGAGTCTTTTAAATCATTATTTGATTTCTTGAATCCAAATCCGTCGATTCTTCTTACTTACTCTGCCTCCACATCTGTCAGAACCGCACTGCTGCTCAGTGGGTTTTATATAGCTGCAGGTCGTCCGACGGGTCCGAAAAAAGAAACAACCATAGCGTTAACACCATCTGCGAGAGAAATATATCCAGAGATTTCCCTTCTTGATTCTGCTTGGCTGAGCAGGTGGCAGAGGAGTGACGCAAAGTTGCCACCAGGCTCTTCAGGGCTTAGCCTGGAATCTATTGCTCAAAAGATCACCCAACATCCTCAATTTACTTGATTAAGAGAGATACTGTTGGCGTTGGCGCTTTATTGCTCCCTCAATTGTGTAAATCCTCAATTCGTATATAATAAAGCCGTTACGGAGAGCACTGATATTTCGGATAAAATTAGCTTAAACGGCCACTTTTATCGGCAGTATCATTAAGATGTAATGGGCGTCACGGCTCACTCTCCGAAGTGTTAAAAAGGAATAGGACTCGGAGAGTTATGCGTTTCGGCATCGTAAAAAGGTCAGACAACAATAATAAAAAATCTGGAGCTCCAGAAGAGATCCCAGTAGTAGTTCAGAAAGAGATTACTCCAGAGGAATATCAAAAATTAGAAAGTTCAATCGGGTATGTATTTAAAGATAGAACTTGGCTTGAAAGGGCTTTGACTCACCGCTCAGCACCCATTGAAGGACAAAAGTCAGACTACGAACGGCTTGAGTTTGTGGGAGATGCGGTGTTCGATCTGAGCGTGGCCCATCTACTGACTGATAAACATCCAGAGGCAAAGGAGGGGGATTTATCAAAGATGCGTGCTGCATTGGTTAACACCGCTTCACTTGCCGAAATAGCGAAGAAGCTTCAGCTCAATAACTATATAAGACTAGGAAGAGGCGAAATCGCTGCAGGCGGCAGTGAGAGGCCCTCTATATTAGCAGACGTGTTGGAGGCTGTTGTCGGTGCTGTCTATTTAGACGGTGGCTACGAAACCGCCTTTGCTTCTGTGAAGGGACTATTCGGAGATATGATCTTATCGGTAACACCAAGAGACCCAAAAACAGAGCTTCAAGAGGCTCTCCATGCTGCAGGCAGTCAGGCTCCAGTTTATATGCTTGAGTGTATGGAGGGGCCAGAGCACGCGCCAACCTTCGTCTCCGTAGTAGAAGTAGATGGTGAAATCGTTGGTCGCGGTCGTGGAGCGACTAAAAAAGCGTCCCAGCAGGAGGCCGCTGCTCAAGCACTGGCTAAAATTCAACCGGCTGAAGCAGTTTCGAGCGCAGAGAGCGCAAATAACCTAACCGATCCAAAGAAAGAGGATTAAATATGAAGAGAGTTCCAGTAGTAGCAATCGTTGGTCGATCTAATGTGGGCAAATCAAGCCTATTTAATGCGATTGCGCGTAAAGGTACAGCAGTAGTGGATGACTATGCAGGTGTAACCAGGGACCGAAATTACTGCTTAGTAAGGAAGCATGGGTTTCCGTTTACTCTTGTTGATACGGGTGGAATCTTAGGAGAGGAGCAGAACGAGCTTCATTCCGCTGTGCGGCATCAGGCACAATTAGCAATTAGTGAGGCGGATTTAGTAATATGCCTATTTGACGGAATGCACGGAATACATCCACAGGATAAAGAAGTAGTCCAAATCTTAAGAAAGTCGAACAAACCGGTAATTTGGGTTGTTAATAAATGCGAAAGTCCTTCTGTTGAAACTAGCAGCGCTGAATTCTATGCCGTCGGTATAAAGGACCTATTCACAATAAGCGCAGCCCATGGTGTGCGAATAAAAGATTTAATAGCCAAGGTCAGAGATGAGTTAAAAAGGCTAGATCTAGTTTCTGATATTATGCCTGAGCTTAAGCCAGCTCCAAGAAAGGAGCAGCGAGATGCTCAATTTGCCGCAGAAGTAGAACAAGAAATTGAGGCTGAAGATTCGCATGATGAGAATGACTCGGCAGGGGAAGGAGAAGATCAGAGTGACGACTCGATAGAATCTGAGATGCCGGAATATGAAGGCCCAATAAGAATAGCGATTGTAGGAAAGCCCAATACTGGCAAGTCAACCATGATCAATAAAATCATCGGAGAGGATCGATTAGTGGTCTCCGATATAGCTGGAACTACTCGTGACAGCATCGAGATCCCTTTTAAAAGAGAAGGACAGGAGTACACTCTCATAGACACAGCAGGTCTCAGGAAGAAGGCTCGTGTTGATGATGACGGTATCGAGAGGTTCAGTAATCTAAGAACCCTGCGAGCATTAGCCTCTTGTGACGTAGCTGTCCTCCTAATAGACGCAGCAGAGGGTGTTAACGATCAGGATGCCAAGATAGCGGGACTAATCCATGAGCGGGGCAGAGGTCTTATTATCGCCGTCAATAAGTGGGACTTGATCGAGAAGGATCACAAAACAGTCAAAGACTACGAGCGGGCTGTAAGGGCTTCCCTAAAGTTTTGTCCTTATGCGCCTATTTTATTTATTTCTGGTCTTACCGGTAGACGTTGCCCAAATGTGCTTGATGCCGCTAAGGAGGTCTACCAGGCCTCAAGAATTAGAATTCCAACCTCACAGGTGAGCAGGGTATTAATAAAGGCTTTCGACAATAAACCAGCCCCTGCTTATCGTGGAGCCTGTGTAAGACTAATGTTTGCTCTGCAGTCCAGCGTAGCACCTCCGGAATTTATATTGTTCATGGATCACCCCAAGGGCATCAACTTTTCTTATGAGAGGTACCTTAAAAATACCTTAAGAAAGAGCTTTGGATTCTCAGGCGTTGATGTGAGGCTTCACTTCAAGAAGAGAAGGGATAAAGGGGCTCCCCACGAAAATATCGTTGAAACAGCCCAAAAATAGGTTACTGGATAAAGTCCAGTAACTCATAACCAGGGTTGTTCTCCAGGGCATATTTTCGCTCCCATTCCTGACCGTATAAAAGGATGACCCTTCCAGTAAGGTCCTCCGCCATCATCGAAGCAGAGGGAGCTCTGAATTTCTCGGCATCGCCGACAAGCCAAGCGCCATGTTGGTAAGGAAGAACCTCCATTTTTGTCTCTACGTTGTACTCCTCAGCCAACCGGTGCTGAAGAACCTCAAATTGAAGCCTACCCACAGCTGCTACCAGGCAGTCATTTGTGATCAAGCCTCTCGGCTTCAAAAGTAACACCGCACCCTCGGAGCTTAGTTGTTCTATACCCTTATCGAACGCCTTTTTTCGCATGACATCGCTTGGTCTGAGACGGGCGATAACCTCAGGAGAAAACTTCGGCATAGGTTTGAATTTAAATCCACCCTTGATTGAAACGCAGTCCCCAATTGAAAAAACCCCAGGGTTTACCACTCCTACAATGTCTCCTGGATAAGCTGTATCGACAGTGTTTCTTTCGCCACCAAACATACTATGAGACCTGGATAGACGGATCTCCTTTTTGAGTCGCTCGTGGTAAACAACAAGATCTCGTTCAAAAACCCCGGCGTTTACTCTTAAAAACGCCATACTATCTCGGTGGCGCGGATCCATATTGGCCTGAATCTTAAAGCAATAGGCACTGAATTGATCTTTCACCGGATCTATTAAAATTTCATCAACGATTACTCCATTTTCATCGATTTTGTCGGCCGGTCTGGGCGAAGGGCAGGGTGCTAATTCAGAAAATTTATCAAAGAAGTTCTCAATCCCGAAATTGGTTAGTGCCGAACCAAAAAATACTGGAGTAATCTCGCCTTTTAGAAACTTCTCTTTTGTGAAGGGCGTTCCCGCTTCTTTCAAAAGGTCTAAATCGTAAAGAAGCTTTTCTAGTCGCTCCGATGAGATAATACCTTTTGTTTTAAATTCTTCTAGTGACATCGATTCGGAGACAGCCTCTTGTGCACCACCACGAGACTCTTGGAAGGTGGTGACTTCGTTAGTGGCAACATTGACTACACCTACAAAGTCCCTACCAGAACCAATCGGCCAGTACAGAGGAGCTGTTTGGATACCTAAAACCTCCTCAAGCTCACTCATGAGATCGAACGGATCTCGCCCAGGTAGGTCCATTTTATTTACAAAGGTGAGGATTGGAATGCCTCGTAGTCTACACACAGCGAATAGCTTTCTGGTCTGAGCTTCGACACCTTTTGCAGAATCTATCACCATGACTGCGCTGTCTGCTGCTGTTAGTGTTCGGTATGTATCCTCAGAAAAGTCTTGGTGACCGGGCGTGTCTAAAACATTAATGACGGCTCCCTTGTATCGGAACTGCATAGCAGAGGCAGTTATCGAGATACCACGTTCCTGCTCCATGCTCATCCAATCTGACTTTACGGTACGAGCATTTTTACGGCCCTTCACCATACCAGCGGTGTGAATCATTCCAGCGTAGAGGAGCAACTTCTCAGTTAAAGTGGTCTTACCCGCGTCTGGGTGACTAATAATCGCGAAGGTGCGACGTTGGGCTGTCTCTGCCGCGATAAGTGATTGATTAGACATAAGCGATTAAAGCCGAAATTTAAAAAGTAGAAACCCTTTCTGAGGGTGTAAGGGAGACCGTTTTTTGGTATCTTTTACAGCACTGATAATAACCCATGACCAAAGAAGCATCAACCGTTCCCATCCCAACCACAGCACCGGTAGCCCCTAGACTTAGGCTTAGAGGCTCTGCAGAGGCCGAGCCATTCCTTAAATGGGCGGGTGGGAAGAGAGGCCTCTTGAACCGGCTTAAGGACTATTTTCCTAAAAGGTATCGAACGTACTGTGAGCCGTTTCTTGGGGGCGGGGCTGTTTTTTTTCATCTGATGCCTTCGAATGCGATTCTCTCAGATTTGAATACTGAATTAATTACCACTTATAGAGTTGTCAGAGACAAACCAGCTGAGCTTATTGCCGCACTCTCCCGTCACTATTACGATAAGGAATACTACTATCAGGTTCGGAAAATAAATCCCAAGGACCTTCCTGATACGGAGGTGGCAGCTCGGATGATCTATCTTAATAGAGCCGGTTTTAATGGACTCTATCGAGTCAATAAAAAAGGGGAATTTAACGTGCCCTTCGGGCGGTACACAAATCCAACTATTGTTGATACTAGCCGAATCATGGCCTGCTCGGATGCTCTTCGTGGCGCTGTGCTAGAGAATTTACCTTTCGATGATCTACCTTGGGACACCTTAGGCAAAGGAGATTTTGTTTATTTCGATCCACCTTATATTCCTTTATCGAAAACCTCGTCATTTACAGCCTACCAGGAGAAGGGGTTTGGTGAGGAAGAGCAGCTGAAATTAGCGGATCTTTTTAGACGACTAGATAGCCAGGGGGTCTCACTTGTGTTATCCAACTCCGGCCATGAGAGTATCCCAAAGTTATATAAGGGGTTCCGCATAATAGAGGTACCTATGCTCAGAATGATAAATTCAAAAGCGGGTAAAAGAGGGGCAATTAACGAATATTTGGTCACTAACCAGTCCTAAATTACACGAATTATTCAGATATTTCCGATAAAAAAGTCTAAAAGTCATTTAAGCAAACCTATAAAACACCCGATTTATATGGAGATAGGCAATTTTTTTGATTAGAGGCTCGGGATCTCTTTTGGAATATTCATTAAGAAAAAAAATAGGGTTCTTATCTTTGATGGTGACGCTTGGCATTTTAGCCGCACATCAAGAGAAGTTATCTATCCCGATGGATGATGGCGGATGGAATCTATTTGGCTGCTTTTTATTTATGGCTTTGGGTGCTGCTCTTGCTGCCTTTGCGTTCGATGATACACCGGCAAATAGTCAAAATAAGAAACAATTTCGACTCAACAAATGGGGGAAATTCTATCCTCTAGTTCAGGAGTCCGTGGATCAAAACGAGGAGCAAGTCTCCATTCAACCATCAAGTAACGCTCTCACCCTAGCGCTTGAATTAGCCCAAAAAAGAGAGGAAGAGGCCATCAGAGCCAATAAGATAAAAAGCCAATTTCTTGCGAATATGAGCCATGAAATCCGCACTCCTTTGAATGGTATTATAGGCATGACCCGATTAGCTCTGGATACTGAATTAAGTGATGAACAGAGGGAGCTTCTAAACATTGCGCATTCGTCTTCTGAAGGACTTTTGACGATTATTAATGACGTCTTAGATCTCTCAAAAATCGAGGCAGGGAAAATCCAGTTAGAAAACATAAAATTTAATCTGCATAATCTAATCTACAACTCAACTAGACTCTTCCAAAGTAAAGCCAGGGAGAAAGATATCGAGATGCTAGTCAGAGTAGACCCGAACTTACCCCACTGGGTTGAGTCCGATCCGTCTCGAATTAATCAAATAATAACCAATCTTATCGGCAATGCCATAAAGTTTACACCAAATGGTGGCGGGGTAATTGTCTCAGCTTACCCTGACTTTGATGAACCAACCCAGATAAAAATAACCGTTAGTGATACAGGCGCGGGTATTCCGAGCGATAAATTAAGCAGCATTTTTGAGGCATTTACCCAAGCAGATGCCTCTACTACGCGGAATTATGGTGGTACCGGTCTGGGATTAACAATCGCATCTAATCTCGCAAAGGCGATGAAAGGCAAGATTACAGTGAGCTCAATAGAGGGTGCCGGGTCGAGCTTCCACGTCTATCTAAGAGTAAGCCCAATCAAATTCGACGGGTACTATGTTGAACAAGAGCAGGTAACCAACAAATCTCTTAAACCCGGAGAAACAGTCACTGTGCTTGTTGCAGAGGACAACTTAGTAAATCAGAAAGTAATTCAAAAGATTCTCGAGAAAAATGGCTATAAGCCAATTATAGTAAACAATGGCAAGGAGGCAGTTGAAGCTTATAAGAGAAGCTTAGACAATGAATTGCCACTAGATATAATTCTTATGGATTGCCAGATGCCGGAACTAGACGGCTATCAGGCCTCGTTAGAAATCAGACAACTAGAAAGCAATTCGGGCAGGCAGGATCTCCCCAAAATACCTATTGTCGCCGTTACGGCTCATGCCATGAGTGGAGATAGGGAGAGATGCCTTGACTCCGGGATGGATGGATACGCCCAGAAGCCGATTAACCCATCGGAATTGTTCAATGAATTCGAGCGTTTGTTGGAGCGCAAATACGCTACACCTCGAAGCTAATTCTGCATAACACCTTATGTAACACCAAAATCGAAAGATGAAGGTTTATACGAGGTTTGGTAAAGCAGATGATGCCACTAAAGAGACAGCACTTAACAGCGCTGGATGACAAAAGAAAAGTTTCAAATCAGGAGCCAGAGGTAACCTGTGGCTTTGACATACAAGATCCAGCCTCTCTCAAGCATAGGCTCGGCGAAGTTGGATACCAATGTTTAGATTTCGTTGCTTATCAGATAGCACTGGTTCTCTCTACTCCCAGCGATAAGGTGAGAGCGCTACTTCTAGAGGGACCTTCTGGTTGCGGAAAAAGCTTCATGGCAAAATCTCTTGCTAAAATAACAGGGGCAGATTTTATGTGCCTTAGCTGTTACACCGGAATGCCTACTGCAAACCTGATAGAATCCCCATCCACTCTTGCAATGGTTAATGCCATGACGGGTAAGGATCAGGATGCATCGTCCATGATGAATCTGGGCGTTCTATCCAGAGCATTTTTGAATTCACAAAAAGGTCCTACTATTCTGCTTGTAGACGAGCTTGATAAGCCTGATAGCGCTATCGACACCTTCTTTCTTGGGCCAATCCAGGACGGCAAGATTTGGTTAGAGAGTCGAGCCCCGATAGAGGCAAATATTAATAATCTATTGATCCTTTTTACGAAGAACTTCAATCGTACACTGGATGAAGCTCTGTTAAGACGTGTTCATCCGATCACAATGACCTATCTCGATTCGACCTTAGAAAAGAATATTTTATCACCTCACTGTCTTCCTCAACTGGTTTCCAACTTGGTGGATCTTGCAGACCGTATGAGACAGAGTGATGGTTCTTATAAATTTCAGAGACCGCCTGCCCCCGAGGAACTTCTTTCTGCTGGTCACTATATTCAGAAGCTTCTGGAATGGGGTTGTAGGGACTTCAACTTTATAGGCAAGAATGTTTGGAATATACTAGCCAAGTCAGAGCACGATAGAGCTGTGCTTGAACACATGCTTAGGTTTCATCCGGACTTCATGGATCCATTGGTCACAGATTCACGGTATTGCTCAATAGACCTTATATTCGGTCGCTTTGGGCGAATAGTGCTCAACGGCATTATAGAGGACCCTGAGGCAGCTAAAAGGGAAGCCGCCCTTAAAAGAATGGAAGCTGAATACGACTAATTCCTAGGAAAAAAAATAGGAAAATTTTGCCACCAAATATTAAAGGATGAGCAACTCCATCCGACTCCTATGTATAGCGAGAGAGAGCAGGGAGTGCTTCTCTGTTTTACCTCTAAAGGGAGTTCGAAATGAGGAAAAAGATATCCAACACATCTGAATACATAGCAACCGACCTCCGGTTGTTGTTCCTTGCCAAACAAAAAATAAGCCCAGGAGCTCCACGTGTAATTAAGAGTCCAGAGAAAGAGAAACAAATTTCCAAAGATAAAGGGGAGAAAGACAGGGGGGAGGAGGATATCTCAGATATCGTAATAACATAAAAAGTTTCCTTGAATCCTGAATCCAACACACCGGGGGGTGACACTTGTGGTCACCCCCTTTTTTTATTCATATCCAAATGATAAATTTATAAGTAATATAGGGCTTCGGAGGACCTATGAAGCTAAATACTCAAAGACTTAAAGCCTATGCTGATATCCTTGTTAGCCATGGACTTAACGTTCAGACTGGACAATTAGTTAATATTTCGTCAGAGCCATATCATCGTGAGTTCTGCCTTTTGATAGCAGAGGCAGCCTACAAGAGAGGTGCTAAATTTGTTAATATTGATTTGGGCGATCCTAAAGCCTTAAAACTAAGAATAGAGATGTCTAAGCCGGAGGATCTTAGCTACGTTCCTCCCTACATAACCAACAAGTATGCCGAATTGGTAGATACAACTGCTGCGAATCTCAAAGTTATTGGCCCTGAGGACCCTGATATCTTAGCAGAACTTGATCCAAAAAAAATTAATACCCAACGGCTTCATCAGAGGCTAGCAATTCAGTATTTTTATGATGAAGGGATCGGCAAATCCAAAGTGCACTGGACCGTAGCAGCAGCCGCAACGCCCAAATGGGGTCAGAAGGTCTTTCCTAAATTATCACCAGAGGCCGCTGAAAACGCACTTTGGGAAGAGATTTTTAAGATTTGTAGAGTTGACCAAGCCGATTATTTAGCGGAGTGGAGGTCTCACAACGAGCGTCTCCGCGTGAGGGCTCAGAAACTTACCAGCATGAAGATACAGAGTCTGCACTTTGTGGGTCCGGGAACAGACCTAATGGTAGGGTTGTCTCAAAAGGCGCTATGGAAGGGCGGCACAGATAGAAGTCCTCGTGGTGTTGAGTTTGAGCCGAATATCCCGACAGAAGAGTGCTTTACTACCCCTGATTACCGCGTGACCGAAGGATACGTCAGAACGACCAGGCCTTTTCTTATCAACGGCAAGTTGATTGAGGGATTAGAGATTGAGTTTAAATCCGGTCAGATCACAAAATTCAAGGCTAAGTCCGGTCAGGATACCTTTAAGGAATACATATCGAGCGATCCAGGAGCAGTGAGGCTGGGAGAGGTCGCTCTAGTAGGAATCGACTCCCCAATATTCAAGACGGGGCTCGTTTTTGAGGAGATTTTATTTGACGAAAATGCAGCCTGTCACATCGCCATAGGTTCTGCTTACAAGTTCTGCTTGGAAGGGGGCGCTTCCTTAGACTCTAATTCAGCAGACGCACTCGGTTGCAATGAGAGTAGCGTGCACACGGATATGATGATTAGCTCTGAAGAAGTCGATGTTCATGCCATCACATACTCTGGGGAAAGGAAGCAGCTGATCAAGAAAGGAGCGTGGGTTGACCTTTAGAGACCGAGTTTTGTCTGTGGTTAAAGAGATCCCTCGTGGGTCTGTCTTGACCTACAAAGACGTCGCCAAAATGGCAGGAAGTCCTCTCGCGGCCCGGGCTGTGGGACAAATTCTAAAAAAAAATTTCGACTCTAATATTCCATGTCACAGGGTGGTTGGCGCCTCAGATCTCGGTGGGTACAACAGAGGTAAGGAGAAAAAAATTCTTATTCTGATCGAAGAAGGTGTTGATATTAAAAGTTTATTAGCACGTCGACAGATTCTTGCAAGCGATGGATATCTAAAGATAATTTGACGCTATTGACTTTCCTAAAAACGGTCATGCAGTACCAGCTTTTGCTGTTTGAGGCCCGCTCGCATCGAAAATTTATTTGATCTTTCCGCGATCCTCTGTGAGCACGAATGCAACTCTGATCTGATTTTCGAATCCCTCTCTCCGTGCGATCATCAAAAATATACTTGCAAAGCCGTCAAGGTTCAGGCAAGTTATCGTTACACAGCCAATTTCTTGGTTGTGTGATGTTTTAACAATTGCTTTTTGTAAGCATTAAAAATTGGAGATTCATTATGGCAACCAAGAAAAAAGCCGCTAAGAAGACAGCTAAGAAAGCTGCTAAGAAGATGACAAAGAAGACTGCAAAAAAGTCTACTAAGAAGTCTTCCAAGAAGTCCAAGCGCTAGTAGCTTTGTGGCTTTTTGATAGAACCCTCGGTAATTAATTTTACCGGGGGTTTTTTATTGGGTAATAATCTGTTAGTAGGGAATTATTGCTAATTCTTTGTTGGACAGCGCATCCAGCCACTGGGCTCTCGTAATGGTGCCTCCATTATTCAGCGTTAATGTCACAACCGGCGATAGGGATTGAGTTCCGTCACATTGCGCAAATAGTCGAAAATGTACCTTACTCCCCCCTGATACGGCCTTCGAAATCCCACCGACTCTCAACTTTACATCGCCCTGATCGGCACCAAAAACAGCGAGAAATGTGGCCTGTGCCAGTATATTAGCCTCTTGAAGTTTCGACTTTTGTAATGCCCCGTAGAGAGACACTAAGCAGCCAGATGAAGTGGTCGTCTCATCAAAAAGATCTGTCTTCAGTAAAAACCGTCCTGAATTAGTAACCTTCACATTTGAGATGAGATAACTACTTAGTGTTGGGTCTGGCTCAGATGTATCCTTATCTAAACAGAAGCTCGCACTAGAGAGATAATCGGATATCTCACCTAGGCTAAAGCCAGAGAACGAATCGTGCTCAGAATCTACGGTTGGGTACATTAACGAAGGCGTAACCTCATCATGTCCAGCACCCAAATTATGACCGATCTCGTGAGCAAATATAATTGTCGCAAGTGCTCCCACACCTTTCATCTGAGTAAGACCATATCGAACCTCTGGAGATAGGCACACCGCTGGGGACCAAGCTAGCCCCACAACTCCACCGTTGAGTTCCTTTCCTGTAAAAAGATGACTTAGGTCATGATCTTCGGCGGAGTCTTCCTCCTCAATAGCTGTGAACTGATCTAGTAATGTAAAAGCGCTGTTCGAACTTAGGGTGCTATTTCCGACTACAGCCATGTCGACAACACGTATAATGGTATTTAATTGGGCCGTATAAATGGATTCTCCAGCATTTATTGTATCCAGAATACTTACAAAGGCATTCAGGATTCCACCTTTCAGAGTTATAAGACTTCCATCAGCAACCGCCCTGAGCTCTATCATCATTTCAGAGGCCAGGGTTCCGGCGGAGCTTGATGTAAGAGTGCCCCTGTGTGCGAGCAGTTGCCCCACCTGAGAGGGCCGTCCGCCATCATCAATTTTGGCGTAGAGAGGTGTCTTGGTGAGAATCCCCTCAAGTCCTAATGGGCTTGTAGAATTCAATTGAAATTCCGATTGATACAGCCTTCCACCATCTTTGAATGAAACCTTCAATCGTCCATTGATTAAAGAAGCACCGACACTGATTTTGTCGCCGCCCCGTCGGGTGCTACCTCTGAAGAGCCTCAGGTCATCAAGACCGTTAATGGGTTTAGAGAGCAGGGGAGTTTCTCTTAATTTTAACTTACCTTTGTTTGATTTGCCCTTGTATTGCAGTGTGAAAGGAATGGAGCTGGTCAGCTGTGAGCCCTCCTTGGGGGAATTCAGTAACATTTGCACTGAAGAGGATGTCATTAAAATTTTTGCTTTATGTGGTGCAGCTAAAGAGATTGCTGGCACCAGAAGAATTGCGGCTAAAAGAGATAGTCTTTTCATTAGTCCTCAAATCCAGAGTCTACATTGACATTGTACGCCTTGTATCGCTCACTACTCAATATGGCATCAAGAACCTGTCCACCTTGAATTGACAGCCTAATTTCAAAGCCATTAGTACCATCAGGACCATCCCTAAAAGGCACAGCTACATCCAACCTTAAAACGCGTCCACCCGATGACCTGGGGAATCCAACACGGAGACCTACACCAAAATCACCATATATCTCATTCTCAAAGAGATTTTTAAGGGAGCCATCGGTAGCGCCACCAGCTTCCACAAAAAATGCTCCGCCTAAACTGATAAGCTCTAGGAGATTCTCGTACAGATGGAATCTATCCTCAGCACCGATAACAAATGATTTATCCCCATAAAACGTTCTAGAGTCATAACCCCTTAGTCCCTCAGAGGCCCCCATATAAAACTCCCTCTCACCATCAAGATTGTATCCGTAATTAAGTGCTGAGGATGTCACGATAGTGTGATTTCCTATAAATTGACTCCCAAGATATTTGGGTCCCAAAAGGTAAACATGTTTTAGCTCAGCGCGAAGAAGCCCATTCTCGATATCTCCGCTTTCGTATCTACCGGCAGCACCTAGCTCTCCACGAACAAAGCTTCTCTCGCTAATTCTGAAGCCATCACTGTCATTCAGACTTAGAATTGCTGCATCTCTTGAGCTTCCGAATGCCTTTGCGGCGTATCCTAGTTTTGCATCAAATACATTGCCGAGATTAAAGTCTTGAACTCGATCAAATCGGTCCACGTATGCATGAGAAACGAAATCCGGAACTATTCGTGAATAGGCCAGAAATGGATAACTAAATCTCCTGTCCAGGGGCAGAAGCGCTGGATCGTTCGTTACTTCTGAAGGATCAACATCGGCATCATCGTAATCCTGAGCTGTTGCTTCTCGGAATGAGTAATCAAAATAATCATAGCCGAATGTAAATCTTTCGATTAACTCATTTGGATTCCCCTCAGCGAAAGAGTACCAAGCACCTAAATCCAACTTCTCTTGCCCGAAGATGTACCGTTCATCTCCAGCGCTGTATAGCCTGGCAATGTTATCAAGTGTACGGCCTGAAAGATTCCATGCATGAACATCCTTGAGAGACCGGTACGGCTTGCCAGCATTTGTAAGGTATTCATACCCATCGGATCGGTCAAAGTAGGCAAGTAAAAGATTATTTTTTGAGCCGAGAACTCTCTGATCATCCCATACGGCTTCGATGGACTCACGACCATCTTGATCCCTATATAATAGCTCGGCCCTTTTTCCATACCCCAGGATGTTGCTATCCGTAACACCAAAGGCAAGTTGGTCTGTACTACCTGAGCCGGCTGAGAAATTAAGATAAGGAATTAATGTCCAGGAGTCCTGAGCATAAACATCGACATCGACGAAATTTCCATCGATTTTCGGAATAATGCTTATATTGCGAAGGTACCGGAGAGTTCTAAGTACGCGCTCACTTTCTTCGATCTGAAAGGCATTAAATTGATCACCCTCTTTAAACAACAATTCTCTACGGATAATCTTTTCTCTAGTGTTGATTTTAAGACTATTTGCTGAGGAATAGAATCCTCCCTTGCTCGGGTCCTCGAAAACATCAACAATAAAAACCGTTATTTTTCTAATTGTAGGCGGATTTGCAGCTAACAAATCTTTATCCTTCGCTTCGGAAAAGCCGGCAGAAATAAATTGGAAGGCTAAAAATCCGAGAAATAAAAACCGAAGAGACATAAAATATAACGATTTGTATTAAGTTAGAACTACCTTCTTTCCGAATACTATATCAGATGCAGATAAAGACCCCAAAAGTGGTTATTTATTTCGGGAATTATTTACATCTCGACAATCTTCTCCGTACAGTTAGAATATCGTCAAGGTAGGGTTTAAAGAGTAGGGAAATATGGATCTAGAGTCATCAATTGCGCAGTCTCTTTTTATCGGCAAGGTATTGGAGGATTGCGTCATTCCATTTCCACGTGTCAAATATTCAGAGGCAGAGACCCTTAAACTCGTTCTGGACTCGATTGAGAAATTCATGCAGGACGAAGAGGTCAATTATAGAAGATATGATGCGGAGGGAGCTTTCTCCCCTCAATATATCTCCACTTTAAAAGAGTTAGGTTTATTCGGCTTGATCATAGGAGAAGAATTCGGCGGCATAGGTTTATCTAACCTTGGCTACTCAAGGGTCTTTGCTCAAACAGGGTTTCATGATGCTGCAACCTCCGTAACCATGGGGGCCCACAGTTCAATAGGAATGAAAGGCCTACTTTTATTCGGCAACGAGGAACAAAAACAACGTTATCTTCCAAAGCTAGCCACAGGCGAGCTTGTGGCCGCATTTTGTTTGACTGAACCAGGTGCTGGGTCCGATGCAGCCTCAATCTCTACCAAGGCTGCCAAGCAAGGAGATGGAAGCTGGTTACTTAATGGATCTAAACTCTGGATCTCCAACGCCGGTATTGCCGGGTTCTTTACCGTCTTTGCTAGAACTGACTCCACCGCCGGAAAAATCTCAGCCTTTCTAGTTGAGCGCTCTTATCCGGGTATCACCATCGGTCACAAGGAAGACAAGATGGGGATTAGAGCATCAATCACCAACTCTGTTGAGTTTAACAACGTTAAGATCCCCGCCGAAAATCTTCTAGGAGAGGAGGGGCAAGGATTTAAAATAGCTATGGCCATCCTTAACAACGGTCGTACTGGTCTGGGTGGTGGATGTGTTGGTGGAATGAAGCGCTGTATTGCGATGGCAACCAAGCAAGCTACAGATAGGAAGCAATTCGGCAAATCGATCAAAGATTTCGCTCTCGTGAAGAGTAAAATTGGTCAGATGACTGTTGACTGTTTTGCCGCTGAAAGCGCTGTAATAATGGTGGCTGATTTAATGGACCGCGGGGCAACAGATTATTCTGTCGAAGCTGCAATAACAAAGATCTTTGCCAGCGAGGCTATGTGGAATGCCGCGAACGAAGCACTGCAGATTGCTGGAGGTAATGGCTTTGTAAAGGACTTTTCCTATGAGAGAATCGTTCGAGACTGTCGAATAAATCTTATATTCGAAGGTACGAATGAAATCCTTAGGCTCTACATCGGGCTATCAGGTATGAAATTAGCGGGGGCACACCTAAAAGAAATCTCTGAAGGTGCCAGCAAGATATTTAACGACCCGATTAAAGGCTTTGGAGTTTTATCCAATTACGCTGGAAAGAAATTTTCGAACATTACATCAATAGGTCAAGAGAAGCTCTCAAAAATTCATCGAGACCTTCAAGTAGAGGCTGATGTCTTGGTAAACCTCTCAGGGACTTTTACTGAGAGCGTTGAATCAACACTAAAGAAATATGGTAAAAATATTGTTGGGTCACAGCTAGTAACCAAACGGATTGCTGATAGCTCAATAGATTTATTTGTCCTCCTGTGCGTGCTCGCTCGAGCAACCTCCATTTTGGAAGCTGAAGATGGAGTCGAAAAGGAGGACGTTAAAAAGATAGTTAAGATATTCACTCAACAGGCAAAAAGGCGAATAAAATCCAATCTTCGCCGACTTGACCGGAATGAAGATGAGCCGATCCTAGCACTCGGGGACTCCGTACTCGCCAAGCAGAAGTATGGTTGGGATTTCTTTTAAAACAGTACTTTTGAGAAAATAAGAGCTATATAGTAATATTTGCGCATGGGACGAGTATTTTATCTGAGTGCAGGATACACATCGCTGGCTTTGGCCATAGCCGGAGTTCCTCTGCCTATTTTACCGAGCACACCTTTTGCGCTTCTGGCTTGCTTTTGTTTTGCTCGGTCGTCACCTGAGCTTAGAACACGCTTAGAGAATTCCAAAATGTTTGGTAAAGCCATAAAAGATTGGCAAGAGAATAGATCAATTTCTCTTAGGGGGCGCCTAATGGCTACTCTGATAATGGCGATAAGTGTGGCCTGGCTGGCGTTTGGAGATATATACCCTCCAGGCAAGTGGCTATCGCTTCTCTGCATAACTGGAGCCTCTATCTTTATCTGGACAAGACCATTTCCTAAAAGATAGTTAGGGCGAGTTTGCTATCCGTGATTGCTTCGCAATCACTGGGTTCAAATCCCCCTCTATGAACTGCGGATGATTATAAAAACTGCCGGAGAGAGGGGAATTCTCGCGGGCTACGCCGCGAGAAGGATTTGCCCTGTAGTTTGTGATTGCTTCGCAATCACTGGGTTCAAATCCCCCTCTATGAACTGCGGATGATTATAAAAACTGGCGGAGAGAGGGGGA
>Ga0172372_10005607_pt1 | contig 17424 bp, 17 predicted proteins | sample LakKiv5m_2_FD_114544 | JGI IMG/M metagenome (GOLD analysis project Ga0172372, IMG submission 114544) | Freshwater microbial communities from Kabuno Bay, South-Kivu, Congo - kab_092012_9.5m | ecosystem: Environmental > Aquatic > Freshwater > Lake | place: Democratic Republic of the Congo...
CGCGGATACCGTCAACGGAATCCCTCACGGCGTCACCACCGCCCCAAACACGATGCAAATCGGCGCGGGGATCTGGATAATGGCACCACGCTGGTAGGTGAGTTTGCCGGTGTCGGCGGCCACGGCGTGGACGGCGACGGTGTGGGAATCGGCTCCGGCGGCGAGGAGCCATTGGCCGCTGGGATCGAGGTTGATGTTCCGCGGGAAAGCGCCACGGATCGGCTGCACCTGGATCACATCGAGCGCGTCGCCCCTTTCCTTCACCGCATAGACGCTGACGGTGTCGTGACCACGATTCGAGGAATAAACATACGATCCCGAAGGATGGACGACGATCTCCGCGGCGGAGTTGAAGCTTTCCACGGCTTTCACTTCCTCGCTCAGGGCCGGGGTCGTCGAGAGGAGCTTCGCGGTGCCGGCGGCGGCATCCCAGGAAAAGACGGTCGTGGAGAGGCTCAGTTCGTTGAGGAGGTAGAGGAACTTGCCATCCTTCGAAAACTTGAGGTGGCGCGGTCCACCGCCGGGGACGGAAGCGGCGAAGCCGTGTTTCGTGATGCCGGGTTTGGCAGGGTCGATCGAATAGATGACGATGCCATCCATGCCGAGATCAGGGACAAGGGCGAATTTTCCATCAGGCGAATAACCAACATAATGGGGGTGGGGCGAATCCTGACGTCCCTCGACGATCTTGGAGCCACCCTCGTGTTCGATGACCGCAGCAGTGCCGGGTTTGCCCGCGGTGTCGAGGGGCAGCAGCGAGGTCGATCCGCCGCCGTATTGGGCGGTGAGGAGGAACTTGCCCGAGGGGTGCACCGAAAGATGCGCCGCGCCGCCATCGCCGGTGGGCTCGAAGTGGAAGAAGGTGAGCGATCCATCGGTGGCGACCTCGTAGGCGGCGACTCCTCCAACGTTTTCCTGGGTGGCGGCGGCGTAGAGCTTCTTTCCGTCGGGCGAGAAGGCAAGGAAACCGGGCGAACCGATCTCATGCGCGAGTTTCGCGGGGCTCAAGATGCCTTTTTCCGCGTTGAAAGTGGCGTGATAGATCCCTTTGGCGCCCGGGCCGCCGGTGCCGAAGTAGACATGGCGAGTCTCCGCGGAAAGGCCGGTGGCAAGTGCGAGGAACGAGAGGGCAATGGATGACGCTTTTTTCATGGGGAGCGGACGATGGCACAGGCAAAGGGCCGGCGCATCGGGCGAATGTGCGTCCCTTCCGCTCCGATCCGACCTGCTCAAGTCGCGGATCGGGAGCCTTTGGGATTCAATCGGTCTCGGTATTCCTGATCCGGCGGACTCGCCGCCGGTCAGCGCGAAGCCGATCGGGGCCGCCGCGAACCGCGGTTCCCACCGCCGCCGCCGCCTCCGCCATTGCCACGGGGACGGTTCCCACCGCCGCCGCCGCCACCCTGGCTGCGTCCGCGACCTTGATTGCCCCGCGACGTGTTGCGGGCATCTTCGAGTCCGTCAACTTCGGCCATTTGAAAGCCTTCGATATTCTCCACGGGAATCGGACGCTTCAGGACCTTCTCGATGTCCTTCAGCAGGCCACGCTCATCAGCGCTGACGAGGGAACAGGCGCAGCCCTCTTCACCGGCGCGGCCGGTGCGGCCGATGCGGTGAACGTAGTCTTCCGGTACGTTCGGCAGCTCGTAGTTCACCACGTGCGGGAGCAGGCGGATATCGATCCCACGCGAGGCCACATCGGTCGCGACGAGGACGCGGATGGCGTTGGCCTTGAAATCGGCGAGGGCTTTGGTCCGGGCGCTCTGGCTTTTGTTGCCGTGGATCGCGGCGGCGGGGATGCCGTCGATGCCGAGCTGTTCGGCGAGACGGTTCGCCCCGTGCTTCGTGCGGGTGAAGACGAGCACCTGGCTCCAGTTGCCCTTCTTGATGAGCTGTGAGAGGAGGCGGCGTTTGTCGGCTTTGGCGACGGGGTGGATCACCTGCGTCACCGTTTCCGCGGCGCTGCTGCGACGAGCCACCTCGACTTCAACCGGGTTGCGCAGGATGCCATCGGCGAGTGACTTGATCTCGGGCGAATAGGTCGCGGAGAAGAGGAGATTTTGGCGACGCGCCGGGAGCAGTTTCAGGATCTTGCGGATGTCATGAATGAAGCCCATGTCGAGCATGCGATCGGCTTCATCGAGGACAAAAATCTCGACCTGGGAAAGGTCGATCGTCCCCTGGCTGACGTGGTCGAGGAGGCGGCCGGGAGTGGCCACGAGAATGTCCACACCACGGCGGAGACGCTCGATCTGCGGGTGGATCCCGACGCCGCCGAAAATGACGGCGGAGGTGAGCTGGAGTCCCTTGCCGTAGGTCGCGACGCTTTCTCCGACCTGGGCGGCGAGTTCGCGGGTCGGGGTGAGGACAAGGCCGCGCGGCGAGCGGGGACGGGATTTGCCGTTGCCAAGACGCTGCAGCATCGGCAGGGTGAAGGCCGCGGTTTTGCCTGTACCGGTCTGGGAGCCTCCGAGGAGGTCGCGTCCCGTCAGGATCGCGGGGATGGACTGGGCCTGGATCGGCGTGGGCGTTTCGTAGCCTTTGGCGGCGACGGCTTGGGCGAGGGCGGCGTTGAGGCCGAGTTCGGAGAAGGTCATGAGATTGATTGGTTTGTTGGGGTTTGGGGGAGCGGTCGGTCACGGCCGGACCAAGGCCAAGATCTCCGTGAAAACGCAAGCAGAGCGCATCGGGGGGAGAAACGGGCGAGGCCTCGAGCGAGAATTCCTCGCCACTGCACGGGATGACACATTGAAGAGACGTCATTCCCTTCCCCCGATCCAGATGGGCTCTTTTTGGTGAAAAGAAACCCGGCGCGCGGCAACAGGGCCGCGAACTGACCTCGCTACGGGACACCCGATCCGGGAAAAGTCAACGCGCGATACCACTCCCTCAGGCCGCTCCGAGCCCGAAGGCCTCGTGAACGACGTTGGCGGCGCGGTCGATGTCACCCTCGGCGACGGTGACGGTCACCTTGATCTCGGAGGTGGAGATCATCTCGATGTTGATGCCCGCATCGGAGAGCGCCTTGAACATTTCCGCGGCGACGCCGCTGTGCGAACGCATCCCGATGCCCACGACACTGAGCTTGGCGATGCCATCGGTGGCCTCAAGGGTGACGCCCTCGCCGAGCTCAGGCATCACGGGGCGCAGGGCCGCCTCGGCCTTGGCCACGTCGTCCTTGTGCACGGTGAAGGAAATATCGGTAATCCCTGTCTTCGAGACATTCTGCACAATCATGTCGACGAGCAGGTTTGCCTGGCCGACGGCACCGAAGATGCGGCTGGCGGTGCCGGGCACGTCCTTGACGCCGCTGATGGTGACCTTCGCCTGGGCGCGCTCAAGGCTGACGCCGCGGATGACAATCGATTCCATGCTCATGGTTTCTTCTTTGACGAGGGTTCCGGGATGGTTGTTGAGGCTGCTGCGCACTTCGAAGACGACGCCGAATTTTTTCGCGAACTCGACCGAACGCGATTGCATCACTTTCGATCCCGAACTCGCCATTTCGAGGAGCTCGTCGTAGCTGATTTCCTCGATCTTGCGAGCGGAAGGGACGACGCGGGGATCGCAGGTGTAGACGCCGTCGACGTCGGTGAAGATCTGACAGATGTCCGCATCGATCGCGGCGGCCATGGCGATCGCGGTGAGGTCGGATCCGCCGCGGCCGAGGGTGGTGATGCGGCCATCGCTGGTCTGACCCTGGAAGCCGGCGAGGATGACGATGTTGCCCTCGTTGAGCAACTCGTGGACGCCGTCGGGCGTGATGTTGGAAATGCGGGCCTTGGTGTGGACCCCGTCTGTCACGATCCCGGCCTGCGCTCCGGTCAGGGAAACAGCCTTGGCCCCCATCGAGTTCAGCGCCATCGCAGTGAGGGCGATCGTGGTCTGTTCGCCCGTGGCGAGGAGCACGTCCATCTCGCGCTCGGTGGGAAAACCTTCGCCGGTGACCTCGTCGGCCAGTTTGATGAGATTGTTCGTCACCCCGGCCATCGCCGAGACGACCGCCACGACCTGATGACCCTCCGCCTGCGTCTCGAGGATGCGGCGCGCGACATTGCGGATCCGTTCGGGGGTGCCGACGGAGGTGCCGCCATATTTCTGGACGATGAGGCTCACGGCTTCGGAGGGTGGGTCCGCCAAAAAAGCGGGGTGAGACTTATGCCTCAGGATGCGGATTTGTCCAATGTCGTTTCAATCGGAGCGAGACGGGCGGGTCCCGCAACGGACCTGGAAGGGACTGCGTAATCTTGAGCGGAAGAAGGGGGCGGTCTACCCTCGAGCGAGGAAGAGGCGGCCTACGGAACACACAGAATACGCGGAATTACAAGAGACCGGGATAGAGGCCGCAGCCATCTTAGCATGCGGAATCTCAGACAAAACGATGCCAATACCGAAGGCATAGATTCACCTTCGAAAGCCCGTTTGCTTCACCTTGGAATTCCGTGTCTTCTGCGTATTCCGTAGGCCGCCTCCCGCTTCAGCACCATCACGCTCCGCTCACCCCATTCCTGACCCACTTCAGGTATTCGACGAATCCTCCCTCCGGCGACACGATCAGAAACTCGGGCAGCTCTTAGGGATGCAACTCCTGCAGCGATGCCTCCAGCTCCGGCAGGCGGCCGCGAGTCGTCTTCACGATGGCGAGAACCTCGGAGGAGGACTCCGTCTTCCCCTCCCAGCGGTAGATCGACTCGACTCCGGGCACCAACTGGACGCAAGCCGCCAGTTGCGACTCCACCCAGGCTGTGCCAATTTGTCTCGCTTTCTCGGCGTCCGGAAAAGTCGTGAGGCAGATCACCACCTCTCCTTCGGTGCCGTTTTGTCTCTCGATCATTGGGTAACCTCGCACGCTTTCCTCTTTCCACCACTCCGGTATTCCCATCCTCCATTCCTCCCCTCGCGGCCTCCGGCCGCTCCCGATGAACCCCGGCATGATTGATCGACTCCTCGACCGGCTCGACCGCCTCGAGCCCGAGGAGATCCAGCGCCTTGTCCTGAAAATCGTGCAGGAGAAGGGGTTCCTCGAGAAGGTCTTCGAGGTCTTGCGCGAGGGCGTCGTCGTGACCGGAGCGAAAGGATCGATCCACTACATCAATCAGGCCGCCTGCGATTTTTTCGGTCTCGATCCGAAAGCGGCGATCCGGGCCGACGTCGCGACGCTGTTTCCCGGTCTCGATTGGGAGGAAATCACTGCCACCGGTGGCGTCGTGAACCGCGACCTCGTCGTGCGTTATCCCGAGCCGCGTTTTCTCAATTTCTACGTCGCCCCGCTCGCCGATCGCGATTCGGGCGAGGATCTCGTCGGCCACGTCATCATCCTCCGGGACCAGACCCGCTCCGTGGCCCGGCAGCGGCAGGAAGTGGAGTCGGGCAAGCTCGAGGCCGTCACCAGCCTCGCCGCCGGCGTCGCCCACGAGATCGGCAATCCGCTGAATTCGCTGAACATCCACCTGCAGGTCGTCGAGCGGAAGATCAAAAAGCGCGTCGATCCCGATCTCGCCGGCGAGTTGCTCGAATCCCTCGAGATCGCCCGCGGCGAGATCAAGCGGCTCGATTTCATCGTCGAGAAATTCCTCAACGCGGTGCGCCCGATACGGCCCGTGCCCCAGACCACAGACCTGAACCAGCTCATCGAAGAGGCGATGGACTTCATCGGACCCGAAGTCGCCGATCGCCGCATCGCCGTGACTCTCGATCTCGCCGAAGGTCTGCCGCTCCTCCATGTCGACCAGAATCAGTTGAAGCAGGTTCTCTACAACCTCGTCCGCAACAGTTGCCAGGCGATGGGCAGCGACGGCGGGATCACCGTGCGCACCGGCTGCGACGATGAGAATGTCTTTTTCACCATCGCCGACAACGGCCCCGGAGTCCCTGCCGACCAGGTCAGCCGGGTCTTTGAACCTTACTACACCACCAAAAAGGCAGGGTCCGGTCTCGGTCTTCTCATCGTCCACCGCATCGTCCACGACCACGGCGGTGAGGTCGAGTTCAAGAGCCGCGAGGGCATCGGCACCGAAGTGAGCGTTTACCTGCCCCGAGCCGAGAAGCTGATGCGGTTTTTGCCGTCGAAGGCGGAGAGCGCGGTGATCGATGTGGTGGTGGAGGGGTGAACCGGTCTAACAGAACCATCATGCGTTTTCTACATCCGATATCTGCGGTCATCTGCGGAGATCCGCGGCCATCTGCGTCGAAAAGGAAGAAACGCAGATTCACGCGGATGGGACGCGGATTTCCACCGATGAAGACTGCCTGAACCCCATGAACTTCACCGAACAGACCCTCCTCATCGTCGACGACGAGAAGAACACCCGCGAGGGGTTGCGCCTTTCCCTCGAGGACGAGTTCGACGTCTACATTGCGGCGAACATCGCCGAGGCCGAGGAGATCCTGAAGGACGAGTCGATCGACGTGATGCTCACCGACCTCCGTCTCGGCGGGGAAAACGGGATGGACCTCATCACCCGGGCGCTGGCCCGAACGAAGCCGCCCATCTGCATTCTCATGACCGCTTACGGTTCGGTCGATGTCGCGGTCGAGGCGATGAAAAAGGGTGCCTACGACTACGTCAGCAAGCCGCTCAACATCGACGAGCTCGAGATCGTCATCAAACGGGCCATCCGCAGCCGCGCCGTCGAGGCCGAAGTCGTCGCCTTGAAAACGCAGGTCTCGGACCGCTACGGACTCGAAAACATCATCGGCCGTTCCGCGGCGATGAAACCGGTCTTTGAAACGATCCGCCAGGTCGCCCCGACCCGGGCCACCGTGTTGATCGAAGGCGAAAGCGGCACCGGCAAGGAACTCGTCGGCCGCGCCATCCACCACCTCAGCGGCCGTCCGAAGTCGAAACTAGTCACCGTGCACTGCGCCGCCCTCAGCGAACAGCTCCTCGAGAGCGAACTCTTCGGTCACGAACGCGGGGCCTTCACCGGGGCGATGGAGCGGCGCATCGGGCGCTTCGAGGAGGCCGATGGCGGCACCCTCTTCCTTGACGAGATCGGCGAGATCGACCTCAACACCCAGGTGAAACTGCTCCGCGCCATCGGCGAACGGACGATCGAGCGGCTCGGTTCGAACAAACCGATCAAAGTCGACGTCCGCGTCGTTGCCGCGACGAACAAGGACCTCAGCGCGATGGTGCGCGAGGGCACCTTCCGCGACGACCTCTTTTTCCGTCTCAATGTCGTCTCCATCGCGATGCCGCCGCTGCAGGCGCGCAAGGAGGACATCGTCCTGCTCGTCGACGCCTTTCTCAAGGAGTTCACCGAGGAGAACGGCAAAGATCCGATGGAACTCACCGCCGAAGCGATGCAGTTGCTCCTCGAATACGAATGGCCTGGCAACGTCCGCGAGCTGCGCACCGTGATCGAGCATGGCGTCGTGATGTCGAACACGTCCAAGATCAGCTTGCGTCACCTGCCGATGTTTCTGCGCGATGATTCGCTGCGCGATCTCCGTGGCCCCGGCGGAAAAGCCAAGGCGACGCTTCCGTCAACTCTTGTGACCGAGCCCGAGGATCTCAACCTCGCGAAGATGGAGGAACGCCTCATCCGCCTCGCCCTCGACCGCACCGGCGACCACCGCACCGAAGCCGCCAAACTCCTCGGCATCTCGCGCCGCACGATGCAGCGGAAGTTGAAGGAGATGGGGCTGGTGGAGGAGTGAGGTGGAGCGATGGATTTCCGCATATGAACGATAGAGAACAGCCCGATGGGAGAAATGGGAGGAATGAGAAAGATGATTCCCATTCCTCCCATTCCTCGCATCCTCACGAGTCGGAGATTCCGCGCGTCGTCCCACCGCGGGGTGATTACCGCACTCTGCTTTCTTTCCAGAAGGCCGAACTCGTCTACGACTTTACCTTTCGCTTCGCGAAAAGGTTTCTCGATCGCGGCGACCGCACCATCGATCAAATGATCCAGGCCGCACGCTCCGGAAAAAAGAACCTGCTGGAGGGCAGCAAAGCGGGCACCGCTTCGAAGGAAATGGAAATCAAGCTAACGACGGTGGCTCGAGGCAGCCTCGAGGAATTGCTCGACGATTATCTCGACTATCTGCGCGTCCGGGATCACCCGCTGTGGGACAAAGACTCGAAGGAAGCTCTTTATGTCCGCCGACTTGGAAGGAAAAACCCTCTCGTGTTTGAGGATTTACGCGAAATCTTCGAGACCCGTCCGCCGGAGATTCTCGCCAACATCGCGGTCTGTCTGATCCATCAGACCAACTATCTCATCGACCGCCAACTCGAAACCCTAGACCGCGATTTTGTGGAGAACGGAGGACTCCGCGAGCGCATGTCCCGCGCGCGGCTCGAATATCGTCAACGCAAACAAAACAGGCCTCCCGAAGGTTCGCGATAGCCTCAGCCCCTCACTGCGCCGCCCGCACCAGATCCCAGGCGTCGTTGTAGAGCTTGTTGTTCTCGCCGAGGTCGTCGATCACCTCGCACTTCTTCATCGTTTCGGCGTCGAGGAAGAGGGCCTCGATCTCGCGGAACTCCTGGCTGACGAGATCGTAGGCGGTCTTGTTGGGCGCGAGGTAGTAGATGTATTCCATGTTCACCGCGGCGTTGGCGGGCTCGGTGAGGAAATTGACGAAGGCGTAGGCAAGCTCGGGATTCGGGGCGGTCTTCGAGATGACAAGGTCGTCGCAGGCGACCGAGGTGCCTTCCTTCGGCACGACGAAGTCGATCTTGTCGTTGTCCTCCTGGGCCTGGAAGGCATCACCGGCGTAGGCCTGCGAAACGAAGAACTCGGCCGAGGCGAGGCCGCTGTCGTATTGGTCGCTTTCGAACTTGGCGAGGTTCTTTTTCCAGGAAATGATGAGGTCGCGGGCCTGGGCAACCTGGGCCGAATCGACCGTGTTGATGCTGAAACCGAGGGTCTTGAGGGCGGATCCGATCGCTTCGCGCGAGTCGTTCAGCAGGGTCATGCGTCCCTTGAGCTCGGCCCGCTCGAAGGTGCGCCAAGTCGGCTCGAGATTCTCGACGCGGTCGGAGACGTAGGCGATCCCGGTGGGGGCGAGCATGTAAGGCACGCTCCATTTCATCTCCTTGTCGAAAGCGAGGTTGGCGAGGTATTCGGGATCGACGTGCCTCAGATTCGGTAGCTTGCCCTTGTCGAGTTCGACGATCATGCCTTCGCGGGCGAGGATTTTCACCATGTAGCTGGAGGGCACGAGGACATCATAGCCGGCCGCCCCGGCCTTGAGTTTCGCGAGCATGGCTTCGTTCGAATCGAAGATGTCGATGACGAGGCGGCAGTGGTGCTCGTCCTCGAATTTGGCGATCAGGTCGGGGTTGAGGTAGTCGTCCCAGGTGTAGAGATGGAGCTCGGCCTTTTTCTCTCCACAGGAGGTCAGAAGGAGGACGGCGGTGAGGAGGGGGAGGAGTCGGTGTTTCATCGGCTGGCTCGGGTGGGTCAGGTGGGTCGGGAATCGGTAAGACGCTGGCTGAGCCAGACGATCAGGAAGGTGAGGATGAGGAAGAGGGTCGAAATGGCGTTAATGACGGGCAGGTCCTTGCTGTGTTTCACCATGCTGTAAATCTTCAGCGGAAGCGTCGACGAGCCCGGACCTGTCACGAAGAACGTGATCACATAATCGTCGACTGAAAGGGTGAACGCAAGCAGTCCCCCCGCGATGATGCCGGGAGCGAGGAGCGGGAGGATGACGCGACGCACGATGACCCATTTCGTCGCACCGAGATCACGCGCGGCGTTGATGACGTTATCATCGAAACCCTGCAACCGGCCCAGCACCACGACGGTGACGAAGCTCGCACAAAAGGTGATGTGGGCGATGAGAATGGTGCCGGTCCCCAGGGTCGCCCCGAGTCCGACGAAAAAGAGGAGAAGGCTGATCCCCATGAGAAGGTCGGGCATGATGATGGGCAGGTAGAGCACGCCGTAATTGATCTGCTGGAGCCGCGAACGATACCAATGCAGGGCGCAGGCGGAAAGGGTGCCAAGAACCATCGAAACCGCACTCGAGGCCAGGGCGATGAGCAGGGTGCGCTGCGCCGCCTCCCAGAGATCGCGATTTTCGCGCTCCATGAGGGCCGCATACCACTTCAGGGTGAAACCGCCCCAAGTCGAGCTGTAGCGGGCCTCGTTGAAGGAATTCACGACGAGGAGGAGGATGGGCAGGTAAAGAAAAACCAGCACCAGCAGGAGGAGGATGGCGGGGATCCGGCTCGATTTCATGGCTGGTTGGCGCGCTCCTTCCGGTTGATGAGGAACACCACGAGAATGGGGATCATGGTGATGGCGAGGAGGGCGACCGAGAGCGTCGCGGCCTGGGGCAGGTTGCGGTCGCCGAGGGTGCGCTGGGCAATCTTGTTGCCGATCATTTCATCGGACGACCCGCCAACGAGATCGGGGATGACGTAGGAACCGAGCGCGGGAATAAGGACGAGGGCCATCGCGGTGAGGAGCCCGCGGCTCACGCCGGGGACAAAAACGCGCATGACCGAGCGGAATCCGCTCGCCCCGAGATCGCGCGCGGCTTCGAGGAGGCTGTAGTCGAAGCGCTCGGCCGCGGCGTAGAGGGGCAGGATCGCGAAGGGCAGGTGGGTGTAGACCATCACCATCAGCACGGCTCCCTCGTTGTAAAGAAGGAGGGTGTCGGGCCCGATGACGCCGATGCCGAGGAGCGCTTGTCGCAACATGCCCTCGGGGTGAAGGAGGATGCGCCACGCCGCGACCCGGATCACGAAATTGGTCCAGAAAGGCACGATCACCAGCATGAGGAGGAAGCCGCGCCACTTTCCCTGAAGTTTTCCAAGGTAGAAAGCGATGGGCAGGGCGAGCGCGAGGCAGACCGCGGTGGTGACGAGGCTGAGCCAGGTGGTGCGCCAGAGAATGATGGGGTAGTCGGGATCGGCGAGGGCGCGCCAGGCGTCAAGGGTCCAGCCATCCTCGACCCCGCCGTAGACGTTCGCCGGCCGGAACGAGATCAAGACCATCGCAAAGGACGGGATCACGAAGAACACCGCAAGCCAGAGCAGAGTCGGTCCGGTCAGGAGGACCTCGTTCTTCCGTTGTGTCATGGCAGATCACTCGTCGTCGGGGAGGGAGAGCAATTGGCGATCCTCCTCGGCGAAATTTTCGAGGAGGTAGCCGTCGTTCGCATTCCAGCTCACCCAGACCTCATCGCCCCACTGAGGTGGTTTCGCCTCGTCGAGAAAAAAGCGCCCGTGCTGAGTCTCCACCATCAGCAACTCCTCCCCGGCCCGCACCCAGAAACGAGTCATCGAACCGAGGTAGATCATGTCTTCGATCGTTCCCTTGACCGCGTTCCGGTTTTCGGGAAGAGGAATCGGCCGCTGGTGGGAAAGGGAGATCTTTTCGGGGCGCAGACTGAGGCTGACGCGCTCCCCCACCTTCACAGGTCGGTCATCGTAGAGGCGGATCTGTTCGCCGAGGTAGTCGAAGGTGCCGAGGCTGTGTTCGGCGTCGACGACGGCATCAATCCGTCCACTGAGGAAATTCGTGTCGCCGATGAAGGCGGCAACGAAGCTGTTCACGGGCGTCTCGTAGATCGCGGCGGGGGCCCCGATTTGTTCGATGTTGCCGGCGCGCATCACCGCGATGCGGTCGCTGATGCCCATGGCCTCGTGCTGGTCGTGGGTGACGTAGAGGAAAGTGATGCCGACTTCCTCGTGCAACTCATCGAGCTCGACGAGGAGACGCTGGCGCAACTTCAGGTCGAGGGCCGCGAGGGGTTCGTCGAGGAGAAGCACCTCCGGTTTGTTGATCAAGGCACGGGCGATCGCGACGCGCTGCTTCTGGCCGCCGCTGATTTGGGCCGGCTTCTTATCGGCGTGGGCGGCGAGGTCGACCAACTCCAACATGCGCTCCACCTCGGCATCGATCTCGCGACGCGAGAGACGTTTCGCGAGTTCCGGACCGAAGGCCACGTTCTGGCGAAGGGTAAGGTGAGGAAAAAGCGCGTAGTTCTGAAAAACGGTGTTCACCGGGCGCTTCTCCGGCGGAAGCTCGGTGATGTCGCGTCCGTTCAGGAGGATGCGCCCCTCATCGGGCGAAGCGAAGCCTGCGACCAGGCGCAGCAGGGTGGTCTTGCCGCAACCGCTCGGACCGAGGAGGGAAAAAATCTCTCCCTTGGTGACGGCGAAGGAGGCGTTTCTCACCGCCACAAAGTCCCCGAAGCGTTTCGTGACGTTCTCGAAGACCAGGAAATCGCTCATTGAATACGACAGACCCCCGATCCTAATAAGCTTTGCCCCCTCGGCAAGGGAAATATGCGGAGAAGCGCCCCCGCGCGGAGCCCTGGGCGCAGGGAAAAAAGCCCTGCCGTGGGGCGGGACCGAGTTCCGTCAGAGGATCATCCCCGCGGCGACCGTTTCGTTCGTCTGCAGGTCGACGAGGATGAAACTGCCGGTAGCCCGATTGCGATGATAGGAATCGTAGAGCAAGGGGGCCGAGGCACGGAGACTGATGCGTCCGATCTCGTTGAGGCGGAAAGTCTTGTCGTCCTCGATCTTGTGGAGAGTGTTGATGTTGATCTTGTATTTTACCTCTTCAACAATCGCTTGGACTTCCTTCGTGGTGTGGCGAAGGTAGTATTTCACATTCGGCTGCAGCTGACTTCTTTCGGAGAACCAGCAGATCATCGCATCAATTTCCTGACCCTTCTTCGGCGGATTGTTCGGCTTGCAGATCATGTCACCGCGGCTGATGTCGATCTCGTCCTCGAGGGTGATCGTGCAGGAAAGAGGGGCGAACGCCGATTCCTGAGGGCCTTCGAAGGACTCGATCGCCTTGATCTTCGTTGAAAAGCCGGAGGGCTGGATCACGACATCGTCACCGGGTCGGAAGACCCCGCCGGCGACGCGTCCGGCATAGCCGCGGAAGTCGTGATACTCGTCGGAGTGCGGGCGGATCACCCACTGCACCGGGAAGCGGGCGTCGACGTGGTTATGGTCCGAGCCGATGTAAACGGTCTCGAGGTGATAGAGCATCGTCGGGCCTTCATACCAGTCCATATTCTTGGACTTGTCGACGACGTTGTCGCCGTGAAGGGCGCTCATCGGGATCGCGACCATGTCGACGATGTTGTCGAGACGGGAAGCGAACCGTTTGAATTCATCGACAATCTCTTCGAAACGCTTTTCACTGTAGTCGACGAGATCCATTTTGTTCACCGCGAGGATGACGTGGCGAATTCTCAACAAATCGGCGATGAAGGCGTGGCGGCAGGTCTGCTCAATGACGCCGAGACGGGCGTCAACGAGGATAATGGCAAGGTTCGCGGTCGAGGCGCCCGTCACCATGTTCCGGGTGTATTGGATGTGGCCGGGCGTGTCGGCGATGATGAACTTGCGCTTCGGTGTCGCAAAATAGCGGTAGGCCACATCGATGGTGATGCCCTGCTCGCGCTCGGCCCGGAGACCATCGGTGAGGAGTGCGAGGTTGATGTGCTCGTCGCCGCGCTTCTTCGAAGTCGCCTCGACGGCGTCCATCTGGTCTTCGAAGGTATTTTTGGAATCATAAAGGAGGCGTCCGATGAGGGTCGATTTGCCGTCATCCACGCTGCCTGCCGTCGTGAAACGCAGCAGATCCATGTCGAGATAACCTTCGTCGATGGGAATTTCGGTATGCATAAGGGAGACGCCCTGCGGGCGGTAAAAGGTGGAAAAGTAAAAGGTAAAAGGTCTCTAAACAGAGTGGTTTATTTTGAGCGGAGGGATCAGGCGAGGGATTCGATTCCTTTGGAGAGCTGGCGGGCTCGCTCCCGGCGGGAATGCGCGACTTCAGGGGCGAGGGATTGCAGGTCTTCGGCGAGGTAAAGCATGGAGCGAACCTCGCCGCAGGATCCTTTGGCAATAGTGAGAAGGTGGGCGAATTCGGCGGCGCGGTGCCGTTCGAAACCTTCCGCGATGTTGTTCATCACGGAGACTCCGGATCGTTGAATCTGATCCCGACAGCCAAAGTCGCTCCCGGAAGGCATGCCAATTCCGAAGTCGCGATAGAGGCTCACGGCTTGAATCCTGGCATCCTGCCAGATCCTCAAATCCTCGAACTGTTTGGCAAAATCATTCATCGCAGGATGCTACTCTTTACCTTTTACCTTCCCACCTTTTACGGGTTGCTTCTGAAAGCGCGGAGCGATTTCAGAAGTAACCCTCCTTCTTCCGGTCTTCCATCGCGGTCTCGGAGCGCTTGTCGTCGGCGCGGGTGCCACGCTCGGTCTGCCGGGCGGTGGCGACTTCGTAAATGATCGTATCCATGTCCGCAGCCTCGGAATAGACGGCACCAGTGCAGGTCATGTCGCCGATGGTGCGGAAGCGAACGACCGCGTTCGTCTCGATGCGCTCACCCGGTTGCGGGGTAACGACGTCGGAGATCGCGAGCATGGCACCACTGCGGTGCACGACGTCGCGCTGGTGCGAAAAATACAGGCTCGGCAACGGGATCTTCTCGGACTTGATGTATTGCCACACGTCCATCTCGGTCCAGTTGGAGAGCGGGAAGACACGGAAGTGTTCCCGGTGGCCCTTGCGGCCATTGAAGATGTTCCAGAGTTCGGGGCGCTGGTTTTTCGGATCCCACTGGCCGAAATCGTCGCGGTGCGAGAAAAAGCGCTCCTTGGCCCGGGCCTTTTCCTCATCACGGCGGCCACCACCGAGGCAGGCGTCATACCGATTCGAAGCGATCGCGTCGAGCAGGGTCACGGTCTGGAGGGCGTTGCGACTCGCGAAGGGACCCCTCTCCTCCTGCACGCGGCCCTGGTCGATCGAGTCCTGCACGTAAGCGACAACGATGTCGGCGCGGAGATCGGCCACGTATCGATCGCGGTAGTCGAGGGTTTCCTGAAAGTTGTGTCCCGTGTCGACGTGGAGAAGCGGGAACGGCAAACGCGCCGGGAAGAAGGCCTTGCGGGCGAGGTGGGCCATCACGATCGAGTCCTTGCCGCCCGAGAAAAGCAGCGCGGGACGCTCGAACTGGGCCGCGGTCTCGCGCAGGATGAATATCGCCTCGGACTCGAGCTGGGCGAGGTGATTGACTTGATAAGAGGTTCTTTCTTCGTCCATGTTGTTTTGTCAGGAAAATTTCTTTCAGCGGGGAAGGCGGATCTTTTCGACCGCGGCGGTGCGGAGAGTGGCGAGGCAGGCATCCTCGTCGGCGGCCTCGGTATCGACGACGAGGTCGGCGTGGTCGGGCTCCTCAAATCCGGAATCGCGGCCGGTGAAGTGCTTCACTTCTCCGGCCTGCACCTTCGCGTAGAGGCCCTTGGGATCGCGGGCGGCACAGGTCTCGAAGGAGGCTTTCACGTAGACCTCGAGGAGGTCCGACCCGCCGACGACTTCGCGGGCGAGGCGCCGGAGCTCGTTGCTCGGGGTGATGAACGAAGCGATCACGACAACACCGCAATCGGCAAAAAGCTTCGCCACCTCGGCGACCCGGCGGATGTTCTCGAGGCGGTCTTCGTCCGAGAACCCGAGGTTTTTGTTCAAACCCGTGCGAACGTTGTCACCGTCGAGCACTTTGACAAGGCGACCTTCCTCATGGAGGGCGCGCTCGAGCCGATGGGCGAGAGTGCTCTTGCCCGATCCGCTGAGGCCATACATCCAGATCACGGCGCCACGCTGCCCGAGCATGGACTCCTTCGCCTCACGCGGCAGCATGCGGTCGAAGGTCGGATAGAGATGCTCGGGAGTGGCGCTCATGGGGATGAGAGGGGGGGCGCGGCGAAACGAGGACTTTCCACGATCAGATGACAAAGTCCAGATTCTCGTTGAGGCCGCACTCCCTTTTCAGGCCGAAGAAACGGCTCTCCTCCGCGGTCATGCCGTCGGTGAGCTTCCGCGAGGTGTGCCAATCGCCGATGGAGACATATCCTTCGTCCCAGAGCGGATGGTAAGGCAGACCGTGCTGGGTGAGGTGAAGACCCACTTGCAGATCGGTCCAATCGACAATCGGATGAATGCGGGCACGCCCCTTTTGCGTTCCGAGCACGGAGAAGCTCTCGCGCGTTCTGCTCTGCTGGCGCCGCACCCCGGCCATCACCGCCGAGAGGTCGAGTTCGCCAAGGGCGCGGTCCATGGGCACGACTTTGTTCAGATCGTTGTAACGCTCGAGACCCTCGAGACCCTGCTCCCAGAGCTTGCCCCAGCGCGCCTCCTGCCAGGCCGGGGAAAGCTCGTGCCGGTAGACCTTCAGATTCAATCGGAGGCGTTCGGTGAGCTCGTCGATGAATTGGTAGGTTTCTGGGAAGAGATAACCGGTGTCGACGAGGATCACGGGGATTCCCGGCCAGACCCGGGTCGCGAGGTGCAGAAGCACGGCGGATTGGGCCCCGAAGCTAGAGGTCATTCCCAGCTTCTCGCCGAAATGGCCAAAGGCCCACTCGATCCGCTCCTCTGCCGAGGCGGCCTCGAGAAAGCGCGAGAGCCCCGCGACGTCCTCGACCCCAAACCACGAGCCTTCCTCCGCCAAGGCGGAATCTGACTGGGAACTGGATGGCGACGATTCAGACATCTTAAATTAGCTATTCCCGATAGATTTGATAGGGAATTAAAGCAAAAAACAACCTTTCGCCGTGACCGTCAACTCCTTTTCGAGCCCAAAGCGGGGAAAACAACGGATTCGGCACGAAAATCTCGCAGTGGCGCACCGCGCACGGGCCGCATTCCGTATTGACTCGTGCGGGGAGTCGGCCACTTTCCCGGCATGTCGGCCTTTGTGGTCCGTTTTCCCGTCAAATCCAACCCGAACCTTCCCCACCCCATGTCCGTCCTCGTTGGCAAACCCGCCCCCTCCTTCAACGCCAAAGCCGTCATCAACGGTCAGGTGGTCGACGCCTTTTCGCTCGATCAATATCGTGGAAAGCAATACGTCGTCTTCTTCTTCTATCCCAAGGATTTCACCTTCGTCTGCCCGACCGAACTGCACGCCTTTCAGGATCACCTCGCCGAGTTTGAAAAGCGAAACGTCGCAGTCGTCGGCTGTTCCACCGACACGGAGATGTCGCACTGGGGCTGGCTTCAAGTGCCACGCGCCAAGGGAGGCATCGAAGGGGTCACCTACCCCCTTGTCGCCGACACCAACAAAACGATCTCGGCTGCCTACGATGTTCTCGTCGGAAACTATGATCTCGATGAGTTTGGCGAACTATACGCCGAGGGCGAACTGATCGCCTACCGCGGCCTCTTCCTCATCGACAAGCACGGCATCGTGCAACACCAACTCGTCAACAACCTGCCTTTGGGCCGTTCCATCAAGGAAGCCGTCCGCATGGTCGACGCCCTCCAACATTTTGAAGAGAACGGCGAAGTCTGCCCCATGGACTGGGAGCTCGGCGCCGAGGCGATGCACGCGAATCACGAGAGCACCGCCGCCTACCTCGCGAAGGGTTCGTGACATCCAGAAAAACGCGTCCCGGTGGCAGATCGGGACGCCGTTTCTC
>Ga0172372_10005608_pt1 | contig 17424 bp, 17 predicted proteins | sample LakKiv5m_2_FD_114544 | JGI IMG/M metagenome (GOLD analysis project Ga0172372, IMG submission 114544) | Freshwater microbial communities from Kabuno Bay, South-Kivu, Congo - kab_092012_9.5m | ecosystem: Environmental > Aquatic > Freshwater > Lake | place: Democratic Republic of the Congo...
ACAGGCATCCCCTGCAACATTCCTCCGCCGGGCCTGCCGCCGCCGCCACCGCCACCGCCGCCACCACCGCCCCAGTCCCCGTGCACCCCAAACCCCTGTCGAAACGGCGGCTCGTGCCGTGTGATCCCCGGTGTAATCTGGCCTACTGCTCGTGCGTCGCCGGCTTCTCGGGCACCTTCTGTCAGGTCGCCGCGGCACCCCCGCCGCCCCCGCCACCAGATCTCACGCCGTTCCACTGAACCCGCATCACGGCACCCAGCCGACGCTGCGCCTGCGGCACAATGGGTCGCATGCGCGTTGCGTGGTTCAGTCCCCTGCCGCCCAGTCAGTCAGGGATTGCGGCCTACTCGTGGGAGGGCGTCGGGGCCCTGGCCGCCCGCGGCTGGCACATCGACCTGTATGCACCGACGCTTCCCGACCGTCCGTGTCCCCCAGGGGTGTCGGCGTATCGGGCCGTCGAGTTCGTCTGGCGTCATCGACGCCAGCCGTACGATCTTCCGGTCTATCAGCTCGGGAATTCGTCGGCGCACGACTTCCTGTGGGGGTATCTCTTCCACTATCCGGGGCTGCTCGTGCTCCACGACGCGCAGGTGCACCAGGCGCGGGCCCGCTTCCTGCTGGAACGCTGGCAGCCACGACTGGCCGACTACCTCGCCGAACTGGGCGCCAATCACCCCGGCATCCGCACAGACATCGGGCACATGGTGGCTGCCGGTTACGGGGGCAGCCTCTATGCACGCTGGCCGATGACCCGACTGGTCATCGAGCGCTCACGGCTGACCGCGGTGCATGCCCCTCTGCTGGCAGAGCAGCTGGCCGCAACACATCCACGGGCGATCATTCGTGCACTGCGCCCCGGGGTCATCGATCCGCGCAAGGCCCCCGGCGACCTGCACGCCGCAGCCGCTGCGCTCCGTGCCCGTCACCACATCTGTCCTGAGGCGGTCGTCTTCGGCGCGTTCGGTGGCCTGACACCAGAAAAGCGCCTGCCGGCGGTGCTGTCGGCTGTGGCGCGGCTGCCCCGCTCGGGTCCGCCAGTGCATCTGCTGCTGGTCGGAAAGCCCTATCGCCACTACGACATCGGCGCGGCCATCAGCCGCCACGGCCTGTCAGACCGCGTGCATCTCACTGGCTATGTGGACGATGAAGACATTCCGGCGCATCTGGAGGCGGTTGATGCCTGTCTCTGCCTGCGGTGGCCATCGAACGGCGAGACGTCAGGCTTCTGGACCCGCGCCATCGGGGCCGGACGACCGGTGATCACCACGACGCTCAGCGTGCACGGCGACCTGCCGCTCTGTGGCGTCGGTGCCGATGCGTCAGCTTCGCCTGACGCCATCGGCTATCGCGTCGATGTGCTCGCTGAAGCCGAGGAGCTGCCGGTCGCACTCGAGGCGCTCGTGCGGGATGCCGGCCTTCGGGACCGCATGGGCCACGCGGCCCGGCGTTACTGGGACGCGCACCACACGGTCGACCTGATGGCTGACGATTACGCGCGGCTCATGACCGAGGCCGCCACCATGTCGGGCGGCGCGGTCGCCCTGCCGCCTCACCTGATGGCGACCGGCGAGGAACTGGCGCACACTCTGCTGCACGAGTCGGGCGTGGCGGACGTGCCCTGGGACAGGGCCGGCGCCCGCCTCGTGTAGGCAGGCGCTGGCCGCCGTTACTTTTTCTTCTTCGCCTTCGGCTTTTCGGCCGTCGCCGCGGGCGCCACCGTCGTCAGGCGACGGTCGACCTCGGCAATGGCCGCCTCGAGTTGGGCCTTGCGGGCCGGATGCGTCGTGGCCTCGAGCTGACGCTGCAGCTCGGTGCGGGCCAGCCTCAGCGACTCGGTCTCTCGGGCGAGCTCGGGATCGACCCTCGGCCGGCGGTCGCGGGCCGCCTTCCGGCTTTCTTCGAGCTCTTCCATACGCTCTTGCAAGCGCGCATCGGCGTCAATCAGTCCTTCAGCAGCGTCACCCATAGATACGTCATTATACGAGGATGCCGGGCCACGCGGTGACTGCTGATTTTCATCCCGCCGTGCAGACGTGGTTCGACGAGGCGTTCGACGCGCCGACACGGCCGCAGCGCGAGGGCTGGCCTGTCATCGCGCGCGGCGAGTCGACGCTCATCCTGGCGCCCACCGGTACCGGCAAGACGCTGACGGCGTTTCTCGCGTGCCTCAACCGCCTGATGTTCACGCCGGCCCCGGAGGTCACCGAACGCTGCCGGGTGCTCTACCTGTCGCCGCTCAAGGCTCTGGCCGTGGACGTCGACCGCAATCTGCGCGCGCCGCTGGCCGGCATCTCGGCCGTCGCCACCCGCCGCGGCGACGCGCATCATGTGCCGTCAGTGTGGGTGCGCACTGGCGACACACCGGCGGCGGAACGGGCCCGCTTTACCCGCGCGCCCGCAGACGTCCTCATCACGACTCCCGAATCGCTGTTCCTGCTGCTGACCTCGCAGGCCCGCGAGCGTCTGCGATCGGTCGAGACGGTCATCATCGACGAGATTCACGCGCTCGTCGGCACGAAGCGCGGCGCCCATCTCGCCGTCTCGCTCGAGCGGCTCGAGGCGCTCGTGGGCCGCCCCCTGCAACGCATCGGGCTATCGGCGACGCAGCGCTCGCTCGACGAGGTGTCACTGTATCTGGGCGGGGCCACCGACGCCGAGACGCCGGCCCCGCGTCCGGTCACCCTCGTCGATGCCCGCGAACCCAAGCGCCTGGCCCTGACGGTCGAAGTGGCCCTCGACGACATGTCCACCGTGGGTCGTCCGGTCGCCGAGCCCAGCGGACCGGCAGCGCAGCCCCCGCAGGTGCAGACGATCTGGAGTGCCATTCATCCGCGGCTGGTCGAGCTCATCCGCAGTCACCAGTCGACGCTCGTCTTCGTCAACAGCCGGCGTCTGGCCGAGCGACTCGCGGCCGCGCTCAACGAACTGGCCGGTAGCACACTCGTGCGTGCCCATCACGGGTCGCTCGCCCGCGCGCAGCGGACCGAGATTGAAGACCTGCTCAAGAGCGGACGCCTGCCCGGGCTCATCGCGACCTCGTCGCTCGAGCTCGGCATCGACATGGGGGCCATCGATCTGGTCGTCCAGATCGAGGCGCCCCCCTCGGTGGCCAGCGGCCTGCAGCGCATCGGGCGCGCCGGTCACCGCGTGGGCGATCTCAGCGCCGGCATCATCTTCCCGAAGTTCCGCGGCGACCTGCTGGCCTGTGCCGCGGTCACGCGCGCCATGCACGACGGCGCCGTCGAAGCCACGCACATGCCGCGCACGCCCCTCGATGTGCTCGCGCAGCAGCTGGTAGCCATGGCCGCCATCGAGGCGTGGCCGGTTGAATCGCTCTATCGCCGGGTGCGGCAGGCCGCGCCGTTCACGACACTCACGCGGCGCAGCTTCGATGGCGTACTCGACATGCTGTCGGGCCGCTATCCCTCTGATGAATTTGCCGAGCTGCGGCCACGCCTCACCTGGGACCGCGTCAACGATGTCGTGACCGCACGGCAGGGGGCCGCTCGCGTGGCCATCGCGAACGCCGGCACGATTCCCGATCGCGGCCTGTACGGGGTATTCCTCGCCGGCGGCGGCCGCGAGGGCACGCGCGTCGGCGAGCTCGATGAAGAAATGGTCTTCGAAGCGCGACCCGGCGAAACTTTCGTGCTGGGGGCCTCGACGTGGCGCATCGAGCAGATTACGCACGACCGCGTGCTGGTATCACCCGCGCCGGGTGAGCCCGGCAAGATGCCCTTCTGGAAGGGCGAAGGCCCGGGACGTCCGATCGAGGTGGGTCGCGCGATGGGTGCCCTGACCCGCACGCTGCGCGCCCAGCCCCCGGCGCAGGCCCGCGACCTGCTGGCGCGCCACCACGCCCTCACGCCGCAGGCTGCCGACAATCTTCTTCAGTACCTGCAGGATCAGGCTGATGCCACCGGCGTCATTCCTGATGATCAGACCGTGGTCATCGAGCGCACGCCCGACGATCTCGGCGACTGGCGTGTGTCGGTGCTCACGCCGTTCGGGTCGCGCGTGCACGCCCCGTGGTCGATGGCCGTCGCGGCCCGCCTGCGCCAGGAACGCGAGCTCGATGCCGAGGTCATGTACAGCGACGATGGCTTTGTGGTGCGGGTGCCGGAGGGAGAGGCCCCGCCCGACGGCGCGTGGTTTCTGCCCGAACCGGACGAGATCGAAGACCTCGTGGTTGGGCACCTCGGCAGTACCGCGCTCTTTGCGGCTCGCTTCCGCGAGGCCGCCGGGCGCGCGCTGCTGCTGCCGCGTCGCCGGGCCGGCGCCCGTGCCCCGCTCTGGCAGCAGCGCAAGCGGGCCGGTGATCTGCTCGCCGTGGCGGCGCGCTACGGCTCGTTTCCGATCGTGCTTGAGACCTATCGCGAATGCCTGCGCGATGTCTTCGACGTGCCCGCGCTGGTTCACGTGCTTCGCGACCTGCGCAGCCGTCGCGTGCGGGTGACCACGGTCGACACGCGCCTGCCGTCGCCGTTTGCCGCGTCGCTGCTGTACGGCTATGTCGCCACGTATCTGTATGACGGCGACGCACCGCTCGCCGAGCGACGCGCGCACGCCCTGGCGGTCGATCAGGCACAGCTGCGGGAACTGATTGGCGAAGGGGCCCTTCGCGATCTGCTCTCGGCCGACGCCATCGACGCGGCCGAAGACGACGCCCAGAGCCTCAGCGCGACGCATCGGGCCCGCAGTGCCGACGGCCTGCACGATCTGCTGCTGCGCGTCGGCGATCTTTCAGGTGCAGAGCTCGAGGCGCGCACGCGCACCGGCCTTGTCGCCGAGGTGCTCGACACGCTGGTGGCGGCGCGCCGCGTGTTGCCCCTCAGGATCGGCGGCGAGCGGCGCTATGTCGCCGTTGAAGACGCCGCCCGCTATCGCGATGCGCTCGGCACCCCGCTGCCTCCGGGGCTGCCCGAGTCGCTGCTGGCACCGGTGCCCGATGCGGTCCTGTCACTGGTCCGGCGCTTTGCGCGGACGCACGGACCGTTTCAGGCGGCCGATCTCGCGCAGCGCTTCGGCCTCGGCGTGTCGGTCATCGACACCACGCTGCTCGAGTTGCGGGCGGCCGGTCGGGTCGTCGACGGCGAGTTTCGCCCGGGCGGGCACGGCCGCGAGTGGTGCGACACCGGGATGCTGCGCATCATCCGGCGGCAATCGCTGGCGGCCCTGCGTGACGAGGTGGCCCCGGTCGACCCGGCGGTGTTCGGGCGCTTTCTGGTGCAATGGCACGGCATCGGGCGTCCGCGCCGGGGCCTCGACGCGCTGCTCGATGTGGTGGAACAGCTGCAGGGCACGCCGCTGGTGGCCTCGACCCTGGAATCGCAGGTGCTGCCGAGCCGTCTCGAGGGATACACCCCGTCACAGCTCGACACGCTGCTCTCGGCCGGGGAAGTCACCTGGATCGGACTCGACCCGCTTGGCGAGCACGACGGCCGCGTGGCGCTCTATCTGACCGATCAGCTGGGGCGCCTGCTGCCCCCGGCCTCCGCGACGGCGGAGGCCGGCCTGTCGGCGCGCGCGACCGCGGTGCTGGCCTATCTGTCACGGGAAGGCGCGGCGTTCTTTGCGGCGATGCACGAGGCGAGTGGCGGCGGCTTTCCGCAGGAGACCGTCGATGCGCTGTGGTCACTGGTGTGGCAGGGGCTGGTGACCAACGACGCGCTGCATCCGCTGCGGGCCTCTCTGTCGGGGCCGGGGACGTCGACGCGACGCGATCGCCGCGCGGCCGGCTTCCGGTCGCGCCGTCTGGTGCCGCCCTCGGCGGAGGGACGCTGGGCGGCGGTGCCGCGCACGGGTCGGGCGTCTGACACGGCCTGGGCGACGGCAACGGCGCAGCAGTGGCTGACGCGCCACGGTGTGGTGACGCGCGACCTGGTGTCGATTGATCCGGTGCCGGGCGGATTCAGTGCGGTGTATCCCGTGCTGCGGCGCCTGGAGGAGACGGGCCGGATCCGTCGCGGCTATTTCGTGGCGGGCCTCGGGGCGGCGCAATTTGCCACGCCGGGCGCGGTCGATCTGCTGCGCGCCGCGCGGACGCTGGACGAGGCGCCGCAGGTGGCCGTGCTGGCGGCGACGGATCCGGCGAGCGTGTACGGCGCGCTGGTCGACTGGCCGCAGTGGCCGCGAGGCGCCACCGCCCCCCTGCGCGCCTCGCGGAGCGCGGGCGCGCGCGTCGTCCTGGTGGACGGCGCGGCGGTGGCCTGGCTCGCCCGCGGCGGCAGGGCGCTGCTGCTGGCCCTGCCGCCCGACGAGCCCGAGCAGTCGCGCGCCGGGCAGGCCGTAGCGCGCGCGCTCGCGCGCCTCGGGCACGAGGGGCCGCCGGGACGCCGGGGACTGCTCATCGCCGAGATCAACGGCGCGGCGGCGGCCGGGGCGCCCGAGGCCCACTGCTTTCTCGCCGCCGGCTTTGTCGCAGCCGCCGGCGGCCTGCAACTGCGGGTGCCACGCGATGCCTGAAGGCGACACCCTCCATCGCACCGCCGCCGCGCTGCATCGCGTGCTCGCCGGACACCGCGTCACCCGCTTCGACGCGCGCCTCGACCCGCTCGCGCGCGTCGATGCCGCCACGCCCATCACCGGTCGCACCATCGAGCGCTGCGAGGCCATCGGCAAGCACCTGCTGATCCACTTCTCGGGCGACCTGCTGCTCCGGTCGCACCTGCGCATGCATGGCAGCTGGCATCTCTATCGCCACGGCGAACGGTGGCGACGCCCAGCGCACGCCCTGCGCGTCGCGATCCATACCGCCGACTGGATCGCCCTCGGCTTCGATCTGCCCGTCGCCGAATTCCTCACGGCACAGACGCTGGCCCGGCATCCCGTGCTCTCGACGCTCGGTCCCGACCTGCTGGGTCAGCACACACCGCCCGAGCAGGTGCTGGATCAGGTCCTCGACCGCGTCGAGGCCGCCGGCCATCGGCCGGTCCACGAGGTTCTGCTCGACCAGCGGGTCATGGCGGGCCTCGGCAACGTCTTCAAATCAGAGCTGCTGTTTCTGAGCGGCTGGCATCCCGATCAGCCCGCCGCACACGTCCCGCGCGAGGCATGGCGCACCCTGCTCGAGCGCGCCGTCGCCCTGCTGCAGGCCAATGCCGTGGCCGCCGGAGACGCCACGCTGCTCACGCCGCGAGGCACGCGCCTCACGACCGGCTCACGTCATCCCGATGCACGCCTCTGGGTCTATGGGCGCACCGGCCTGCCGTGCCGACGCTGCGCCACCCCGATTGTCGCGGCCCGCCACGGCGCTCACGCGCGCAGCACCTACTGGTGTCCGACCTGCCAGCCCGCACCAGACCCGACCCCTGCCTGAACGACGCACACCATGGCCCGACCGAGACCGGCGGACGCATCACATACAGGCCGCGACGCGGCATCCCTGTCGGCCTGACCGCGGACGCTCCGCGGGCGCGTGCACACGCGCCACCAAGGCACGCGGCGCCCGACGCCGGCGCGCCTCACGCGGCGTGCGGGCGCCCGCACGCCGCATCACCCGCATCACCCGCATCACCCGCGCGGCGTCACCCTCGCGGGATGCGTATAGATCGTGCACGCGTCGCCGCGCACAAATCCGCACAGTGTCATGCCCACCGCCTCCGCCACGTCGACCGCCAGGCTCGACGGAGCCGACACGGCGGCCAGGAGCGGAATGCCCGCCAGCAGCGCCTTCTGCACCAGCTCGAACGACGCACGCCCCGACACCATCAGCGCGCAGCCGTCCAGCGGCAACTGCCCGGCCAGCAGCCGCCGCCCGACAATCTTGTCAACGGCGTTGTGCCGCCCCACGTCTTCGGCACTGTCAAGCAGATGCCCCTCGCGATCGAACAGACCGGCGGCATGCAGGCCCCCGGTCGCCGCAAACACCTGCTGGGCCTCGCGCAGGCGCACCGGCATCGCACTGATCTGCGCCGGCGTCATCGTCCACGTGCCGTGCACGGCGGCGACGCGCGCCTGCAGCGACGCCAGCGTGCGCCGCCCGCAGAGGCCGCAGCCCGAGGTCATCAGCACCTGGCGGCGCGACGCCAGGCGATCGAAGAGCCGCGCCTGCGCCTCTCCCTGCACCGTGGCCTGCACCACATGCTCACGCACTTCGTCGGCGGCGTCCGCACAGGGTTCCACACGCACCAGCTCGTCAGCCCGCCGCACCACATCCTCGGCGAGCAGGAACCCCGCGACCAGGGCGCGATCGTCGCCCGGCGTGCGCATGATCACCGCAAACGGCGCACCGTTGACGCGCACTTCGAGCGGGGCCTCGACGGCAAGTGCTGCCGTGCCCGGCCCCTCGTCGGGGCCAATGCGGGTGACCGGCACCCGACAGATACCCGGGGAATCCATGCGGCGAGTGTAGCGCGTCGGTCGATACGCGTAGGCCACGTCGCTGCGCCAGTCGGCCGCACCAGCCGACGCAGGCCTGCGTGCACAGGCCTGGCGTGTGCGCTACGATCGACTTCATGGCCGAGACGTTTTCGTTTGATGTCACCTCCACCGTCAATCTGCAGGAGGTCGACAACGCCATCAATCAGGCCCGCAAGGAACTCGCACAGCGCTACGATTTCAAGGGGTCAACCGCCACCATCGACCTCGACCAGAAAGCCAACACCATCACGCTCGCCACCGAGGCCTCGTTCCGGCTCGAATCCGTGTGGGAAGTGCTGTCCGGACGGCTCGTGCGGCGCAATGTCCCCGTCAAGAACCTCAAGCGCGGCGAGGTCGAGCCGGCCGCTGGCGGCACCGTGCGCCAGGTCATCACGCTGCAGATGGGCATTCCCTCTGACGCCGCCCGCGACATCGTCAAGTACCTGAAGGACCTGAAACTCAAGAAGGTACAGGCCAACATCCAGGGCGACCAGCTGCGCATTTCCTCTCCGTCGAAGGACGATCTGCAGGGGGCCATGGGCGCCCTGCGCGGCAAGGATTTCGGCATCGCCCTGCAGTTTGGCAACTACCGCTAAGCGCGCGCCCCGTGCACCTGCGCCGCGGCCGCGCGGCACCGTGCCGCTCGTGCGGGCCCTGTCCAAACTGGGACTGGCCAGCCGTGCCGACGCCGTGCGGCTCGTCACGGCGGGCCGCGTGCAGGTGGACGGTCGCCGGGTCACCGACCCTGGCCTCGCGGTCATTCCCGAGCGCATCCGCGTCTCGATCGATGGCCAGGCCGCAGCGCGCACCGCCGCGCTGACCATCGCCTTCCACAAGCCCCGCGGGGTCGTCACCACCAGCCGCGATCCGGAGGGCCGTCCCACGATCTACGACTTCCTGCAGGGCGTGCCCGTGCGCGTCGTTCCTGTGGGCCGCCTCGACTGGGCCACCAGCGGCCTGCTGCTGCTCACGAGTGACACCCGGCTCGCCGACACCCTCACCACTCCTGCGACCGGCGTGCCCCGGGTCTACCTGGCCACGGTGCGCGGACGGGTCGAAGACACCACCCTGTCACGCCTGCGACACGGCATAGAAGAGGGCGGCGAGTGGCTCAGGCCCGAACAGGTGGAGGCGGTCAAGTGTTCAGGACGCGAGAGCCTGCTGCGCGTGACGCTCACCGAAGGCCGCTATCGCGAGGTGCGCCGGCTGTGTGCGGCCGTCGGTCATGAGGTGACACAGCTGCGGCGTGTGCAGTTCGGCGCGATCGCCCTCGACACGCTGCCCGCCGGGCAATGGCGCGCGGTGACCGCCGACGAACTGGCGGCCTCGCTGGGGTCGGCGGCTAGAGAAAAAAATCGGGCAGCAGGTCTGCCTCGTCCACCCCGGCGTGGCGGTACACGCTGAAGTTGGTCACCCCCGCCCGCCGCAGCACCTGCGCATCGATCAGGAACTGGCCCGTGCCTGAGCGCGGCGGCTGCGTCAACACCCAGTGGGCCGCATCGCCCATGATGGCCGGCAGCCGCGAGCGACGTCGCGAGTCGGCGTCCATGATGAAGCTGATGGCGTCGGTGTCGATGGTCGTTTCGGGCCAGAGCGCATTGACCGCGATCCCGTCGCCCCTGAACTCGTCGGCCATGCCGAAGGTGCACAGCGACATGCCGTACTTGGCCATCGTGTAGGCCACGTGCGGCGCAAACCAGCGGGGCTGCAGGGTCGAATGCAGCGGCGGCGCGATGTTGAGCACATGGGCATGCGACGATCGCCGTAACCAGGGCAGCGCCTGCCGGGTGCAGAGGAAGGTCCCCCGCACATTGACCTGCTGCATGAGGTCGAACCGCTTCATCGGGGTCGCCTCGGTCGTCGCCAGGAAGATCGCCGAGGCGTTGTTGACGAGGATGTCGATGCCGCCGAAGGTCTCGGCTGCCAGTGCCATGGCATGCGCCACAGAAGATTCGTCGCGCACGTCGGTGGCGACGGCCAGGGCCTCACCTCCGGCCTGCCTGACGGCCTCGGCGGCGGTGTGAATCGTTCCTGGCAGTTTCGGATGCGGCACGTTCGACTTGGCCGCGATGACGATGCGGGCACCATCGCGCGCCGCGCGGAGGGCAATGGCCAGACCGATGCCGCGGCTGGCTCCCGTGATGACGAGTGTCTTGCCGGCGAGAGTCATGAGGGAAGCCGTACAGCAGACGGCGCCCGGCTCAGTGACTGAACCGGGCGCCGGCAGAGGTATCAGGAATGGGCCTACTCGACGTATGAGTAGCCGCAGTTGTCGCACACCCACATGCGACCCTGCTTGTACATGTTGTAACCGCACTGCGGGCAGATGCGGTACTCGTTGCCGTCCTTGTCGATGAGCTTTTTCTCTTCCTTCTTGTCACCGGATGCGAAGGGATCCTTGGGCTCTTCCTTCTTCTTCTCGGGCGCCTGCTGGGCCGCGGCCGGAACGACCGAGAGTCCCACGACGCCTGCGAACAGGGCCGAGCCACGGAGGAAGCTGCGACGGTCGAGGCTCTTGCCGAAGTCGTTCTCGAACATATCCACTCTCCAGAGGCAGCCATCAGTGCTGCTGCCGAGGTCAGGGCCACACCACAACGGGTGGCTGATGCACTGTGGCGAATGATACCCGTAGTGTCGACCGCATACAACCCCTGTTGTCAGGACACCGGCTCGTCAACGACCCTGACCTCTCCCGTCAGGATCCGGTGCACCGGGCACCGGTTGATGATGTCCAGCAGCCGTGTGCGCTGGTCGGCGTCGAGCGGTCCCTCGAGCACGACCTCGCGGCGCACCACGAACGCGCCCTCGACCGTCGAGCCGTGCAGCCGGATGCGCACATCGGTCAGCGGCCATCCCTTGCGGGCGGCGTACATCCGGAGGGTGATCGACTCACACCCGCCCATGGCCGCCAGCAGCAGTTCGGTTGGGGTGGCCCCGGTGTCGGTGCCTCCGAGGTCCAGGGGTTCGTCGATCCGGAGGGTATGCACGCCCGATGACGCACTGGTCGCCAGGGCTCCGTCCGCCACGCCACGCAGTTCCACGACACGCATGCCGCTAGCGTAGCGCACGGCGGTCAGGCATTGCGCATGAAGGTGGCCACACCGTCGAAGAAGGGCCGCAGCAGCGCGTCGACGTCGGGCGGCAGTGCCGCCTCATCGAGTGCCCGGCCCATCAGCTGCACCCAGCGGTCGCGCGCGGCACCGTCGATATGGTAAGGCGCGTGGCGCATGCGGAGCCGGGGATGGCCGCGCTGTTCGATGTAGGTCTGGGGACCGCCAAAGCGACCGATCAGGAACAACCGCAGCCGCTCTTCCGCCCCGGCCATGTCGTCGGGCCGATACATCGGCCCGAGAATGTCGTCACCCGGCACCTGGCGGTAGAACGCCGCAACCAGGCGCCGAAAACCGTCCTCGCCGATGTGTTCGTAGATATCGAGTTCGTCCACGTCTGTCACGGTATCACGCGGGCCGAAACACGACGGGCGCGGCCCCCGGTGGGGAACCGCGCCCGAGCGTGCATGGGTTCGACGGTCGGTGCCGCTTAGCGGCCCGAGCGGGTCGGCCACGGCGTCGGCGCCGCGCCCGGGGCCGTCACCGGACCCACACCCTTGTTCACAAATTTTTGCAGGCGCTTGCCCGTGTAGGTTTCCGTCGTGTAGATGTTGCCCTTCGAGTCGACGGCGATGCTGTGCACCCCGAGGAACATGCCGGGCTGACGACCACCGTAGCCAAAGCGGGTGATCTCGGTCATCGACTGGCGGTCGTAGATGTAGACGTGCTCGTTGGCCCCGTCAGCGACATACAGATACTTCTGTTCCGGGTCCTTCGAGAAGGCCACGTCCCACACCGAGCCGTCAGCCAGCGTGTTCTTTTCGTGGAACACTTCCTTCACGAAGCTGCCGTCTGACTTGAAGATCTGCAGGCGGTCGTTGACGCGGTCGCAGACATAGACCATGCCGTCGTTGGCACGCTCGGCGCAGTGGACCGGGTTGCGGAACTGCTGCGCGACCGGGTCGGTCGGGTTGTAGCGGCCCAGCACCTGGTCCGTCGGGGGCTTGCCGTAGGCGCCCCACATGCGCTTGATGTTGCCGTTGTCGAGGTCAATGACCGCCACGCGGTGATTCAGGTAGCCGTCCGCCACGTAGCCTTCGTTGGCCTTGGGGTCGATGAAGATCTTCGCCACGCGGCCGAAGTTCTTCATGTCGGTGCTGTTGGCATTGAAGACCGGCTTGGCCGCAGGCGATGCGGGATCCTTCAGGGCCCCGGGCGTTCCGTACTGCGCGACGAACGTGCCATCGCGGCGGAACTTGAGAATGTGCGAGTCGGGGCCACCATTACCGCCGATCCACACGAAGCCCTTGTGGTCGACCACGACGCCGTGGTTCGACTCGGGCCACTGATACGGCGCACCCGCCTTGGGACCACCCCAGCTGCCGACGAGGTTGCCCTCGGCGTCAAACTCGAGCACCGGCGGGGCCGCCTGACAGCACTCGCTGACCCGCGGCGAGTTCGGCACCGGGAAGGCCAGTTCCGTGCGGTCCAGATTGCCAGGGTCATTCCCACGGTGGACGATCCACACGTGGTCACGGTCATCCACCGTGAGTCCAATCGTCTGCCCCAGCACCCAGTTGTTGGGCATCGGCTTGGGCCAGAACGGATCCACTTCGAACCTCGGCGCCTGCTTGGCCTGCGCAGAGGTGCGGTCAAGCACCGCCTGCCCGACACCCAGGGCAAGCACCAGTGCCGCCAGTGCGGCAACGACCATCTTGCGTGACTTCAACACTCGAGACATGCGGCCTCCCTCAGAGAAAGCTGTCGGAGTATACACGGGATTCACCGTGGCGGGGAAAAACATCCGTGCTACCCTGCCGGGCAGCGTATGCGTATTCGGTCTTTGTTCGCTCTGCTCGTCCTTCTGGCCCTGCAGCCTGGCCTCGGCGCACACGAGGTGCCCAACGAGGTCACCGTCCTCGCCTATCTCAAGCCTGAGGGCCAGGTTCTGCGGTTTCTCATCCGGGCCCCCCTCGTCTCGATGCGGGACATCTCCGTCCCGGTGTCCGCCGACAACTACCTCGTGCTCTCGCAGGCAGACGCCGCGCTCACCGACGCTGCCACGCTCTGGATTTCCGATTTCGTGAAAATCTACGAGCACGGACAGGCCTTGCCGCCCCCGGCCGTCCGGGCCGTGCGTGCCGAACTGCCCTCGAACCGCGCCTTCTCGAGCTACGAGTCGGCGCTGGCCACCGTCCAGTCACCACGCCTGCCCGATTCGACGCAGCTGGTGTGGGAGCAGGGCATGCTCGACGTGCTCTTCGAATATCCCATCCAGTCAGATCGGTCGCAGTTCGCCATCGCCCCCGGCTTCACACGGCTCGGTCTGCAGGTCAACGTCGGTCTGCGCTTCCTCGCTCCCGATGCCCCCGAACGGGTCTTCGACGTGCACGCCGACGTGGGCATCGTCGAACTCGACCCGCGCTGGTATCAGGCCGCCTGGCTGTTTGTGAAGGAAGGCTATTGGCACATCCTCGACGGCACCGATCACCTGCTGTTCCTGCTGTGCCTCGTCATTCCCTTCCGCCGCCTGCGTCCGCTGCTGGTGATTGTCACCGCCTTCACCGTGGCGCACTCGGTGACGCTTATCGCCTCCGCCTACGACCTCGCGCCCGATTCGCTGTGGTTCCCGCCCCTGGTGGAAACGGTCATTGCCGCGTCGATCCTCTACATGGCCCTCGAGAACATCGTCGGGGCCGGTCTGCAGCGTCGCTGGATCATGACGTTTGCCTTCGGCCTTGTGCACGGATTCGGATTCTCGTTCCTGCTGCGCGAGCGCCTGCAGTTTGCCGGCGATCACCTGCTGTCGTCCCTGCTGGCCTTCAACGTGGGCGTGGAAGCCGGGCAGTTGCTGGTGCTCGTCGTGCTGATTCCTGCGTTGGGATGGCTCTTCACCCGCGTGGTGGCCGAGCGCATGGGCGTGATCCTGCTGTCGGCCATCGTCGCGCACACCGCGTGGCACTGGATGGCCGAACGCTGGAACATACTGGCCGGATTCCCGTGGCCGGTGATGGACGCCACGGCCTGGGCCGCCCTGATGCGCTGGATGATGGCCGCGGTGGTGATCAGCGGTCTGCTGTGGTGGGCGTCGGGCGTCGTGCGCCGGTGGGAGGGACTCGAAGAGTGATCCCGGTGGTCGGGTACCGCGCAGGCGGCACCCGACCCTCGGATGCTGGAGGCGTCAGCGACGCGTGTACTTCTTTACGGCGCGGGGACCAACCTCGGCGCCGTAGATGTTGCCGGCCGCGTCCACGGCGACGCCTTCAGCCGCCAGCGTGCCCGTGGCCCCGGGCGTTCCATCGGCCTTCTTCATCACCGGCTTGCCGTCGACCATCGAGAAGGTCTCGCCTACGCTGGTCGGATCGGGAATGAACGCCGTGATCTTGCCGTCGCGCGCGCTGCCGATCCGGATGCCGCGCATCCACGCCCCGTGCGGCGGGTTGACCGAGCCCGACTCCGAATCGGCGCCGTAGATGATGTCGTTTTTGTCGATCGTGATGCCGCTCAGCCGGCTGAACTGGTACCACGTGTCGAGCGTCTTGTAGGTCTCGGCATCGAGAATCTGGATGCGGTTGTTCGAACGGTCGGCCACGAAGAGCCGTCCCTTCGAATCGAACGCCAGACCATGCGGCTGCATGAACTCGCCCTCAGTGCCGGTGCCCAGCTTTCCAAATTCGCGGAGGAACTTGCCGGTCTTGTCGAAGCGCACGAGGCGCGCGGGTGAGGGTGCCGCATTCCCATGGCCCTCGGCGACGAGAATGTCGCCATTCGGGTAAGTGATGACGTCGTTCGGCTGATAGAACGAGGCCGGGTCGGCCGGCTGACCGGGCTGGTTGCCGCCGGGCTTGCCGAGCGACATCAGCAGCTTGCCGTCGGGGCTGAACTTGTGCACCTGGTGTCCGACGATCGTGGCCGGGGCGGGCGGCAGGGGAGCGTCGGCCGCCTGGCCGGGCCGGCGGCGGGGCAGGTTGTCCTGCCCGTCGGTCACCCACACATTGCCATCCCTGTCGACGTGGATGCCGTGCGGAAACACCATCAGGCCCTTGCCGGTGCTGAGCAGCAGCTTGCCCGACGTGTCGAACTTGAGCAGCGTGTCGAGGGGCGACATCTGTCCCTTGGCCGCATCCCAGCACGAGTTGGCGCTGCAGCGCTCGGCCACCCAGATGGTCTTGCCGTCCTTGTCGATGTCGACGGCACTCGTGGACCCCCAGGCCCGCCCCTCGGGCAGCTTGAAGTGACTCTCAATGGTCTGGTAGGGATTCGGGCCCTGGTTCACCGGCGGCATCGCTGCCCCGCCCTGCGCCAGCATCCGGGCGCCGGTCATCGCCGCTACCACACACACACCAGCCATTACGCCTGTCCGCACGTTCACCCGCATCGGAATCCTCCTGTGGGAACTCTCGAAAACTCCTGCGTTCGAGAGCATAGCGTATTTATAATGGGCGCCATCATGCCGATGTTCGAATACGCCTGCACCCGCTGCGGGCACGAGTTCGAGACGCTGGTCCGCACGGGTGACACGCCGTCATGCCCGTCGTGCCAGGGCGTCGAGCTCGAACGCCTGCTGTCGCTGCCCGCCGTGCATTCCTCGGGCACGCACGCACTGGCCATGAATGCGGCCGCCAAACGTGACAAGGTGCGCGGATCAGAGATGGCGCGCGCCCAGCGCGAGTACGAACTGGCCCACAACGACTGACTGGCTCCGGTCCCGTCCCCCGACGGGGTCGGGCGTGTGTTTTCCGGAGTTCCCGATCGATGGCTCTTCCCACCGCAACCGGCACGACCCCGTGCCCCGAATGCTTCGCTGACATCACGCTGACCGACGTCATGCAGCACGAGCTCACCCAGTGCCCGGGCTGCGGCGCCGAGCTGGAAGTGATCGGCTTGGCACCACTGACGCTGGCACTGGCGCCACAGGAAGAAGAGGACTGGGGTGAGTAGCCCGCGCGTTGGCGTGCTCTACAGCCGCGTGCGCGTTGAGGAAAAGCTGCTGTTCGAGGCCTTCGAACGGCGCGGCGTCACCATCGACCTGCTCGACGATTCCACGCTCGTCTTCGATATCGCAGACGTCCGGCAGCATCCCTATCAGCACTTCGACGTCATCGTCGAGCGCTGCATCAACCACAGCCGCGCGCTGTACAGCCTCAAGATTCTCAATGATCAGGGCGTCAAGACCGTCAATACCGCGCTGGTCGCCGACATCTGCGGCAACAAGCTGATGACGACGAGCGCCCTGGCGGCGACCGGCGTGCCGCAGCCAAAGGCACTGGTGGCGTACACGCCGGAGAGCGCACTCGCCGCCATCGAGTCGCTGGGCTATCCGGTGGTGCTCAAGCCGACGGTCGGTTCGTGGGGCCGCCTGCTCAGCAAGGTGAACGACCGCGATGCCGCCGAGTCAATCCTCGAGCACAAGGAAACCCTCGGCAGCTATCACCACAGCATCTTCTACATCCAGGAGTATGTGAACAAGCCCGGGCGTGACATCCGGGCATTCCAGATCGGCAGCGACACCATCTGCGCCATCTACCGGAACTCGCCCAACTGGATCACCAACACCGCGCGCGGGGGCCGGTCGGAGAACTGCCCCGTGACGCCCGAACTGGCGGACCTCTGCACACGCGCGGCGCGCGCCTGCGGTGGCGGCATGGTGGCTCTCGATCTGTTCGAAGATCCCGACCGCGGACTGCTCGTCAACGAAGTGAACTACACGATGGAGTTCCGCAACAGCATCGCCCCGACGGGCGTCGACATTCCCGAGCGCATGGTCGACTTCTGCCTGCGCGTGGCCCGCGAGGGCTGGGATGCGGCCAACGGCTTTCCGCCGGGCACGTCGGCGCACCTCGCCACCATCTCTCTCGCCGACGGCGCGTCGGCGTAGCGCTGGCGATGTCAGGCCCGATCACCGCCTCGATTGTCGGCGCCTCCGGCTACACCGGAGGCGAACTGCTCCGCCTGTTGCTGCAGCACCCGCACATTCGCGTGCAGCAGGTCACCAGCGAGCGGCTCGACGGTC
>Ga0172372_10005611_pt1 | contig 17417 bp, 11 predicted proteins | sample LakKiv5m_2_FD_114544 | JGI IMG/M metagenome (GOLD analysis project Ga0172372, IMG submission 114544) | Freshwater microbial communities from Kabuno Bay, South-Kivu, Congo - kab_092012_9.5m | ecosystem: Environmental > Aquatic > Freshwater > Lake | place: Democratic Republic of the Congo...
AAGGCGGTCACGCTGCACGCCGGGAACGAGCTCGCCCGCACCCTAGCAGGTTCAGGGGCTGAAATCGCGGGAGTTTGGGGATCGTGGGTTCTCTCCCCGAGGGAGAGGGCCGGGGTGAGGGGGGAACGGCGGCAACTCCTTCGCAGCCCCGGTCCGAATCGCGCTGAAACAACCTGCAAGAAACTGAGCTGCGCCCGCCGGCGGGCCGGTTGGGCGGGCCGCGCGGGCTGCGGCGCGGCGGCGTTGGGCTTGTGTCGCGGGCGTGGTTTGCCGAGATTCCGGCCATGCGCCGTGTTTGCCTGTGGTTAATCCTCGCTGGTTGGTGCGCCCTCGCCCTTGAGTCCGCCGCCGCCCCGCGCAACCTCCTGTTCATCCTCGCGGACGACCACCGCCACGACGCGCTGTCCTTCATGGGCCATCCGTATCTGGAGACGCCGCATCTGGACCGGCTCGCGCGCGGCGGGGTGCATTGCCGGAACGCCTTCGTCACCACGTCGCTGTGCTCGCCAAGCCGGGCGAGCATTCTCACCGGACTTTACGCGCACGCGCATGGCGTGGTGGACAACTACAATCCCGTCCGCGCCGACCTCGTGTTCTTCCCGCAGCTCCTCCAGCGCGCGGGCTACGAGACGGCCTTCTTCGGCAGTTGCTCAAGCTCATCGAGGACCGCGCCAAGAGCGGTGTCTTCCTCACCACGCTGGGCGTGGGCGATGACAACTTCAAGGACGCCACGCTCCAGCAGCTCGCCGACAAGGGCAACGGCAACTACCACTACCTCGACACCGTCGCCGAAGGCCACAAGGTGCTCGTCGAGCAGATGAACGCGACGCTCGTGACCATCGCGAAGGACGTGAAGGTGCAGATTGAGTTCAACCCCGCGCAGGCGGCGGCCTACCGGCTCATCGGCTACGAGAAGCGCATCCTCGCGAAGGAGGACTTCAACAACGACGCCAAGGACGCGGGCGAAATCGGCGCGGGCCACACGGTCACGGTCTTGTATGAAGTCGTGCCCGCCGGCGTGCCCGTGCGCGGCGCGGTGGACCCGCTGAAGTATCAGGGGAACGGTCAGCCGGCCGGCACCGCTGCGTCACCCGCAGCAAAGGGCACGGCGATGAGCAAGGAACTCCTCACCCTCAAACTCCGCTACAAAGCCCCTGACGGCGACACCAGCAAGCTGCTGGAGTTCCCGCTGACCGACGGCCGCGCGCCCTTCGCGCGGGCGAGCGCGGACTTCAAGTTCGCCTGCGCCGTCGCGGAGTTCGGGATGCTGCTCAAGGACTCGCCGTTCAAGGGCACCGCCACCTTCGACAGCGCGCTCGAACTCGCCGGCGAAGGCCGGGGCGACGACGCCCACGGCTACCGCGCCGAGTTCCTCAACCTCGTCGCCAAGGCGAAGGAGTTGAAGAAGTAACCGCCTTCGTAGGAGACGACGTGAGGAGTCTCACGCCAACGCGGAGCGCGGAACTCGGAACGCGGAAACCTAGCCCCGAATCCCGACGCGGTTCGGTGCGCCGCCGGTAGCGCAGGCTTGCAGCCTGCTGTTTCGCGGGTTTGCAACCCGCCGCTGCCACGCACATTCCTGAACGTAGCTGATGGTCGGATGCCCTGCCGACTGCAAGTCGGCGGATACAGCAGACTGCAAGTCTGCGCGACAGGGCAGGGCAGCTCGATTTCAGAGTTCCGGTTAATCAGAGACTCCTCACGTCGTCTCCTACGCGGGCTTCCCGCTTTTCAAACCCCCGGCAGTCAGGTTGACTCGGCGGACTTATGAGCAAGACCGCTTTGTTGTTCGCGGGTCAGGGCGCGCAGGCCGTCGGCATGGGCAAGGATTTGGCCGCCGCGTTTCCCGCCGCGCAGGCCCTCTTCGACCGCGCCAACGCCGCGCTGGGCTACGACCTCGCGGGCGTTTGTTTCAACGGCCCCGAAGCGGAGCTGACCAAAACGGAGAACGCCCAGCCGGGAATTTTCCTCGTGAGCTGGGTCGCGCTGGACTTGCTCAAAGCCCGCGTGCCGGGGCTGAAGTTCGAGGCCACCGCCGGGCTTTCGCTGGGCGAGTTCACCGCGCTCACGGCGGCGGGCGCGATGAGTTTCGAGGATGGCCTGCGCGTGGTGCGGCTGCGCGGGCGCTTCATGCAGGAGGCCTGCGAGGCGACCAAGGGCGGCATGGCCGCCATCATCGGCCTCGACGAGGGGCCGACGCGCGAGGTCTGCGCCGAGGCCGGCGTGGAACTGGCGAACCTCAACTGCCCCGGCCAGCTCGTCATCTCCGGCGAGGCGGACAAAATCACGAAGGCGTGTGAACTCGCGAAGGCGCGCGGAGCCAAGCGCGCGTTGCCGCTCACCGTCGCGGGTGCCTACCACTCGCGCTTGATGGCTAGTGCGCAGCCCAAGCTCCGCGAGGCGCTCGCGGGCATCATGCTCGTTGCGCCGACCGTGCCCGTCATCGCGAACGTCACCGCGCAGCCGCACGGCACGCCCGCCGCCATAGTGGACACGGTCGTTGCCCAAGTCACCGGCTCGGTGCGCTGGGAAGAATCTGTCCGCCACCTGCTCGCGCAAGGCTTCACGCGCTTCATCGAGCTTGGCCCCGGCACCGCGCTGACCGGCTTCATGAAGCGGATAGACAAAACCGCCCAAGTCCTCAACGTCGCCGACTGCGCGAGCCTCGAAGCGACAGTGAAGGCGCTCGGGGCGTGAAGCTGTTGTTGGTTTCGCGTTGCTTGCTTCGAGTTGGCGGTCGGTGACACTGACGTGTTCAAACTGTCGCTTCCCAACGCGAAACCCGAAACGCGAAACCCGGAACTTTGTCTCAGGCCGTGTTCACCAGTCGCAATCATTCCGCCATCGCCGCCGGGTTGACGTGCTCCATCCTGTTCTGGGGCGCGAACAACACCGGGGTGAAATACCTCGTCCAGCACTGGCCGCCGGTGTTCATCGCGTGCAGCCGCATGTGGTGCGTCGGCGCGATCTTCTACCTGCTGCTGCGCTGGACGGACTGGTTCGGCGCGACGCACGCCATGACGCCGGAGCTGCGCCGCAGCGTCTGGCGGCGCTCCAGCTTCACGCTGGCGGTGTATGTCGCGGCGTTCACGGTGTCGCTCCAGTTCACGTCGGCGTCTCATGTCGCGTTGTATCTCGGCACGTCGCCGGTGTGGGCGCTGCTGGCGGAGGGCGGGCCGCGCGCGGACCGGGATTCGCTGCGCCGCTACGGGGCGGCGGGGCTGGCGTTGAGCGGGCTGGTGATTCTCTTCTGGCCGAAGCTGCACACCGCCGGCGGCGACTGGCGCGGCGACCTGCTGGCCCTGGGCGCGAGCTTCCTGTGGACCATCTACGGCCGCCAGTGCCGCGAACTGGCGCAAACCCTCAGCGGCGCGGAAATCACCTCGGCCACGATGTGGCGCGCGGCGGCGTGGCTCACGCCCGTGGCCGCGTGGGAGCTGGCGCAGGGGCCACTGGCCTTCACCTGGCCGCTGCTGGGCGTGCAAGTGTATTGCACGGTCTTCGGCGGCGTCCTCGCCTTCGCGCTCTACAACAACGCGCTGCGCCACTGGCCGGTGAGCCAGGTCTTCATGTTCAGCAACCTCATCCCGGCCAGCACGATGGTCTGGGCGTGGCTGCTGCTGGGCGAGCCGGTGACGCAAACCTTCTGGGTGGCGATGGCGCTGGTGATCGCGGGTGTCGCGCTGGGGCAGTTGAAGCGGACGCCGCGCGCGACCGACCAGTGCCCGACGCCGAACGAGTGAGGTTGTCGCCAGACCGGCGCGTGACGGGCTTGGCCGATGGCAGGGAGGCGAAGCGTTCACTGGCTGCGGCTTGTCCCGCCCCTGCCAATCTGCGGGGAGCGACCGCCAACGGGAGTTGAGTCGGCCCAACGGGGAGGCCGCACGTTCACGGTGAGCTGGAACACCAGCCATCCGCGCCATGAACCTCGTCGTCAACGGAACCCCGGTGGAAGCGCCGCCCGGCGACTGCGGCGTTGGAGAAAGCGTGACCTATGCCTGAAGTCTTCGGCTTCGACTGCTACTCGCCCAGGGAAATCGCCGAGCGGGTCGAGAACGTCGGCGTGACGAAGGCGAACCTGCCGCTGCTCTCCATGACCGCGCTGGGCGTGCTGGCGGGCGGCTTCATCGGCTTGGGCGCGCTGTTCGCCACCGTTGTCTTCAGCGACGGCTCGCTCAGTTTTGCGATCAGCCGCCTGCTCGGCGGGCTGGTGTTCTCGCTCGGCCTCATCCTCGTAGTCGTGGCGGGCGCGGAACTGTTCACCGGGAACAACCTGCTGGTCATGGCGTGGGTCTCGCGGCGCATCCCGTCGGGCAAGCTCGTGGAAAACTTCATCGTCGTCCTGCTCGCCAACTTCATCGGGGCGGCCGGGCTGGCGTGGCTGGTCTCGCTCTCCGGCCACGCGAACATGAACGGCGGCGCACTGGGCAAGACCGCCATCGCCATCGCCACCGCGAAATGCGCGCTGCCCTTCGCCGAGGCGTTCTTCAAGGGCGTGCTGTGCAACCTGCTCGTCTGCCTCGCGGTCTGGCTCGCGCTCGCGGGCCGCACGGTCACGGACAAAATCCTCGCCATCGTGTTTCCCATCTCCGCGTTCGTCGCCGCCGGCTTCGAGCACAGCGTGGCGAACATGTATTTCATCCCGCTCGGGCTGTTCCTGAGCGATGGCCCGGCTATCGGTGCCCTGAGCTGGACTGGTTTCCTCCACAACCTCCTGCCCGTGACGCTCGGCAACCTGGTCGGCGGCGCGGGCCTGGTCGGACTGGTCTATTGGGTCATCTACCGCCGCCCGCCCGCGTCGAACGCGGCGGTCGGCCCGCGGTCAAACCCGCCAACTTGAACGAGTATGATCTTCCAACGCTTCAAGCAGATCGGCCGGACGCTCCAGCACGCGGCGCGGCTGCGGCACGTCGCGGCGGTGCTGTTCAAGTATGGCTATCAGGACATCGCGCGGCGGCTGCACCTGCCGGGCGGACGCGGGCTGTTCTTCCGGCACTTCCGCGAGGAGCAGGCGGCCATCGGCGAACTCTCGCAGGCCGAGCGGCTGCGGCTCGCCTGCGAGGAACTGGGGCCGACCTTCATCAAGCTGGGCCAGCTCGCCGCCTCGCGGACGCAGACCTTGCCGCACGAGTTCACCGACGAGCTGGCGAAATTGCAGGACCAAGTCGCGCCCGCGCCGTTCGCGGACATCCGGCGCGTGCTGGCGGAGGAGTTGAAGCGGCCGTTGGAGGAGGTGTTCGCCGCGCTTGACCCGGAGCCGCTCGGCGCGGCGTCCATCGCGCAGGTGCATCGCGCGGTGCTGCGCGACGGCCGGCAGGTCGTGGTGAAAGTGCAGCGGCCCGGCGTGAAGGCAACCGTGGACGTGGATCTCGACATCCTGCGGGAGCTGGCGGCGTTCGCGGAGGCGCACGTCGAGGATTGGCGGGCGCACCGGCCGGCGGCCATCGTCAACGAGCTGGCGCGGAACCTGGAGAAGGAGCTGGATTTCACGCGCGAGGCGGCGCACCTGGAGCGCTTCGCGTGGCAGTTCGCCGGCGAGCCGGCCATCCACCTGCCACAGGTGCATCGCGGCTTGAGCACTGCGCGCGTGCTGACCATGGAGTTCGTGGACGGCATCAAGGCGTCGAAGCTCGACGCGCTGGCGGAAGCTCGGCTTGACCGCGCGGAAATCGCCCGGCGCATCGCGGACCTGGTGATGAAGCAGATTTTCTCGCACGGCTTCTTCCACGCCGATCCGCACGCGGGGAACATCCACGTCCTGCCGGACAACCGCATCTGCTTCCTCGACTTCGGACTGATGGGCTTCGTGGACCAGCGCACGCGCGAGACCTTCGCCGACCTGGTCTGGGGCATCGCGCAGCGCAACGAAATCGCCGTGACGCACGCGCTGCTCAAGCTCACCGAAACCGACGGTGAGCCGGGCCAGCACCGGCTGGAGGCCGAGGTTGGCGACTTCATGCACCAGCACTTCTACCGGCCGGCGGGCGAAACGCACTTCGGCCGGCTGGTGACGGAGCTGTTCGAGCTGACGACGCGCAACCGGCTGCGGCTGCCGCCGGACCTGTTCATCATGTTGAAGGCCCTGAGCCTCACCGAGGAGCTGGTGCGGCGGCTCAACCCGGAGCACCGCTTCGTCGAGCAGGCCGAGCCGTTCATCCGGCAGGCGCGGCTGGCGCGCTTCAAGCCCAAGCGCGTCCTGAGCGGGCTGGCGGACTTCGGCGCGGAAGTGACGGAACTCGCGCGCGAGCTGCCGGCGGAGCTGCGGCGCATCGCGCAGCAGATGAAGTCCGGGCAGGCGCGCATCCACTTCCAGCACGAGGGGCTGGAGCCGCTCGTCAGCTCCGCCGAGCGCGTGAGCAACCGCCTTTCCTTCGCCATCGTGCTCGCGTCGCTCATCATCGGCTCGTCGCTCATCGTGCTGGCGAACCTGCCGCCGAAGATCGGTGAGCTGCCCGTGGTGGGGCTGGCGGGCTTCATCCTCGCGGCGCTAATGGCCTTCTGGCTGTTGCTCTCCATCCTGCGGCACGGGCGGATGTGATACCAAATCCCGATGAGAGTCAGGGGAGGGCCGACTGACCGCAAGGGCGTGCCCTTCTCCCTTCCTCGGAGGAGGGGAGAAGGTGGCCGTAGGCCGGATGAGGGGAGGGGCCGCCAACGCCGACGCACGAAAACCCCTCACCCCAACCCTCTCCCCTCCTCCGAGGAAGGGAGAGGGAGTCGGCACGCGCCGCAGTTCCCAATCCGATTCTCCGAATGTCATTCGGAATTGGCGTGAGGCAGCGCCGCCTCAGCTTTCGAGCCGCTTGGATTCCACGAGGTCGAAACCCAGTTGGTCCGCGAGGCGCTGCCGTTGCACGCCGTAGTGCGCGGCGAGGTCGCGCACCTTGGCCGTGAGCTGGTCAATGTGCCCGCGCCGGCGTCGGCGCATGGCGGTGATCATCAGGTTTTTGGCCGTGTGCTCGGTGGCGATGAACTCGAAGACCTTCGTGTCGTAGCCGGCCCATTCCAGCAGCGCGGCGCGCAGCGCGTCGGTGACGAACTCCGCCTCGCGCTCCAGCAGGATGCCGTGCTTCAGCGCCGGTGCGAGCATGGGCGGCGGGACGAGCTGCGGGCGCAGCTCCTTGTGGCAGCAGGGTGAAACGACCAGCAGCCGCGCGCCGGCGGCGATGCCCCGCGCGAGCGCGTCGTCGGTGGCGGTGTCGCAGGCGTGCAGCGCGATGAGCACGTCCACCATTTCAAGCGGCGTGCTGGCGATGGAGCCGGCCTGGAAGTGCAGGCGCGGAAAGCCGCAGGCGAGCGCGACGCGGTTGCCTTCCTCGACCAGGTCCGAGCGCACCTCCACGCCGGTGACGTGGCTGCCGGGGAAGTTCATCTGCTCCAGCAGCGCGCCGGTGGCGAAGGTGAGGTAGCCCTTGCCGCAGCCCATGTCCACGACGGTCAGGGGCCGGTTCACGAGCATCGTCTCCGCACGGTTGTCCTCGAGCAGTTGCGCGATGCGCTGCGCGCGGCGGCGCGTGCGGCCAGTGGGCCGCTCGGCGTTCGGGTCCGCGACGGGCGGGACCGGCGCGCCCTGCGCGAAGGCCTCGGCCAGCAGCGGGCGCAGCACCTCGACGAACTGGTTGATCTGCCGGAACTTCGCGCCCATCGCCTCGCGCACCGTGCCGTCGGGGTTCGTCACGCCCAGCGCGCGCAGCCACGGCTCGGTGGGCAGGATGCTGCGCGGCTTGGTGCGGTCGTGGTCAAGCGAGGGCGCCGCGTCGTGGACGGGCTTGCCGGAGTTCAAGCGCAGCGCGCCGTCGGGTCGCACCACCAGCTCCACCGCCTCGGTGGTGGTGAAGAGATTGGCCGTCGCGAAGCCGCCGTCCAGCCGCCGGATGATCTCCTCCTGCGCCTCGTCCGGTTCGAGGTTCTTCATGATGTCGCGGCTGGTGAAGCGGTAGGTGAAGGCCAGCCGCAGGCCCGCCTTGAGCTGCACGGGGCGGACGAAGATGTTTTGCAGGCCCGGCTCGACGCGGCGCGGCGCGCCGAGGGTGAGCTTGACGAACGCGCCGTCCATCACGGCGCGGCGGAAGCGGGAGAGGAATTGTTCGAGTGGTTCGGCGGCCATGGTGGGGGGAGGGATTAAGATTAGGAGTAGGAGTAAGAGTAGGAGTAGGAGGGGCGGGCGGTGGTGAAGTTTGCCGTCATAATCTTGCTCTTACGCTTAATCCTAATCCCGACCCGCCCCCGCCTTTCGCCAAAAGGCGTGCGGCGGGCGGGGGAATTGTTACAACTTCTCGCGATGAAATTGAAGCACGGACTCCACCTCGCCTATTGCACGAACATCCACCGGGGCGAGTCCTGGCCGCAGACCTTCGAGTCGCTCCAGAAATACGTGCTGGCCGTGCGCGACCGGCTCGGCATGAAGTCGCCCTACGCCATCGGCCTGCGGCTGGGCGCGGACGCGGCGCGGGAGCTGGGCGATCCGGCCACGCTCGCGGGCTTCCGCCGCTGGCTGGAGCGGGAGAACTGTTACATTTTCACGATCAACGGCTTTCCCTATGGGCGCTTCCACGGCACGCGCGTGAAGGAGCAGGTCTATGCGCCGGACTGGACGACGCCCGAGCGCGTGGCCTACACGAACCTGCTCTTCGACCTCCTCGGCGAGATCGTCCCGGCGGGCGTCGAGGGCAGCGTCAGCACCGTGCCGGTGTCGTTCAAGGAGTTCATCCAGACGCCGCAGCAGGTGCGCGCGGCGCGGGAGAACTTGTGGAAATCCGTTGAGCACATCGAGCGGGTCTCGCGGCGCACGGGCAAAACCTTGCACCTCGGCCTGGAACCGGAGCCGCTCTGCTACCTGGAAACCAGCGCCGAGGCCGTCGAGTTCATCGAGCAGATGCGTGCCGACCGCCCCGGCGACCTGCGGCTCGACGAGCACCTCGGCGTGAACTACGACTGCTGCCATCTCGCGCTGCAATACGAGTCGCCGCGCGAGGCTTTGGGTCGCTTGCGGCAGCACAAAATCAAGGTGAGCAAGCTGCACCTGAGCAACGCGCTCAAGGTCCGGCCCACCGCTGAGGCGCGGCAGGCGCTGCGCTCGTTTGCCGACGACGTGTATTTCCACCAGGTGCTCGCGCGCTCCGCCGATGGGAGCATCACGCGGCACAAGGATCTGGATGACGCGCTGGCCTTGCACAACCGCCTCCCACCCGCCACGAGCGACGAGTGGCGCATCCACTTCCACATCCCGCTGCACGCCGCGCCGACGCCGCTCTTCGACACGACCGCCGACCATGTGCAGGGCGTGATGGACGTGCTCAAGGAGACGCCCGCGCTCTGCTCGCACCTGGAGATGGAGACCTACACCTGGGAGGTCATGCCGGCCGAGATGAAGAAGCGCAACGTGGTGGACCAGCTCGTGGACGAATACCTGTGGACCATCGCCGAGCTGGCCAAACGCGGGCTGGCGTAAGCCCGAAGTCCGAAATCCGAATCTCCGAAATCCGAAAGAAACCCGAATTCCGAAGGCCGAATCGGGCTTCGTCGGAGCGTTGGAGGAGGCACCGATCGGCTTGTCTTCCAAATGCCGCCGTTCGGGTTTCGGGTTTCCTTCGGAACTCGGATTTCGGGCTTCGGGTTTCGGTCTGCGGCAGGCTGAGGTTTCCCGGCCGCAATTACGCCACCACGCCCTGCACGACTTCGCCCTTCACGTCCGTCAGGCGGAAGTCGCGGCCGGCGTAGCGGAAGGTCAGCTTCTCGTGGTTCAGGCCGAGCAGGTGGAGGATCGTCGCGTGCAGGTCGTGGATGCTGACCTTGTCCTGCACGGCCTCGGCCCCGTGCTCGTCGGTCGAGCCGTAGCTGGTGCCGCCCTTCGCGCCGCCGCCGGCCAGCCAGAGGGTGAAGCCCTTGTTGTTGTGGTCGCGCCCGTCGTTGCCCTGCGCGTAGGGCGTGCGCCCAAACTCGCCGCCCCAGATGACGAGCGTGTCCTTCAGCAGGCCTCGCTGCTTCAGGTCGGTGAGCAGGCCGGCGATGGGCTTGTCCACGCCACCGCAGCTCCGGGCCAGCGCGCCGGAGAGGTTGAAGTGATGGTCCCAGTTGCCAGCCCCGACCTCGACGAAGCGCACGCCCGCCTCGATGAAGCGCCGGGCCATGAGGCATTTCCGCCCGAAGTCGTCCGTGTCGCGGTCGCCCACGCCGTAGAGCTGGCGCGTCGCGGCGCTCTCCTTGTTCAGGTCCAGCACGGCGGGCATCTGGCCCTGCATCTTGAAGGCCAGCTCGAAGCTCTCGATGACGCCCTCGACCTCCGCGTTCTGCGGGTCGCGGGCGAGCGCCTCGCGGTTGAGCGTCTGAATCAGGTCGAGTTCCAGCCGCTGCGCCTGCGCGGTGCCGGGTGGCTGAAGGTTCTTCACCTGCGCCTGCGAGCCGCTGAACCGCCCGCCGCTGCCGATGCGCGTGCCCTGGTAAATCGCCGGCAGGAACGCGCTGCCGTAGTTCTGCGCGCCACCGACGTTGTTGGGCGGCGCGATGGTGATGAAACCGGGCAGGTTCTCGTTCTCCGTGCCGAGGCCGTAGGTGGCCCACGCGCCGAGCGACGGTCGCACGAACTGCGACGTGCCCGTGTGCAGCCGCAGGAACGCCTGCGGGTGCGCGGGCAAATCCGTCTGCATCGAGCGGATGAGGGCAAGCTCGTCCGCGTGCTGGGCGACGTTCGGGAACAGGTCGGAAATCCACAGGCCGGACTTGCCGCGTTGCTTGAACTCGGCCTTCGGCGCCATCCACACGCTGCCGGGCCGCGAGCCGGGCTTGCCGTCGTCGGCGATGAGGCGCGGCTTGTAGTCGAAGGTGTCCACATGGGATGGCCCGCCGCTCATGCACAGGAAGATGACCCGTTTGGCGCGCGGGGTGAAATGCGGCTGCTTCGGCGCGAGCGGCTTGTCCACGCCGGCGGCGGACAACTTGTTCGCCAGCGCAGAGAAGGCCAGCCAGCCGAAGCCGCAGGACACACTGGAGAGCGCTGCGCGACGGGAGAGAGGGAGCGTTTGCATAAGTCGTATGGGTCGTATGCGTCCAATAGGACAGAGAGGACGGGGAGGGTTAATTCAACTGCCTAAATTCCGCGCTCGCGAACAGCGCGCGGCAGTAGCTGGTCCACGCGGCGGCTTGCAGCGCGGGGCTGGCGGGCTTGTCATCCAAAAACTTGGTGAAAAAGTCGTGCGCGGCCTTGAGTTCGTTCGCCGTGGGCGGGCGCGTAAGGGTGAGCCAGTAGGCGACGTTCACCCGCTCCTTGAACTGGGCCGTTTCGTCCGCGCTGACGCCGCTGGACTGCCAGCGCAGCAGCCGGCTCGCGAGCGAGCCGGCCTGGTCCGCGACAAACGGGCTGTTCAGGAGGAACAGCGCCTGCGCGGGGACGCTCGTGCTCTCGCGCTTGCCGGTGACCAGACTGGCGTCGGGAAAGTCGAACAGCTCCAGCACTTCCGGCTCCCGGTCGCGCACAATGGGCAGATAGACCGAGCGATGCGTGGTGTCGGCGTTGAGCTGCGCATCGCTCAGGCCCCGGAAATTCGGCCCATCCAACGGTTGGTCACCCGCTGTGAGCATGATGGAGCCGACAGGCGGCTTGAGGTCGAGGCGGCCGGCGGCGTGCAACATCGCGTCGCGCACGCCCTCGGCGTCGAGCCGGCGTGGGGACATGCGCCACTGGAGGCGGTTCTCCGGGTCGGCGGTGTGGTTCTTCTCGTCGTAGGAGGTGGACAACTGGTAGGCGCGGCTCAAGACGATTTCGCGGATGAGCTGCTTGGTGCTCCAGCCGGACTCGACGAACTTCACGGCCAGCGTATCGAGCAGCACCGGGTTGCTCGGCCTGCCGCCGGTGGTGCCGAAGTTGTCCGGCGAATTCACCAGCCCATCGCCGACGAGCCAGCCCCAGACGCGGTTGACCCAGACGCGCGCCGTGAGCGGATTGCCCGTGCCGGTGAGCCAGTCGGCCAGTTCCTTGCGGCCGCTGGCGTAAGTCGGGATGCGCGGCGGTGTGCCGTGCGTGAGCGCGACGGGGAAGGCGCGCGCGACCTTCTCGGCGGGCTTGCTGGCGTCGCCGCGCGTGTAGAGCGCCGCGTCCGCAATGGCGCTGAACTCGTTCGGCCGCGCGCCACCGATGCGGCCCTCGGCAAAGCGGCGGAGGTTGGCCACGCCGTCCGAAGTCTGCGTGCGCGGCAGGTCCTGCACGCCCATCGCCAGCGCCTTCTCATCTCCGGTCGTGGCGTCGTATTGCTTGAGGCGCGATTCGAGCTGGCCGGTCTCGAAGAGCAGGCGCAACCGGTTGAGCGTGCGGCGCGGGTCGTTGTCCGGCTGCGGGCCTTTGCCCTTCTGGCCCGGCGCGGGCATGAACAGGTCGCGCAGCTCGGTGCGCTTGTCGGCGAGCTGTTTTTCCACCCGCGCGCGTTCCTCACGGCCCATCGTGCGCTCGAGCGTCGGGGCATTCGCGTTCTTCGGCAGGTCAAACAACTCGGACGGACGCCGGTTCTGCACGCCCTGAGTGGTGCCGTAGCGTGTGTCCGTGGAAAGGAAAATCCCGGCCAGCGCGTAATAATCCTTCTGCGAGATGGGGTCGAACTTGTGGTCGTGGCAGCGCGCGCACGCGATGGTCGTGCCGAGGAACGCCTGCGAGAGCGTGTCAATCTGCTCGTCCGCCGAGTCGAGATAGAACAGCCGGGGATTCTGCTCGTTCAGGCCGCGCGGGCCGATGGCAAGAAAGCCGGTGGCGACGAGTTGCTCGGCCTTCTGCTTGTCGGAGGACGAAGGCAGCAAGTCGCCCGCGACCTGCTCGCGCACGAAGCGGTCGTAGGGCTTGTCCGCGTTGAAGGCGGCGATGACATAGTCGCGGTAGCGCCACGCATGCGGGTAGGCGGTGTTCACGTCCTTGCCGGTGGACTCCGCGTAGCGCGCCACATCGAGCCAGTGCCGGCCCCAGCGTTCGCCGAATTGCGGCGAGGCCAGCAGCCGGTCCACGACATTCGCGAACGGGTCGGCGGACTTGTCGTCGAGGAAGGCATTGACTTCGTCGAAGGTCGGCGGCAGGCCGATGAGGTCGAAATACACGCGGCGCAGCAGCGTGAGCTTGCCGGCATCCGCAACGGGCGCGAGGCCCTCGACCTCCAGCTTTGCGAGCACGAAGCGGTCAATGTCCGTGCGCGGCCAGGCGGTGTTCTTCACGGCGGGCACGGGCGATTTCTTCGGCGGCTGGTAAGCCCAGTGGTCCTTCGCCTTCAGGCCGTCGTATTCCTTCTTCGCCACCGCGCCGCCCGTGCGCGGGTCGGCGGCCCCGGTCTGAATCCACCGCTCGAAGTCCTTGATGACGGAATCAGAAAGTTTCCCGCCGTCCTTCTCCGGCGGCATCTGAAGGTCGTTCTTCGTGTAGCGGATGGCTTCGAGCAGCAGCGACTTGGCGGGATTGCCGGGCACGACGGCCGGGCCGCTGTCGCCGCCCTTGCGCGCGCCCTCGCGCGTGTCGAGCGCGAGGCCGCCCTTGATTTTATTGCCCTCGCCGGCGGCGTGGCACTTGTAGCACTTCTCCACGAGCACGGGCCGAATCTTCGACTCGAAGAAGGCCAGCTCCTCCGGCGACGCGGCGCGCTCAGGCGTCTTCGGGACCGTCGCGGACTTGGGCGACGCGAACTGCGACTGCGCCGGCTCGCTGCCGCCGGGACGCCCCGGTCCCCCGCGCAACGCGGCAATTTCCTGAAACTCCACCGTCGAGAGAAAGCCGTCCCGGTTCTTGTCGAGCAGCGTGAAGGTCGCATCCGCCATTCCCGCCGGCTGCGACTTGGTGAACGGCGCGTTGGCAAACTCGCGCTTGTCCACCTTGCCATCGCGGTTGGTGTCGAGGAACCGGAACGCCGTGGCCGGGTCGGGCGGCGCGCCCGCGCCGGGAAAACCTTTCTTGCCGGGCGGCTGCTGCGCGAGCACGACGACGGCGAGACCAACGGAAAGCGGGAGCGTCCAAAGGAGCGTTTTCATGGCGGCGGGTCGTGTGAACTCGTTACAGCAGAGACGACGCCGAGGCAAGCGGTCGGTTACATCGCCCCATGCACCCAACGCAACGTCCGGTCGCCCGCCGGCCCGCCCGTGTTGCGCTGCGCCGACAACGTCAACTGGCCGAGGCCCGCCACGACCGACTCACCGCCGCCCGCGCCCGGTGATTCCGCGCCCGTGCCGGCCGGACACGATTGGCAGCCTGCCTGGCCGCAAGTTTTCCTTCCGGCGTCGCGCCGCATCGGCCATAACGCGGGCATCGCATGAAGCCTCGCCCCCGCCTTTCGCTCGCCGCCCTGCTGCTCACACTCCTCGCCGGCCCGCTCCCCGCCGCGCCCGCGCCGAAACTATTCACCGAGGGCGTGCGCGCGACCGAACCGCTGTCGCCGGAGGAACAACGCGAGAAGTTCCATCTCCCGCCCGGCTTCAAGATTCAGCTCGTCGCCGCGGAGCCGGACCTCCGCAAGCCGATGAACATGGCCTTCGACTCGGCGGGCCGGCTCTGGGTCACGGAATCGCGCGAGTATCCCTTCGCCGCGACCAACGCCGCCCTTGCGCGCGACACCATCCGCATCTTCTCGGACTTCGATGACAATGGCCGCGCGCGCAAGGTCACGACCTTCGCCACGAACCTGAACATCCCGATTGGCGTTTACCCGTTTCGTTCGCCCGGTAGCAGCCGACGTGAGGAGGCTCCATCCAACTCGAAACTCAAAACCCCAAACGCGAAACCCAGTCAGAGCCTCCTCACGTCGGCTGCTACCAATCTCACTTGGAAATGCCTCGCCTGGTCTATCCCCAACATCTGGCTCTTCGAGGACACGGACGGCGATGGCGTCGCCGACCAGCAGGAGAAACTCTACGGCCCGTTCGACTTCACCCGCGACACCCACGGCAACCAAGCCAGCTTCCGCCGTGGCCTCGACGGCTGGATTTACGCCACGCACGGCTTCAACAACCAGTCCCGCGTGTCCGGCACGGACGGCCACGAAATCTTCCTCCCCTCCGGCAACGTCTATCGCTTCCGCCTCGACGGCTCGCGCATCGAGCACTGGACCCACGGACAGGTCAACCCCTTCGGCCTCACCTTCGACCCGCTCGGGAACCTCTACTCCGCCGACTGCCACAGCTCCCCCATCTACCAGCTCCTGCGCGGCGCGCATTACCCGAGCTTCGGCCGCCCGCACGACGGCCTCGGCTTCGCGCCCACGACCCTCCAGCACTCGCACCACAGCACCGCCATCTGCGGCATCGTCCACGTCAGCGACCCCGCGTGGCCCTTCGAGTTTCAGGGAAACCTTTTCATCGGGAACGTGATGACCAGCCGCATCAACCGCGACCAGCTCGAATGGCGCGGCAGCACCAGCGTGGGCAAGGAGCTGCCCGACTTCCTCAGCACCGACGACCCGTGGTTCCGCCCGGTGGACTTGCAAATCGGCCCCGACGGCGCGCTGTGGGTGGCGGACTTCTACAACCGCATCATCGGCCACTACGAAGTCCCGTTGCTCCACCCCGGCCGCGACCGCGAGCGCGGCCGCATCTGGCGCATCGTCCCGCCCCCCGTAGCCGCCGAGGTCAGGAGGCGGACCGGCGACGACGCATCGAAGGAATCCGCCTCCTTACCTCGGCGGCTACCGGACTTCACGCGCTTTGGTCGCGACGCCCTGCTCAACGAATTCCTCGGACAGAACCCCACCCGCCGCGCCCTCGCCCGCGAGGAACTCGCGCTGCTGCCCAACGCCAACGACCACGGCCTCATCACTCAGGCCGCGCAGGGCCTCTGGCACTTCCGTCGGGCCGACGACCGCGAGGGCCTGATGACCTCCTGCCTGTGGCTGTTGAACCGCGACGGCAAGCTCGATGACAAAACCCTGCTCGGCGTGCTGCAAGACCGCGACGAACCCGTCCGCGTCCACGCGCTGCGCATCCTCACCGAGCGCGGCCTGCGCACCGCCGCCTCTTCTCCCTCTCCCCCAACGGGGGAGAGGGCCGGGGTGAGGGGGCAGGCGTCCGGCAATCCGAAAGCCCCAGCTCCCGCCGTGGCCCCGCCCCCTCACCCTCAATCCCTCTCCCCCGGTGGGGGCGAGGGAGATCTGCGCGCCGCCGTCGTGGCAGCGCTGAACGACCCCTCCGCCCACGTCCAGCGCGCCGCGGCGGACGCCCTCGCCGCGAACCCGCACGCCGACAACCTCGCCCCGCTCCTCGCCTTGCAGAAACGCGTCCCCGCCGAGGACACCCACCTCGCCCATGTCGTGCGCCTCGCGCTGCGCGAGCAGCTTCGCCTGCCCGGCGCGTTTGCGAAGCTCGCGGGCGAATCGCTCCCGTTCGCCGACGCCCGCGCCTTCGCCAATCTCGCCACGAGCCTGACGAACGCCGAGGCCGCGAGCTTCCTCGTGCGCCACGTCCACACCTACACCGAACCGGCGGAAGTGCTGGCCCGCTACGTCACACACGCAGCCCGCCACGCGCCGGATGCCGAGCTGCCGAAACTTGCGAGCCTTGGCCGCAAACAATTCGCCGCCGACCTCGACACGCAGGCCGCGCTCTTCAAGGCGATGCACGACGGCCTGACCGTGCGCGGCGGCGCGCTGCCGCCGGACTTGCGCGCGTGGGGCACCGACCTCGCCGGGCAATTGCTGGGCGGCACCGCACCGCAGGCGACGTGGACCTACGTGCCGCTGAATCCCGCCGCGCCGGGCCGCAATCCCTTCGCCTTCGAGGAGCGCACCAGCGCCGACGGCCAGAAGACCCGCCTCATGTCCAGCTTCCCGCACGGCGAGACCTTGACCGGCATCCTGCGCTCCCCCGTCTTCGTCCTGCCCAAGCAACTGTCCTTCTACCTTTGCGGCCACGACGGCCTCCCCGGCCAACCCGCCGGCGGGAAGAACCACGTCCGCCTGCGGCTCGCGACTTCATCTCCCTCGCCCCCAGCGGGGGAGAGGGCCGGGGTGAGGGGGCAAACGCCACCTTCGCCAAAACGCGCCCCGTCTGCACAAGCTGCCCCGCCCCCTCACCCTCAATCCCTCTCCCCCGCTGGGGGCGAGGGAGGCCAGAGCGACCGCGTCCTCCGCGAAGCCGCCCCGCCGCGCAACGATACCGCCCGCAAAATCACTTGGGACCTCACCGAGTTCGCCGGCCAGCGCGGCTTCCTCGAAGTCACCGATGGCGACGACGGAAAGGCTTACGCGTGGCTGGCCTTCGGGCGGTTCGACCCGGCCTTGCCCGAGTTGACCTTGGGCGAAGTCCAGTCCCTCGCCCGCCGCCAGCAATCCGGCGCGGACCTCGCGCGGTCGCTCAAGCTCGCGGCGCTGGAGCCGGCGGTGACGAAGCTGTTCTCCGACTCGACGGATGCCGCCGTCCGCGCCGCCGCCGGGCGCGCGTGGCTCGCGCTCAATGCCGTCGCCGCGCTG
>Ga0172372_10005612_pt1 | contig 17417 bp, 19 predicted proteins | sample LakKiv5m_2_FD_114544 | JGI IMG/M metagenome (GOLD analysis project Ga0172372, IMG submission 114544) | Freshwater microbial communities from Kabuno Bay, South-Kivu, Congo - kab_092012_9.5m | ecosystem: Environmental > Aquatic > Freshwater > Lake | place: Democratic Republic of the Congo...
CGGGACGAACTGACCCGCCTGCTCGAGGACAGTTTACACGGACAATTTTTTGAGCATTATGGAATAGAGCCTTCCCGAAGCGTGATACGCGACATTGCCTTGTCCGGCAATGGCGAACCGACCTTGTCGCCTGATTTTGCCGCCGCAGTGAATATCATCGGTGAGGTAACCCGGGCACTGGGCTTGCCTGCTTCGGTGAAACGGGTGCTGATTACCAACGGGAGCGGGGTGGGCCGGATTGCGGTTCAGCACGGATTGCGTGAACTGGCCCGACAGGGAGGGGAGGTCTGGTTCAAGCTCGACGATGTCACCCCGGAAGGTATACGTCAGATCAATCAGGTTCATTTGAGCCGCGACACGTTGTTGCGCCGCCTGGCCCTGGTTACCGGCCTGTGTGATACGCAACTGCAAACCTGCCTGTTTGGCCGGACGGATGACTCCAGTGGCCTGCTGAACCGCCAGGCTTACCTGGCGTTTCTGCTCGAACTGCAAAAGCGAAATATCCCGCTGAAGGGCATTCTGCTGTACGGTTTGGCCAGAGCATCGCACCAGCCCGAAGCCCCGACACTGATCCGTTTGCCCCGTGAGGAAATTGAATCCTTTGCAGTTTCGGTCAGGGCTCTGGGCTATACCGTGCAGGCAGAGGGGTAGTCTGAGGCGGAATCGGTCGTTATTCAAATCCTTTTCAGCAATTCAGCTTTTTTCTGGCTGAACTCTTCCTGGGTGATCAATCCTTTTTGCAACAATTCGCCCAGTTTTTCGATAAAGGCCAAAGGGGCTTGATCAGTATCCGGGGCGGCAAAGGACTCGGTCGGGCCAGAATAGACTGGAGAAAGCGGCTGTTCCCGTGGTGCTGGTACGGGGCTGATGATGGGCAGACTGGTGAGCCTGACGTTACCGTATTGACTGTTGAATATCCACGATTCCAGTCCCCCTCCCTGTTGCTGGGATATGCCGGTAATCTGGTGATCGAGTGTGTCATATACGGTCATCTGTCCTCCCTGTTCCAGAGCCAGTCTGTGGCTTGCCGGAAAAATGGCATAACGGGTGTCATTCTGACTGCCCGTTGCACTGGGCTGACCCCACTCCAGCGGCCACCCGGCAGGGCTGAACCCCGGAATCACCGGAGCAACCGGAGCCACGAACAAGGGGGTTCCCCCCATGATGGCACGTGAAAACTCCTGGCAAACACCGTCTACACAGGCTTTAAGGTTGTTGTTGAACATGTCGCCCAGCATGATCATGCCACCCTGCATCCACTGGCCGTTGCCTCCGAGTTCGGGGTGGTAAAACTGGGCCATGGTGCCATTTCCCGAGATCACGGCTTGCAGCAGGGTGGTAATGGCATCAACGCTCAGGCCATATCGCTGCGCTGTATTTTGTACCAGTTGTTGACCATAAGGTGTCAGGCTTTGCATGATTGTCCTCGGTAATTGATGTAAGTGTTACGGGTTTCTGATGCGACCGGGTGGTCTGCTGACCGATTTGTGGTAGAGTTTTTCCCTCCAAACAATGGTCACGGAGAATTACACTATGCGAATTGCAAACCGCTTTATGCCATCCTTCCTCAGGATGACACTGACCGTCTTCGGCCTTTATGCCGTTCCGGTCTGGTCACATGTGATCACGGAAGAAGATCATCATGCCTTTGAACACAAGTACGTCGAAATGTGTGTTGCCCGGGAAAAAGCCAATCCGGCTCGGGTGATTACCTCTGACGACAAACCGTTGATCGACCTGTGTGAGTGCATCGCCCGGGAAGAGTCGAAACGTCTTACTTTTGAAGAAGTCAGGAAGTTTCTCAGGGAAAACAAATACCCGGTCTCGTTGATGATCAAGGCGGGTCAGGCGGAGAGTATCTGTGGCGCACGATTGGCGCAATAGGTAAATTCAGCGAGTGAAAAAAAAACCGTTGATCCGCGAAGACGGATCGACGGTTTTTTTGATGCTTCCAGATCCCTGGTATTCAGAGGGTGGTCTGATTACTCCAGGTTGGCGTGCCGATGCCTCATTTCTTCTTCCGGAATTCCCTTTTCGTGAATGATGTGGGCCACGGTTGCCTCGAGGAAGAACAGCGTAGACAACTCGAAGGTAGTCCCCATGGGCATGGCCACGACCTTGCTGTACTGCTCGGGACTTCCGATGCGGAATACCTTGTCTGACAGATCACCAATCGTCGAACTGTCCTTGGTGGTCAGCAACGCAATTTCCGCACCCTGCTCTTTGGCACGCTTGGTAAATGCAATCATGGTTTCCGTTTCGCCCGAACCGGAAATCACGATGAACAGATCTCCCTTGCGGATGCTCGGGGTGACGATCTCCCCTACGACATAGGCATCATAGCCACCGTGCATGAGCCGCATGGCGAAGAACCTCGCCACGAGACCCGAACGACCGGCTCCGGTAATGAAAACCCGGGATGCCTTGTCCAGCATGGCAGTTAGTTGTTCATCATAGCCGGAATCCGTCGCTTCGAGGACGCTGGAAATCTTGTCTATGATAACTTTCTGGTGCATGGTAACGCCCTGATCAGGCGGCCGCAGCCAGTTCGAAGATTTCCTTGGCGGCATCGGCAGGCGAGGCCGCGCCGTAAATGGCCGCACCGACTACGACGATGCTGGCACCCGCTCTGGCAACCTGTTGTACGGTCGCTTGCTTGATACCACCGGCCACTGAAATGCGTACCGGCAGACCCAGCTTGGAAACGGCACTCAGATCAGCAAACGGCGTTTGACCAGCGGCCTGGGCATCCAGACCGGTGTGTACACCGATGATTTGAGCACCCAGCTTGGCTGATTCACGGGCGCAGGATACCTTGTCCGGTACGTTGATCAGGTCAACCTGAACTTCTGCGTTATGGGCATTGGCGGCCTTGATGACACCGGCGATGGTGGGCAGGCCTGAAACGCCCAGCACGGTGCAGATGTCTGCGCCGGCGGCATAGAATGGTGTGGCTTCGTATTCACCGGCATCCATCGTCTTGAGGTCGACGAGGATCAACTTGCCGGGGAATCTTCTCTTGAGTTCACGAACGAGTGATACGCCGTTGTGCTTGATGCAGGGCGTGCCAATTTCAAAGATATCGACATAATTCGCTGCAAGGCTGGCCAGTCTCAGGGTCTGGTTGACATCCAGTGAATCGAGGGCCAATTGGATCAAAGGTCTTGCCATGGTTGCAATCTCCAGTTGTTATAGTTGAGAGGAATGGGTTGGATGATCCGACCGCCGTGGTTTGGCGGTCACCTATTTGGAAATATTTTTCAGGTAGCGTGCTACACCGGTTTCTGCGGTAGCGGCCTTGACAGCGGCTGCAGGCAGACTCTTGATGTATTTCGCCACGCCGGTTTCAACCACTGCAGCACCCACGCTGGCAGCAGAAGCACCAATGCTCTTCAGATAGCGGGCCACGCCGGTTTCACCGCTTGCACCCGCTACGGGAGCGACGGTCGCAACCTGGGCAGAGGCTGCCGGTACTGCTTTGGCAGCAGAACGCTTGCTGATCCAGAAAGCAAAACCGATCAAACCCAGCACAGCCAGCAGGATCGGCGCGTTGGATGAAAAACCTTCATCCTTCACGACTGTTCCGGGTACATCGGAAAGGGATGTTTTTTCGTCGCTGGCGTTGCCGCTGGTTGACGCTTTGGGTGGAGGCACGATCTGAGCCGGTCTGGCCGCATGTTTTGAAATCAGATCATGATCCTGATAGACCACACCCGGCTTGAAATCAGCCGCCGGGTACTTGGATTCCGCACCCGCCAAGGGGCTGGCGAGCAGAATCGCTACGCACAAACCTTTTGTTAAAGTACTTTTTTTCACGTAGTTCCCCTGTAAGTCGAACGGTACAGATAAGAAGTTTAATTGAAACCCGATGAGGGCAAGGGCTGTATCCAGCCGCTCGGCGTAGTATAAGGGGGCATGTTCACAAATGGAATAGAGAGTTTCTTCCATCCTGCGATTCCGCCCCTGATCGGCGGATGGGCCTCACCCGGCGTTCATTCAGGACTACATCCGGGATTAGACCGGAGCCTCATCGGTAACCGCTCCCTGCGATGCAGAGGAAACCAGCCGGGCATATTTGGCCAACACGCCCCGGGTATAGCGCGGAGCCGGTTGTTGCCAGGTGGCAAGGCGCTCGTCGATTTCAGTTTGATCCAGATGCAGGGTCAGCCGGTGTTGTTCTGCGTCGATGGTGAGGGTATCCCCTTCATGCACGATGGCCAGTGGTCCGCCACAGTAGGCCTCCGGTGTGATGTGTCCGACCACGAACCCGTGGGTCCCCCCCGAGAATCGTCCATCCGTGATCAGAGCCACTTCCTTGCCCAGTCCCCTGCCCATGACCGCCGAGGTGGGCGAAAGCATTTCCCGCATACCCGGCCCGCCCCGGGGTCCTTCATAACGAATCACGATGACATCACCCGCCACGATATTGCCGTCCAGAATGGCCTGTAAAGCCAATTCCTCGCTGTCATACACCCGGGCCCTGCCGGTAAAGCACAAACCTTCCTTGCCTGTGATCTTGGCGACAGCCCCTTCAGGGGCCAGATTACCGCGCAGTATGACCAGGTGGCTGTCTTTCTTGACCGGGTTGGACAGGGGCCGAATCATGTCCTGCCCGTCCGGATAGGGTTTTACCCCGGCCAGATTTTCAGCCAGTGTATGACCCGTGACGGTCAGGCAATCGCCATGCAGCAAGCCGGCCTCCAGAAGCATCTTCATCAGGGGCAGGATGCCTCCGATTTCAACCAGTTCTGCCATGGCATAGCGTCCGCTGGGCTTGAGGTCGGCCAGCATCGGCACCCGCTGACCAATACGGGTGAAATCATCCAGTTCCAGTTCCACACCGGTTGCACGCGCCATGGCCAGTAGATGCAACACGGCATTGGTAGAGCCTCCCAGCGCAATAACGACGGTAATGGCATTCTCGAAGGCTTTGCGGGTCATGATGTCACGGGGACGAATACCCTGTTCGAGCAAGCGGAGAACCTGGGCTCCGGCCTGCTCGCAGTCGATCTGCTTGTCCCGGGAGATGGCTACCTGGGCAGAACTTCCCGGCAGACTCATGCCCAGTGCCTCGATGGCGGAAGCCATGGTATTGGCCGTATACATCCCCCCGCAGGAACCCGGTCCCGGTATGGACTTCGATTCGATTTCCTTGAGTTCGGCAGCGTCGATACGGTGATTGGCCCGGGCTCCCACGGCTTCGAATACCGACACGATATCGAGTTTTCGGTCCCCGGAACAACCCGGCAGAATCGTTCCGCCGTACACAAAAATGGCAGGACGATTGAGCCGTGCCAAAGCGATCAGGCAACCCGGCATGTTCTTGTCGCAGCCGCCGATGGCCACCACGCCGTCATATCCCTGGCAGGCCACGACGGTTTCTATGGAATCGGCAATCACTTCCCGGGATACCAGCGAGTACTTCATGCCCTCGGTGCCCATGGATATGCCATCGGATATGGTGATGGTGTTGAAAATGACCGCCTTGCCGCCACTGGCATCGACACCGCGAGCCGCATCGTTGGCCAGTTTGTCGATGTGCATGTTGCACGGTGTCACCATGGCCCAGGTAGAGGCAATGCCAACCTGGGGCTTTAGGAAATCCGCATCGGTAAATCCCACCGCGTGCAGCATGGCCCGACTGGGGGCGCGTTCCATGCCGTCGACGACCCGGGCAGAAAAGGTGCGGCCTGTGTTGTTTTTGTCATTCATAAATAAAATTGACCCGAATGTGTGTCTCAAGTGTGTCGTTTTGCAGTGATGCCCTGTTTCAGCGATTGAAACGCTTCCGTGGTAAAGCCATCAGAAAGACCCCCAGGGGTTTTTTCTGCGCCAACCCAGTCGCGGGAGCAGCCAGCCCAGCAGCATTCCCCCGCCCAGCACACCGGCCCCGATCAAAAACCAGTCCTGCCGGTAGTCATCATCCAGAACCTGCTTTTCCCGGCTCAGGGTGTCGAATTCACGTTCGAGTTCGGCTACACGGGCTTGCAGCCGGTCGCGTTCCGATTGTATTTGCAGGGCATTGCTGGAGGCATGCCTGACGGCTACCAGTTCCGAATTCAACCGGTCATTGTCGGAATGGAGCTGCGTAACCGTCTTGTCACTGCCATCCTTGCCCGACCTCAGTTGATTTACTTCTTCCTTGATCCGCCGGTTTTCTTCCAGGGCATGTTCAAGCTTGCGGGAGGCCTCTTCATAAAGTACCTGGGCCGGGCTGTCAGTCGAAAAATAGCGACCCGGTATCCAGCCTTCCTCACCATTTTCCAGCCTGACCAGGGTATAGCCATTGTCGGTATTCTGGAACAGAACCGATACCGGTGTACCGGCAATGAGGTTTTTGGCCACTTTATGGTGGTTGCCGGGGCCTGACCTCATCTGAACGTCCAGTTTGTCCGTGACATAACCTTTCTGCAGGGCGGCCTGTGTCAGGCCGGGTAAACAAAAGAGTATCAGACCGAAAATCAGATTTTTCACGATGCGTTGTCTTTATGAAACAGGAAGGAGGGCTGCCATTTTACCAGACATCAAGGCAGAGTGGCTTTACGTCGGTGTATCGGGACAGTCGAACCCGGGGTGAGCGGGGTAGCCATTCGTATTGCCGGAAACCCAGCGATGATGTCCGCCCGTCAGGGTCTCACGCTTCCAGAAAGGAGCCCGGGCTTTCAGTGCTTCCATCATGTAACGACAGGCATCGAAAGCATCACCCCGGTGAGACGACCAGACGGCAACCAGTACGATGGCTTCATCGCGTCCGATGCGTCCAACCCGGTGTATTACGAGGGCATCTACCAGTGCCCAGCGATGCCGGGCTTCGGCTTCGATACGGGCCAAAAACTTTTCGGTCATGCCCGGGTAGTGCTCGAGGAACATATCGACTACGCTTTCACCCTCGCTGAAATCCCTGAGGGTGCCCACGAAGGAGCAAGTCGCGCCGAAGCGCAGACCTGACTGATGGAGACCCTCCTGGCAAGCCAATAGTGTTTGATAGGGATCGAACGGAGATGATTTTAATTCGATCATGCTTCACCCGCCCGTCACGGGTGGAAAAAAGGCCAGTTCATCACCCGCGCAAAGGGTGGCATCCGCTTTGACATATTCCTGGTTGATGGCGCACAGGGTATTTTCGGGCAACGATTTTTCGGGATTGAACCAGTGCCAGGCATCAATGACCCGAATGCCTTCCGGCAGGGTGCCGACATCACCGGCCCGGCCCAGCGTTTCACGCAGACTGCCAAAGTAAAGAACACGGATAAACATGAGCTAGTACGGTTATAACCATTGAGAGCATGGGCTTTTAATAAAAAAGCCCACCTTCGCAAGAAGCGAAGATGGGCGATCAGCGGACTTGCCTGTAAGCCCGGCACTGGAGTGATCCTGAGGTTTACAGCCTGACAGAGCCATCTCCAGCCAAAAGTTCACTCAACTTATTTGAGGCTGGCCTGAACTTTCTGTTCACGTGATACCACATCGCCCAGTTTGGTAGCGGCATCGGCAGTATTGCCGCTTTCGCAATCCGCCTGTGCATCTTTCATGATCTTGATGGCATCCTGCATGGGCTTGCCGGCAGGTTCACCAGTCAATTCCTTGTAGTGCTGTTTGGCCTGCTTGATGGTGCTGAGGCAGGCATCCTTGTCACCGGCGGCTGCCGAAGTCTGGGCAGCCCGGGTGGTGTCGATGAGCATGTTGAGGTGCTCTGCAACACCGGCAGCGGATTCCGCAGCGAAAGCACTGTAGCCAGTGCCAGCCAGCAGGGTAACAGCCAGGAATCTGGAAATTTTACTGATGATCATGGTTTTGTGTTCTCCATTGGGTTGCCTGTGTGACAACCTGAGTTTGTTGCTATGGTTTGTTTGCCCGCTCATTGACCAGGGAAGTCAAAGTGCAAGCGGCCCAATAGTAAATAAATTGAACGATAAAGTCATTTTTTTATAGCCGATTCTGGCCTCGATCATCGGACAACCCACTCGTAGCCTCGATTTAGCGAAGCGCAATCGAGGAATTACGGTGGGGGGAGCCAGACTGGCCATTAACCAGCGCGTGTTTTTGGGCTGAGGGATGACCAAGGCCCCGATTTTTCACAGGCCATGGCCTTGATGCAGCAAGACGAAATCAGGAAAAACCGGGGTGATGCGATATGATTAACCCCTTCCTGAAACGATCTGCCGGAGACAAACATGCTGGAAACTTTTGCCTATGCGGCCCGTTCGCCGCAATCCCCCCTGGTGCCCTTCACCCTGCACCGGCGTGAACCGGGTCCTCATGATGTCCTCATCGACATCAAATTCTGTGGCGTTTGCCACTCCGACATCCATCAGGTTCGTAACGAATGGGGTAATTCGAACTATCCCATGGTTCCGGGGCATGAAATCGTCGGCATTGTGCAGGCGACCGGCCCTGCCGTAACCCGATGGCAAGCGGGAGACCGGGTGGGGGTCGGTTGCTTTGTAGACTCCTGTAGACACTGCGAAGCCTGTCAGAGCGGGGAGGAACAATACTGCGAGGCCGGTGCCAGTTTTACCTACAACAGTTATGAGCAGGATAAAATCACGCCCACCTATGGAGGCTATGCCCGACAGATCACCGTTGATGAGAACTATGTAGTCAAAATCCCGGCCTCGCTGCCGCTGGATCAGGCGGCACCACTGCTGTGTGCCGGTATCACGACCTATTCCCCCCTGCGCCATTTCGGGGTAAAGGCCGGTGATCGGGTGGTCATCGTGGGTCTGGGCGGGCTGGGACATATCGGGATCAAACTGGCCAGGGCCATGGGGGCCCACGTTACGGTGTTCAGCCACTCGCCTGCGAAAGAACACGATGCCCTTCGTCTGGGTGCCGATGCCTTTATCGCAACGACCGATCCGGAGGCATTCTCCCGGCATCGCGGTCATTTTGATTTCATTCTCGACACCGTATCGGCGGTACACGACTACAACACCTGTCTCGATCTCCTGCGTCGGGATGGAACCATGGTGCTGGTAGGCCTGCCCGATCCTGCGCCACTGGCCGCAGGTCCGTTGATTTTTCGCCGCCGTCGGCTGGCAGGTTCATTGATCGGCGGAATCCGGGAAACCCAGGAAATGCTGGATTTTTGTGGTACGCACGGTGTTACGGCTGACATCGAGCGGATAAAATTACAGGACATCAACCAGGCCTACGAACGCCTGTTGCGAAGTGACATCCGCTACCGTTTTGTGATTGACCTTGGTCAGGAGTAGATTTGAATGACAGACCACGAAAAAAAACCGGAACAGGTTCCGGAGGGATTAAAAGCTGCTTTTACCGAGATAACCCGGATTACCGATACGTTCTGCCGTCAACACCTGACGGAGGAATATGCAGAACTGGCCCGAAAAATGACCGCGACGCTGTGCCGCAAAAGACCATCACCGTTACTGAGAGGAACCCCTGACAGTTGGGCTTTAGGCATCGTATACGCGCTGGGCCGGGTCAATTTTCTGTTCGATAAAAGCCAGAAGCCTCATCTACGGGCCGATGAACTCTGTGCTCATTTTGGTCTCAGCACGTCTACCGGTGCATCGAAGAGCAAGGCCATCATGGAAAAACTCAAGATGAATCCCTTTGATGTCGCCTGGAGTCTGCCCTCCAATCTGGCTACCCATCCGACAGCCTGGCTGGTTCATATCAATGGTTTCATCATCGATTGTCGAGAACTTCCCCGACACATTCAGGAAGACGCTTACGCACGCGGACTCATTCCTTCTCTTCCACCGGAACAATGAAAATCGGAATATTGGGGTTTGCCTTCCCCCCGCCGGGTGAGCGCGAAGGGAAGGCAGCCGATCAAACAGCCGCGAGACTGCCTACGATGACAAAAGCGGCAATCCAGCCCAGGGCCAGGGTGAAACCCCAAACCAGGCCTTCACCGAGCATTTTCAGAAACTTCAACATGGTAAAATCTCCCGATCAAACGAAGCGGTAATGGAAAAATGACCGTTCGCCCCTGCCAACCGACACGCCTGACTCGAGGTGAGTCGTCGGCAGAGTGAACAATGACAGCTCAGGGCATTCCCGTCACCCCGGGCCGGATTCATTTTAGGCCGTTCGGTTCCGGACAGGAAGACTTGTTTTTCAGGCAGACGGCGGGCTTTACAGTCACATGGCCATACACCCTTACCCCTCGCATTGGATCTCTGTCTTCGAAACGCCCGAAGGCGAGCGCGTGACAATCCGGCCCATACACCCCGAGGATGCCGACCGTGAGCAGGCCTTCGTCAGGGGGTTGTCCGGGGAAGCCCGTTTCTTCCGGTTCATGAATACCCTGCTGGAACTCAGCCAGGACATGCTGATCCGGCTGACGCAGCCCGACTACGAACGCGAGCTGGCCCTGATTGCCACGGTGATGGTCGAAGGGGAAGAGCAGGAAATCGGGGTCGCCCGTTATTTCAGCCATCCCGATGGGCAGTGTATCGAGTTTGCCCTGGTCATCGCCGATGCGTGGCAACATCGGGGTCTGGGCTCAAGGCTGATGACCCACCTGATGGATGCCGCCCGGGAAAAGGGCTTTCTTTATATCGAGGGTGAGGTGTTGAGGCGCAATGTACGGATGCTCAGACTGATGCAGCACCTGGGGTTTACCCGGACGGTCGATGCGGATGACCCCGGACTGTATCGGGTCAGACGCAGCCTGTAAAATCTTCTGCCCTGCGGGCCTCTCAACCGCTTGCCCCACGGCTTTACTCTGCTTAGGATAAGGACTCCCCCTTGGGGGTGAGTACACCAAAAACAGCAATCCAAACGGAGGAAACCATGACCAGACCCCTCATACAACTGGCCCTCGACTCGCTCGATGCGGGTCAAACCCTGAAACTGGCCAGTCAAGCCGCCCCTTTCGTCGATATTTTCGAGATTGGCACACCCTGCATCAAGCACAACGGGATAAGCATCGTGCGTGATCTCAAGACACGCTTTCCCAACAAATTGTTGCTGGTCGATCTCAAGACCATGGATGCCGGAGAATACGAAGCCACGCCGTTCTATGCCGCCGGGGCCGACATCTGCACCGTACTGGGGGTTTCCGGTTCGGCCACCATTGCCGGTGTGGTGAAGGCCGCCCAGGCCCATGATGCCGAGGTGCAGGTCGATTTGATCAACGTGCCGGACAAGCTGGCCTGTGCCCGTGAAGCGGCCCGTCTGGGTGCGCAAATCGTCGGTGTACACACCGGCCTGGATGCCCAGGCTGCCGGACAAACGCCCTACGCCGATTTGCAAGCCGTCTCCAGACTGGGTTTACCCGTCCGCCTTTCAGTGGCTGGCGGTGTCAATCAGTCTACCGTTACCCAGGTCAAAAAGGCCGGTGCCGATATTATCGTGGTGGGTGCGGCCATTTACGGTGCCCCGGCTCCCGATGTCGCCGCCCGCGAAATCAGGGAACTGGCAGACGGCAATCACCACCAGTTCATCATGTCGAAGCTGTCAGGGGTGTTGGCCAGTACCGACCGCAGTCACGAAGCCCGCCTGACCGCCATGCTGGAGGGATCCCGCCGTATTTTCGTCACGGGTGCAGGCCGTTCGGGCCTGATTGCCAAGTTCTTTGCCATGCGACTGATGCACGGTGGCTACGACGTCTATGTGGTAGGCGAAATCGTAACCCCCAGTATTCGGCAAGGCGACTTGTTCATCGTGATCTCGGGTTCGGGAGAAACCGAAACCATGCTGGCCTTTACCAAACGGGCCCGGGAAATGGGTGCCCGTATCGTGCTGATCTCGACCAAAGGCAGCTCCACCATCGGTGATCTGGCCGACCTGACCCTGCAAGTCGGCACACCCGAGCAGTACAAAAAAACGGTCGGCATGCCGATGGGAACCACTTTCGAGTTATCTACCCTGCTGATGCTGGAAGCCACGGTAGCGCATCTGATTCATGCCAAAAAAATCCCCGAGGAGCAAATGCGCACCCGTCACGCCAATCTGGAATAGCGACGATACGCAGGTCAAGGCTTCAATAACGAAACCTGCCCGGGACTGCGGTCATTCCGCCCGCCGGTATGGCCAGGATGGCCGCAATCCCGGTATCTGAAGCCCATTTTTTCCGTGTATTCCGGGGTGATCTGGATCGACGCACATTTATGGTGCATTCAATGCCATCCGATTCATTCTGGTGCGCTATCGGCCTGATCCATCCGGGAAATCCTGCCGATCCGGCACCGTATCCTGCCCCTTCCCCTGCAAGTCTCATTGTCATACTGTCTCTGTGCAAGTGCTTGATGCCTGATTTGCATAGTGTGGCACATATCATGCTGAACTAACCGGGAGATTCTAAGCCAGGGATTCACTGGATTCCGGTCGTCTTTATTTATACTTGCCATAAGGGGAAACGCCCAGATGAAATTCGTTACCGCCATTCTAAAACCATTCAAACTGGATGATGTCAGGGAAGCACTGTCTGACGTCGGTGTTTCGGGTATTACCGTAACCGAAGTAAAAGGCTTTGGTCGACAAAAAGGTCATACTGAACTGTACAGGGGAGCCGAGTATGTCGTCGACTTTTTACCCAAGGTAAAACTGGAAGTTGCGGTTACCGATGAACAACTGGATACCGTCATAGAAGTCATTACCAAGCGGGCCAACACCGGCAAGATTGGCGATGGAAAAATTTTTGTTTTCGACCTGGCACAGGTCATTCGTATCCGTACCGGTGAGGCCGGTTCTGATGCCCTTTGATACTACTGACAAGGCCAAGATCATGATACGCAGACTCAGCACATTTTTATTTTTATTCCTCTTGTGTCCCGGCTTTTCCGGAATGGCCGTGGCCGAAGAAGTAGCCGCCGCTGCGGCTGCACCGGTTCCGGTGGCAGACAAGGGCGATGTTGCCTGGATGATCATGGCAACCGTACTGGTTACCCTGATGGTCATACCCGGCCTGGCCCTGTTTTACGGGGGAATGGTCAGGGCCAAGAATATGCTGTCCGTCCTGATGCAGGTGTTTGTCATCTTTTCCCTGATGGCCCTGCTCTGGTCTTTATACGGTTACAGCCTGGCCTTTACCGAAGGCAATGCTTTCATTGGTGGATTCAGCAAGGTATTTCTGAAAGGTATTACACCGGAGTCCATGGCGGCCACCTTCAGCAAGGGTGTGTATATTCCTGAGTATATCTATGTGGTATTCCAGTTGACATTTGCCGCCATTACGCCAGCCCTGATCGTGGGCGCCTTCGCAGAGCGCATGAAGTTTTCTGCCGTGCTGTTGTTCATGTTGATCTGGTTTACATTCTCTTATCTGCCCATGGCTCACATGGTCTGGTACTGGACAGGGCCGGATGCGTACACCGATGCCGGTGCGGCTGCAGCGGCCACGGCTACGGCGGGCTTTTTGTTTCAGAAAGGGGCTCTGGATTTTGCCGGCGGAACCGTGGTGCATATCAATGCCGGCATGGCAGGTCTGGTGGCCTGTTTGCTGGTTGGCAGACGCATCGGTTACGGCAAGGAATTCATCGCACCCCACAGTGTGACCATGACCATGATCGGCGCGTCGCTGTTGTGGGTCGGCTGGTTTGGATTCAACGTGGGCTCCAATCTCGAGGCCACCGGCCTGTCGGCTTTGGTATTTGTCAATACCATGCTGGCTACGGCCATGGCTACCCTGGCCTGGAGTGGCGCGGAATGGATAGTGCGTGGTAAACCGAGCATGCTGGGAGGGGCATCGGGTGCCGTGGCCGGTCTGGTCGCCATTACACCGGCCTGTGGAACCGCCGGACCCATGGGGAGTATCGTACTGGGCCTGATTGCCGGTTTGGTGTGTTTCTGGGCGGTCACCACCCTCAAGCACAAACTGGGGTATGACGATTCGCTGGACGTGTTCGGTGTACACGGCATTGGCGGCATCATTGGCGCGTTGGGTACGGGTGTATTTGCCAATCCGGCCCTGGGGGGAACCGGCGTTTATGATTACGTCGCCAATGCCGTAGCGGAATACGACATGGTCGCCCAGTTGACCAGCCAGGCCTGGGGTGTGGGTACAGCCATTGTCTGGTCAGGTCTCGTTTCCTGGGTAGCCCTCAAAATCGTTGACCTGTTGATCGGTATCCGGGTGACCGAAGAAACCGAACGCCAGGGACTGGATATCAACGAACACGGCGAAACCGCCTATCACCTCTAAAGTCGTCCATTCGCTTTGACGCTGCCTGGGGCATCTTCGGATGCCCCTTTTTTTGTTCCGGCAATCTGTCAGGCACAAAAAAGGCCCGGCGGGAAACACCCCGCCAGGCCGCATGAATACTGGTAGCTACGGGCAGACTTGAACTGCCGACACCCGCATTATGAATGCGGTGCTCTAACCGACTGAGCTACGTAGCCTCAAAAAAGAAGGCGGATTGTACTCGTTGTGAATTTATCAAGTCAATAACCCGTGAAGGGCAACCATTGACTGACGGTCTTGTCAGACCGGGTTTCCTGAACGATCCCTCAAAAAAACGCCATGAACAATCCCTTGCTTGAACCCTTTATCCTTCCGCCCTTTTCCCGGATTGAACCCGGCCAGGTACAACCAGCCGTTGGTGCGGTGCTGGCCGCCAACCGGGAGGCGATTGCCGCTCTTCTGGCCAGTCGAACCGAATTCGACTGGGATTCGCTGGTGGAAACCCTGGATGAACTGGATGACCGTTTAGGTAAGCTCTGGTCACCGGTCAGCCACCTGAACGCCGTCATGAATACCGATGAATTGCGGGCAGCCTACAACGCCTGTCTGCCTGAATTGAGCGAATATTCAACCGAACTGGGCCAGAACCAAGCCTTGTATCAGGCCTGGCAGAGCCTGGCGCATAGTCCTGAATATGGCCGCCTCAGTCCGGCTCAGCAGAAGGTTATCGATAACGCCCTGCGTGATTTCCGCTTGTCCGGCATCAGTCTGCCTCCGGATCAACAGGCTCGCTACAAGGCTCTGGCTGCGGAACTATCCCGTCTGTCCAGTCAGTTTCAGGATCATGTACTGGATGCGACCCAGGCCTTTACCCGCCTGATCACCGATGAATCATTATTGTCCGGGATACCGGATTCAGCCCGGGCCGCTGCACGGCAGGCGGCTACGACAAAAAACAGTGACGGGTGGTTGTTCACCCTGGAGTTTCCTTCCTGGATAGCCATCATGACCTATGCCGATGATCGCTCGCTGCGGCAGGATTTTTACACCGCTCATGTGACCCGGGCTTCGGACCAAGGGCCGCATGCCGGTCAGTTCGACAATTCCGGGATCATGGAGAACATCCTGGCACGGCGTCATGAACAGGCTCGCCTGTTGGGGTTCGCCAATTATGCGGAAGAATCCATTGCCACCAAAATGGCGCGTTCCACGGATGAAGTCACCGATTTTCTGCTCGATCTGGCTCGCCGTTCGTTGCCTCATGCCCGTAAGGATCTGGAGACACTGCAACACTTTGCCCGTGACGAATACGGTCTGGATGACTTGCAGGCCTGGGATATTCCCTACTACTCGGAAAAGCTCAGGCAAAAACTGTACGCCTTTTCCGAGGAGGAAGTCCGGGCCTATTTTCCGGCTCCACACGTCATGCAGGGCCTGTTCACCCTGCTCAACCGGTTGTATGGCCTTGAGATCAGGCAAGAAACCGGGGTGGATGTATGGCATCCGGATGTAGTGTTCTACCGTATCCTCGATCAGACCGGTGAGGTCAGGGGTTTCCTCTACGTCGATCTGTACGCCCGCGCCAACAAGCGGGGAGGGGCCTGGATGGATGATTGCGTCACCCGACGGCATCGTCAAAACCATCCGGTGCAACATCCGGTCGCCTACGTGGTGTGCAATTTTACCCCACCCATGCCGGATCATCCCGCCCTGTTACGTCATGGTGAGGTCGAAACCCTGTTTCACGAGTTTGGTCATGCCCTGCATCACCTGCTGACCCGCATGGATCATCTGGCGGTATCGGGCATACGCGGAGTGGAGTGGGATGCGGTGGAATTACCCAGTCAGTTCATGGAAAACTTTTGCTGGGAACCGGAACCGCTGGCCCTGTTGACCCGGCATCATCAATCGGGTGATCCCTTACCGAAGGTGTTGCTGGATAAAATGCTGGCCGCCCGTAATTTTCAGGCCGGCTTGCAGACGGTGCGACAACTGGAATTTGCCTTGTTCGATTTCCGCTTGCACAAGGAATACGACCCCGCTACCGGTGGACGGGTTTACGCCGTGCTGGACGCAGTTCGTCAGCAGGTGGCAGCGGTCATACCGCCGTCGTTCAATCGCTTTCCACACAGTTTTTCCCATATCTTTGCCGGAGGTTACGCGGCAGGTTACTACAGCTACAAATGGGCTGAAGTGTTGTCCAGCGATGCCTATTCCCTGTTCGAGGAACGTGGTGTGCTGGATCCGGCCACCGGCAAGGCGTTTCTGGAGAACATTCTGGAACAAGGAGGGGGTCGTGATGCCATGACTTCATTCGTGGCTTTCCGGGGACGTGAGCCGACCCTTGATGCCCTGCTGCGGCACAGCGGCATGACCGAGGCGGCTTGACAGGGTGTATTTCCTACGATAATCGTCGGGAACTAAGACCCGCCTGATGGCTCTCAGGGTGAGCGATACAGGGTCTCGGCGCACCGCCATGACCGGGTGAATCACTCCGCACCGGTATCCTGGATTCGTTGACATTAACGGTTTCACTGGAAATCAGGGGGCCTCTGGTATTAAACTGCCAGCCTGTTTACACAGGTAAACGGGTTGGTCAGTGCGTTTTACTGCCAGCCAGCGCAGATTTTTTCTGCTCTGGTGTCTTATAACAACGGTTAGGAGGATAAGTATGCTATTCGGTTCAAGTCAGCCTGTGGTCGCCAAGGCCAGTATCGTTATTCACAAGCCGGTAGAGGGCGTTTATCATTTCGTCAGCGACGGCTTTTTTGATAATTACCCGCGTTGGTCACCTGAAGTCGTGGAACTCAAACCACTGTCTCCCGGGCCGGTCAAACTGGGTACCCTGGCCAAACAAGTCAGGGTCGATCATGGTCACAAATCCGAATCCACCTTCAAGGTGACCGACCATCAACCCAATAAACGGGTCTGCTTTACAGGCATTTCCAGTCCGTACACCTGCCTGTATGAGTTCGAGAACAGGAACGCAGGGGATGAGGCAACACGCATTACCTTTACCTTTGAGATTCCTCAGGTTGAACCCTTCATGAGACCTTTTGAGAAGCTCATCCGGGTTGCCATACAGGACGGTGCCAATCGCACAGTGAAAAATCTGAAAGGCCTGATAGAGAATGGCTGACCGGAGCGGGTCAGTTCACTTTGTAGCCTCGATGTAACGCAGCAAAATCGAGGGTTTACGGTGGTGAGCCAGACTAGCCATTTATCATCTGTGCTTATCTTTGGGCAAAAAGATGACCCAGGCCGTAAATTCCATAATAACCAGATAAATGAGAGGAAATAACCATGTCGTTCGTCGTAC
>Ga0172372_10005613_pt1 | contig 17415 bp, 16 predicted proteins | sample LakKiv5m_2_FD_114544 | JGI IMG/M metagenome (GOLD analysis project Ga0172372, IMG submission 114544) | Freshwater microbial communities from Kabuno Bay, South-Kivu, Congo - kab_092012_9.5m | ecosystem: Environmental > Aquatic > Freshwater > Lake | place: Democratic Republic of the Congo...
GGTACATTCCATATGTTCTCAGACTACGCTAAGAGCGCATTGCGTATGGCAGCGTTGATGAAACAACGTACAGTGGCTGTATTGACACACGACTCTATCGGTCAAGGCGAAGATGGCCCAACTCACCAACCAGTAGAAAACACATCTGGCTTGCGTTATATCCCACGTATGGATGTATGGCGTCCAGCTGACTCAACAGAAACTGCAGTAGCATGGGTCTCTGCTGTTGAGCGTAAAGATGGTCCATCAAGCTTGGTATTGAGCCGTCAAAACGTGCCAGGTATCAAACACGATACAGCGCATTTTGATTTGATCCGTAAAGGTGGTTATGTATTCTCAGACGCAGCAGGTAAAGCGGACGTTATTATCATCGCTAACGGTTCAGAGCTAGACTTGGCAATCAAAGCAGCTGCAGAATTGAACGCAGCTGGTACGAAAGTTCGCGTGGTTTCAATGCCATCAACTAACGTATTTGATCGTCAACCACAAGATTATAAAGACAGCGTATTAACTCCAGGTGTTAAACGTGTGGCTGTTGAAGCTGCGCACCCAGACTTTTGGCGCAAATATGTAGGCCTTGAAGGTGCTGTAGTAGGTATCGATACATTCGGTGAATCAGCTCCTGGTGGCGTATTGATGAAGCACTTCGGTTTCACTGTTGAAAACGTAGTAAAAACTGTTAAATCAGTGCTTTAATTCCTTGATGTAAGGAACGATAAGGGGAGCCCATTCACTTGCGGCTCCCTTTTTTGTATTTAAAAAGGTTTGAATATGACAGTAAGAGTGGGTATTAACGGATTTGGTCGAATTGGTCGTATGGCCTTGCGTGCCGCGGTTCAGGATTTTGCAAACGTGGAAATCGTTGCAATTAATGGCACACAAGATCCAGATTATCTTGTTTACATGGCGAAATATGATTCAGTGCACGGTCAGTTTAAGGGTTCGGTCGAGTATAAAAACGGTCACCTTATTGTGAATGGTAAAAAGATTCCATTAAGCTCAGAGCGTGATCCATCCTTGTTAAATTGGGGTGATGCTGGTGTGGACGTTTTGTTGGAATGTACAGGTGCATTCTTAACTGAAGAAAGTTGCCAAGAACATATTGCCGTTGGTGCTAAAAAAGTAGTCCAATCAGCCCCCGCTAAAGATGACACGCCAATGTATGTGTATGGTGTGAACCACCAAGAATACAACGGTCAAGCGATTGTCTCTGCCGCTTCATGTACAACCAACGGCTTGGCACCAGTCGCTAAAGTGTTGAATGATAGTTTCGGGATCAAACGTGGCTTAATGACAACAGTGCATGCTGCAACAGCCTCACAAAAAACTGTAGATGGCCCTTCTAAAAAGGACTGGCGCGGTGGTCGGGGTATTTTGGAAAATATTATTCCATCCTCAACTGGCGCTGCGAAAGCGGTTGGCAAAGTCATTCCTGAGCTCAATAAAAAACTGACTGGTATGGCGTTCCGCATTCCAACATCAGATGTTTCTGTGGTGGATTTAACTTGCGAACTCATTAGAGAGGCAAGTTATGAGCAGGTAGTTGCTGCTATGAAAGCTGCTTCAGAAGCTGGCCCATTAAAAGGAGTTTTAGGGTTTACCAGTGACAAGGTGGTTTCAACCGATTTTCGTGGTTCTCCGTATGCTGCGATTTTTGATGCGGAAGCAGGCATTGCGTTAGATCCGACCTTTGTTAAAGTGGTTGCTTGGTACGACAATGAATACGGTTATACCTGCAATATGCTGCGCCTTGCCGAGCACATCGCCTAAGGAATTATTATGGCTATTATCAAAATGACCGACCTCGACTTGAAAGGCAAGCGAGTCTTTATCCGTGCTGATTTAAACGTGCCTGTCAAAGATGGCAAGGTCACCTCTGATGCGCGCATCACTGCTTCAATGCCAACCATTGAGTTTGCATTGAAAGCTGGTGCTCAAGTGATGGTGACTTCACATCTGGGTCGTCCAGAAGAAGGTGTTTATTCTGAAGAAAATTCACTAAAGCCAGTCGCTGATGTGCTTGCTGCGAAGCTTGGTAAGCCGGTGCGTTTGGTCAAGGATTGGGTCAATGGTGGTTTTGATGTTGCCGAAGGTGAGTTGGTTTTATTAGAAAACTGCCGTTTTAATAAAGGCGAAAAAAAGAACCTGGATGAAACAGCACAAGCCTATGCCAAGCTTTGTGATGTGTTCGTCATGGATGCTTTTGGAACAGCGCATCGTGCTGAGGCTTCTACCTATGGTGTTGCGAAATTTGCGCCAAAAGCATCAGCAGGTATTTTGTTGGTGCAAGAATTAGAGGCCTTAACCAAAGCGTTAGATAAACCCGCTCGCCCGATGGTGGCGATTGTTGGAGGCTCTAAAGTTTCAACAAAATTGACCGTACTTGAAAGTTTGTCTGAGAAAGTAGATCAATTGGTGGTGGGCGGTGGTATCGCGAACACTTTCTTAAAAGCAACAGGATTGGAAATTGGCTATTCACTCTGTGAGGATGATTTGCTACCAACGGCGCGTGCTTTGATTGAAAAGATGTCAGCGCGTGGGGCAGCGGTGCCGATTGCTGTAGATTTGGTCACAGGCAAAAATTTTGATGCCAATGAGCCAGCCGTTATTAAAGATGCAAATGCCATTCAATCGGATGACATGATTTTTGATATTGGGCCTAAATCGGCTCAGCAGCTGGCTGAAATTATTATGAATGCAGGCACTGTGGTATGGAATGGCCCACTGGGTGTGTTTGAATTTGATCAGTTTGGTGAGGGTACTAAGGCCATTGCCATGGCGATTGCTAAAACCAAAGCGTTTACTTTGGCGGGTGGTGGTGACACGATCGCTGCGATTCAAAAATATGGCATTTACGATGACGTGTCCTATATTTCCACGGCGGGTGGTGCTTTCTTGGAATTTCTAGAGGGCAAGAAATTGCCAGCGGTTGAAATTTTAGAGCAGCGCGGGCAGTAACTTAGCTAGAAATAAAAGAAGGGGCGTGAGCCCCTTTTTTATTGCCCAATTTTGACTCGCCCTCCTTGGTTTCTTGGTTTTTTATTTCTGTAACAGTCACTGCTTTTTATAATAAGCTACGTTTTTTCGATACTAGTGAATGTTGCTTGTGCAAATCTTATTTAACCAATTCAAGCGCTTAATGCTCAATATCTCCGAAGGACTTCAGTCCTTGCGTGAAGCTATGATATGGACGCTGCCTTGTGTTTTGATTGGCGCAATGTTTATCGCTGCAGCTTATCTTGTTGAGGTATCGGGGCCGAACCCTGATCTTTCGCTTACTTTAAAAGGCCTAAGTGCTAGTCTTTCACGATTAATCCCCGTCATTGTGGCCTCTTTCTTGGCCTATATTCTGAGTGTGAAAAAACGCTTACCTCCCATGCCTCTAGCCTTATTGGCATTAAGCTGCACTTTGTTAATTTATCTAGATGCGACGCAAGCTTTTCAGAGTGCAGCATCATTTATGTTGTTGATAGGCATCGTGATTCCATTTGTCACGGTGGCTTTGGTTAAAGTGCTCTACGAGAAAAAATGGACCATGCTGACTAACAGTGAATTAGCTGGGAGTAGCGTTAAGGCGGCGTTGAATCTGACTATTCCTGGCGTGATTGTTTTTGCAGTCATATTTTTTGGTCTCAAAATGCTTGTCTATTTTGGGGTTTCATTGGCGCAAGCTGGTTGGTTCCAAGAAGTCTCCCTTTCTGCATATGCAAGTGCGTTGCTGTATACATTTCTAAATTCTCTGTTATGGTTTTTAGGCATACATGGCGCTAACCTTCTGCAGCCTTTAATGACCCATTTAAACGAGATGTCATCCGCAACTGGTGGATTCGTTAATGAGACATTCTTAGGGGCGTTTGTGTTTATTGGAGGGTCTGGGGCTACTTTTTCTCTGATTTTAGCTATTCTACTTTTTTCCAAAAACAAAGCTTTGCGCTTGCTTTCTTATGCCAGCATTCCAATTGCTTTTCTCAATATCAATGAGCTCTTGCTGTTTGGTTTGCCAGTCATTTTAAATCCAAGGATGTTGATTCCTTTCGTATCAGTGCCTCTAATCAATTTGCTTACTTCCTATATGGCCATTTCATTTGGTTGGGTGACCACGCCTAGGCCTGATATCCAAATGCCGCTTAATGCACTAATTGGGCTTAATGCCTACCTTGCAACAAATCATGATTTACATGCTGTGTTTTTACAGATGTTGAACGTTGCGATTGGCGTGGGTATTTATAGTTTGTTTATCAAGAAAATGAATGATGAGAGCCGTGCTGTAAAAAATATTCATCTCAAATCGCTAGATATGACCTACACCCATATCAATCAAGAGGCCTCTTTGTTTTCTTATGATCCAATCTCTTCAACCAATGAATTACGCAAAAAATTGGCTAGACAAAAACAGCATATGGAGTATCTGGCTGGCTTGGAATTTTATTTGGAATACCAGCCGCAGGTTGCTCCGCACAACAAACAGTTTGTTGGGTGTGAAGCTTTATTAAGAGCAAGAAATGAAGAGGGTGAAATAGTGATGCCCTACGTTTTTTTGCCTTGGTTTGAAGCGGCAGATATGATGAAAAGTATCGATCTTTGGGTGGCCGAAGCCGCTGTTAAGCAAGATGATGCTTGGCAGAAGATGGGTATATTGGCCCCAATTAAAATTAACATCAGTAGTGATACGCTGATGAATAAGGCGAGCACCGATTTAATTGTTGAGAAAATTAGCCAGGCGCAAGGCAGGGTTTCAATAGAAATCGTAGAGCAATCTTTCTCAGACGGACTAGAAAATGTCGTGGATGCCATCGCCCGCATCCAGGCTTTTGGTGCCAAGGTTTACATTGACGATTTCGGAACAGGATATTCGTCTCTCAGCTACCTCAATTCGCTGAACGCTGATGCCATTAAGATTGATAGAAGCTTTGTTTTGGGCTTGACCCAACCAGACGGTGAGAAGGTGATGGCAGGTATTTTTAACTTTGCCGAAGCATTAGGTTTAGAAATTGTAGTTGAAGGCGTTGAAACAGAAGCACAGTTAGCCAAAATTCCAAAAAGTGTTCCTTTTTCAGTGCAGGGCTGGCTTTATAGTAAAGCGCTTCCAGCAGAAGAAGTTCCAGTGTTTATTCAGCGATATTCTGGTATCCATTAGTCTTTCCTTGTTTTTCGAGAAGACGTCCTTAGGGTATAATTCATCCGTTAAAATTTAATAGCTTGCCCGTTTCGACGAAGTATAAAAACTGGCGAGCTATTTTTTAGTGGATGAAGGAACTGCATTGTCTAATACTCTCACGCAATCAAGTATCAAAAGCCTGCCACTTATTCATCAGGGCAAAGTGCGCGATATTTATGATATAGATGCGAATACCATGCTTTTGATTGCAACCGATAGGTTATCTGCGTTCGATGTGATTCTCCCCACGCCGATTCAAGGCAAGGGTGCGATTTTGACTGAAATCGCTAATTTTTGGTTTGAGAAGTTAGGCCATATTGTGCCTAACCATCTGACGGGAATCGATCCAGATACAGTTGTTTCAGATGCCACCGAAAAAGCGCAGCTCGGTAAACGTGCTTTGGTAGTAAAAAAACTCAAACCTTTGCCAATTGAGGCGATTGTGCGTGGCTATTTAGCTGGTAGTGGCTGGAAGGAATACAAAGTAAGTGGTACGGTTTGCGGCATTTCCTTGCCGGCTGGGCTGCAGGAAGCTTCGAAATTACCACAACCTATCTTTACCCCATCGAGCAAAGCGGCGGTTGGCGATCATGATGAAAATATCACATTGGAAAGATGCGCTGCATTATTGGGTAAAGAGCTTGCTGAGAAGGTGGAGCAAGTCAGCTTGCGTTTGTACCAAGAAGCGGCAGAGTATGCGCTAACTAAAGGCATCATCATTGCTGATACTAAATTTGAATTTGGTTTGGATGCGGCTGGTGAGCTTTATTTGATTGATGAGGTACTCACGCCTGATTCATCACGTTTCTGGCCTGCGGACCAATACCAAGTGGGCAAAAACCCACCTAGCTTTGATAAGCAGTATGTGCGTGATTGGTTGGAGTCTTCAGGGTGGGATAAAAGACCGCCTGCGCCTGTTTTGCCAGCTGAAGTTGCGGCAAAAACAAGTGAAAAATATCATGAGGCCTATACGAAATTAACGGGCAAGAATCTGGTTATTTAATTATTGGTCATATCAACTAAAAAGAATTAATTGCATGAGTGATATCGCACAATTTATTGCTGGCTACGAGCGCTTCCACGAAAATTATTTTCGTGGTGAAACGCCATTATTTGGTGAATTGAGCCAAGGCCAAAACCCTAGCACAATGATTATTGCTTGCTCGGACTCTAGAGTCGACCCTGCGATTGTAATGGATGCTAAGCCGGGTGATTTGTTTGTGGTGCGTAACGTGGCTAATTTGGTCCCACCTTATGAAAAAGGTGGCGGATACCACGGCGTCAGTGCAGCGCTTGAATTTGGTGTTTGCGGTTTGGGCGTTGAGCATATTATTGTGATGGGCCATCGTCAGTGTGGCGGCATCAAAGCATTGACCGAAGGTGTACCGGAGGGCATTAGTGGCGAATTTATTCGCCCGTGGGTAAGCATTGCAAGCCATGCGCATCGGCGTGTTAAAGCAGACTACCCTGAGGCTACTCCTAGTGAGATGGCTTGTCAGTGTGAGTTGGCGGGCATTATCGTTTCACTAGAAAATTTGGCGACTTTCCCGTTTATCAAATCTCGTGTTGATATGGGTACCCTCACATTGCATGGCTGGTATTTCGATATTGAAACAGGCGAGATGTCGGCCTACGACCCTAAAACATTAAAATTTTCACCATTGATATAACTTTAAAATTGAGAAGAAAGTGTAAGGAATCCTATGTCATTAGCGAATGTACCTGCAGGTAAAGATATCCCAAATGATTTCAACGTTGTGATTGAAATCCCAATGCGCGGCGAGCCAATCAAATTTGAAGTGGATAAAGAGTCTGGAGCTGTATTTGTGGACCGTTTTATGGGTACTGCAATGCATTATCCATGCAATTATGGATATATTCCGCAAACGTTGTCAGAAGATGGTGACCCAACCGATGTTTTGGTAATCACGCCAATTCCTTTGCAACCAGGCGTGGTAATTCGTTGCCGTGCAATCGGTGTGTTAATGATGGAAGACGAGTCTGGTATGGATGCTAAAGTATTAGCGGTGCCAGTGGATAAAATCTGCCCACAATACAAAAATGTTCAAACTTACCAAGATATTCCTGAGTTTCAATTGGCGCCTATTGCGCACTTCTTTGAACACTATAAAGATTTGGAAAAAGGTAAATGGGTGAAAGTTGGCGAATGGCAAGGTGTTGATGCTGCAAAAGCAGAGATTGTTGCTAGCGTTGCACGCTACAAGCAATAAACGATTAAATCCGTCATTTCAAAAAAAGCCATTTCAATCGAAATGGCTTTTTTATTGAGCTGTTAAGCTTAGACTCTTTTGGAAAGTCGTTTTAATACATCCCCCAAAGCTGTACCTTCTAGCTTTTCAGCTAAAGAGCCCAGGTCTTTTGATGCCGCTTCACTCAATGATCTGTTTGGTTTTTCGGGCCTTTCCGAGGTTGCTTGCACCTGAACTTGTACCCGAATGGAACTGATTTCAAGGCCGTTCTTTTTTAGCTTGGTCAGCAAGCTAGGCAGTAGTAATTTGATTTTGGCGGCAACCGCACCATTTACCACATAAACGGTGAGTCGCTTATGCTCAATGTTTCCCGCCTGTGTTGCTGATTTAAAAGCCTCGGGGACAATTTCGCTCCAGATCTTTTGTGTCATCGTCAATGTTTTTGCTTTGTCCGTTAAAGCTGCAAAATTGGCATTGTTTCTGAAAATAGCGTGAAGGAGTTGCATATGCGCCGATTTTACAACTTAAAACGACTGCCGGGCTAGCGTTTGATTATGGTAAAATCGGGCGGATTTGTTTTTGGCCTAAAAGGCTATTTTAAATAAGCGCGATGATTCGCTGAGATTAATCTGAATGAGGTTCCGCAATTGCGGAAATTGGTGTTGCGTTATGTTATCCAAGCTTTTCAAAAAATTATTTGGTAGTCGTAATGATCGACTCGTGAAGCAGTATTTTCAACGCGTGGCTGTTATCAATGGCCTCGAAACTGAAATGCAGGCCTTAAGCGACGAGCAATTGCGTGCAAAAACTGAAGAGTTCAAGCGCCGCCATCAAGCAGGTGAATCTCTCGATAAATTATTACCAGAAGCGTTTGCTGTGGTGCGCGAAGGTAGTCGCCGTGTGTTGCAAATGCGTCATTTTGATGTGCAATTAATCGGTGGCATGGTGCTACATGCGGGCAAAATTTCTGAAATGCGCACAGGCGAAGGTAAAACGCTAGTTGCGACATTGCCTGCTTACCTAAACGCATTGGCTGGTAAAGGCGTGCACGTGATTACAGTGAACGACTACTTGGCCAAACGTGATGCCGAGTGGATGTCAAAGCTATACAACTTCTTGGGTCTCACGGTTGGCATCAACCTTTCTCAAATGCCGCATGATGACAAACAAAAAGCTTATGCAGCAGATATCACCTATGGTACTAACAACGAATTTGGCTTTGACTATTTGCGTGACAACATGGTGTATACCGTTGAGGAGCGTGTGCAACGTGGGTTGAACTATGCCTTGATTGACGAAGTGGACTCAATCTTGATTGATGAAGCACGTACGCCCTTGATTATTTCCGGCCAAGCGGACGACAGCATTGATTTATATACACAGATGAACGGTATCGCTGCACAGTTGGTGCGTCAAACTGAAGAAGAAGGCGAAGGCGACTTTTGGGTCGATGAAAAGGCCCAGCAAGTCATCTTGTCTGAACAAGGTCACGAGCATGCTGAAGAATTGTTGGCCAATTCAGGTTTATTGGCTGAAGGTGCAAGTTTGTATGATGCAGGCAGCATTAGCCTAGTGCATCATTTATATGCCGCTTTGCGTGCACAGTCTTTATTCCACAGAGACCAGCATTACGTGGTGCGTGATGGTGAAATCGTGATTGTGGACGAATTCACAGGTCGCATGATGACAGGTCGTCGTTGGTCTGATGGTTTGCACCAATCAGTTGAAGCAAAAGAGGGCGTTGCGATTCAAAAAGAAAATCAAACGCTGGCTTCTATTACCTTCCAGAATTATTTCCGTATGTACGCCAAATTATCTGGTATGACTGGTACAGCGGATACCGAGGCTTATGAATTTAATCAAATTTATGCCTTGGAAACGGTGGTGATTCCGCCACACCGAACCATGCAGCGTAAAGATCACATGGATAAGATTTATCGCACTGCGCGTGAGAAATACAACGCGGTGATTGATGACATCAAAGATTGCCAAACACGTAGTCAGCCAGTGTTGGTGGGCACGACTTCGATTGAAAACTCGGAGCTCATTTCTAATTTGTTGACCAAGGCAAAGTTAGAACATCAAGTATTAAACGCTAAGCAACATGAGCGTGAAGCACATATTATCGAGCAAGCCGGTCGTCCAGGCATGATTACCATTGCGACCAACATGGCGGGTCGTGGTACGGACATCGTGTTGGGTGGTAACCCAGAATCTGAAATTGCTGAAGTCGAGGCAAACGATGGCTTAAGCGAAGCCGAGAAGGCCAAGAAAATTGCGGCGATTAAAGCGGAATGGCAACAACGCCACGATGCAGTGTTGGCTGCAGGTGGTTTGCATATTATCGGTACCGAGCGTCATGAATCTCGCCGTGTAGATAACCAGTTGCGTGGTCGTGCCGGTCGCCAAGGTGACGTAGGCTCAAGTCGTTTTTATCTTTCACTTGAAGATTCGTTGTTGCGCATTTTTGCTTCGGACCGCGTGGCAGCGATTATGGAACGCCTCAAAATGCCTGAGGGCGAAGCGATTGAGCATCCATGGGTGACCCGTGCTATTGAAAACGCGCAGCGCAAAGTGGAAGGCCGCAACTTTGATATTCGTAAACAATTGCTTGAATACGACGACGTTGCCAACGACCAGCGCAAAGTGATTTACGAACAACGTAATGAGCTATTAGAGGCGACGGACGTCGGTGAAACGATTGCCGTGATGCGTCAAGACGTGATTAACGAAACCATTGCAATGTATCTTCCAGAAGGTAGCGTTGAAGAGCAATGGGATGTGCCGGCTTTAGAAAAAGCACTGCAAGGCGAGTTGAACTTGCACTTACCATTGCAAAAAATGTTGGAAAGCAGCGCAGAGTTGCATGAAGAGACCATACGAGAAGCTATTCAAAATGCGGCACAAGAAGCCTATGCTGCCAAAGAGCAAATGGCGGGCGCTGAGACCATGCGTCAGTTCGAGCGCGCTGTGATGTTGCAAAGCTTGGACAACCATTGGCGTGAACATTTGGCTTCGCTTGATCATTTGCGCCAAGGGATTCATTTGCGTTCTTACGCACAGAAAAATCCTAAGCAAGAGTACAAGCGTGAAGCCTTTGAGTTGTTTGCAGCCTTGTTGGATACAGTGAAGCGTGAAGTCACGCAAGTCACTATGCAGGTGCAAGTGAAGAGCCGTGAGGATGTGGACGCTGTTGAGCCAACTGAGCTTGAAAACGTACAATATCAGCACACCGATTACGACGAGGCTTTGGGCGAAGCACCTCAAGGCGAAGTGAGTGGTGTTGATGAAAAGGGCATTAAAGTGGGCCGTAATGATCCCTGTCCATGTGGTTCAGGCCAAAAATACAAGCAGTGTCACGGTAAATTAAGTTAGGAATTAACGATGGCAAATATTGAAGACATCCAATCTCCTTGCGTTGGTGTTTGTGCGTTAAATGATGCTACAGGGTTTTGCCAAGGCTGTTACCGAACAATCGAGGAAATTCGTGAGTGGTGGAACATGAGCGATGAAGAGCGTGCAAAAGTCATGCGTGAGCTAGATCAACGTATGGCGAATAGCACCAGTTTTGACTAGTGATTGGTATAAGTAAAAAGCGGCTTTTGGGCCGCTTTTTTTATGCCTGTTTCACGGCATTGTCTTATACAAGCCAGTTGAATCAGTTAAAATTCAAGAATTATTAATAAGCACTATTTAATGAAAGAATTGCCTTATGCCCGTTAATTTATCTGCTCCGCAAGCCCAATCTTTATTGCCTGTAAAGGGCGTGCAACTTGGGTTTGCTGAAGCGAATATTCGCAAACAAAATCGCAAAGATGTGCTGGTGATTAAGTTGAGCGAAGGCTCAAAAGTCGCTGGTGTGTTCACTAAAAACCAATTTTGTGCAGCACCAGTGACGCTATGTAAGCAGCATCTGGCAACGGGCAATGAAATTCGTGCGTTAGTAGTGAATACGGGCAATGCCAATGCGGGCACTGGTGAGAGTGGCATGCAACACGCGGAGCAAACCTGCGAAGCATTAGCCGGCCTATTAGAGGTAAAGGCCAGCCAAATCTTACCGTTTTCAACAGGCGTGATTTTGGAACCTTTGCCAGTAGATAAGTTAATCGCTGGTTTACCGACTTGCGTGAATGGCTTAAAGGAAGACAACTGGCTGAACGCTGCCGAAGCCATTATGACCACAGACATTGTTGCAAAAGGCTATTCCAAACAGATTCAGTTAGGTGGCAAAACCGTCACTATTACCGGCATTTCAAAAGGCTCTGGCATGATTCATCCCAATATGGCGACCATGCTAGGCTATATTGCAACGGATGCCGCAATCAGCCAGGAAGCGCTGAATCAGCTGATTGATCATGCGGTAAATCGTTCGTTTAATTGCATCACCGTGGATGGTGATACTTCAACCAATGATTCATTAATCTTAATGGCAACAGGCCAGTCTGGCACTGCTGAGGTGCAGCCAAACAGCCCAGAATACACACAGTTGCGTGACGCGATGACCGAAGTCGCCATTTTATTGGCACAAGCGATTGTGCGTGACGGCGAAGGTGCAACCAAATTGATGACGGTTAAAGTTGAGGCGGGTAAAGATGTGGAAGAGTGCCGCAAAGTAGCCTATGCCATTGCCCATTCACCGCTGATTAAAACCGCATTCTTTGCTTCAGATCCAAATCTAGGTCGTATTTTGGCGGCGATTGGTTATGCTGGCGTTGAGAACTTAGACGTTAACAATATGCAGCTTTATTTGGGTGATGTTTTAGTGGCCGAACACGGTGGCCGGGCAAAGGCCTACGAAGAGGCGCAAGGTGCAGCGGTGATGAAAGAGCCAGAGATTTTGGTGCGCGTGGTGCTTAATCGTGGCAAGGCAGAGGCCACCGTATGGACCTGCGATTTTTCATATGATTACGTCAAAATTAATGCGGACTACCGTTCTTAATGGCGTAGATTATTGATGGCTGCTATTGAACATTTAATCTCACGTGCAGAAGCCTTGCTAAGTAAGCTTGAGGCACTTCTACCACAAGTACCAAGCCAAGTAGATTGGGGTGCTTTAGCTTGGCGCTGGCAGGTGCTGAACGGTCGAGGCCATTTGCAAGCAGTCAGCAATCCGCATCAAATCCAGTTAGATGACGTGTGTAATGTGGATGCACAAAAAGCCGAAATCGTGCGTAACACAGCTCAGTTTGTTAAAGGGTTTCCGGCGAATAATGTGTTGCTGACAGGCGCACGCGGCACCGGCAAGTCAACCTTAGTTAAAGCGTTATTGAGCGAGTTTGCCAAGGATGGGCTTCGCATCATTGAAGTGGATAAACAGGATTTAGTCGCCCTGCCGGAAATTGTAGCCTTGCTTCAAGCACGTCCAGAACGTTTTATTGTTTTCTGTGACGATTTGTCTTTTGAGGCGAGTGATCCTGGATATAAAGCTTTGAAAGTTGTATTGGATGGCTCCATTTCGGCCACCTCCGAAAATGTACTGGTTTACGCAACGTCTAATCGCAAACATCTCATGCCTGAGTTTATGGCTGAAAATTTAGAAACAAAATATGTAGGCGATGAAATTCGCCCTGGTGAAACTTCGGAAGAAAAAGTTTCGCTCTCAGAGCGTTTTGGATTGTGGCTTTCATTTTACGCTTTCGATCAGGACGAGTATTTGCGTGTGGCTGAGCATTGGATAAAGCAGCTGGGTCTTCCCGAGTTTAATGAAGAAACACGTCGTGCAGCCCTTATGTTCTCGTTAACCCGAGGCGCTCGTAGCGGCCGTGTGGCTTATCAATTTGCCCGAGATTATGCGGGGCGTATGGCGCTCAATCGCCAGTAAGTTTTTCATTGAATACCACCCGATGAATACCACCAAAATTGTTGATGTTGCTGTGGCCGTTTTAAAGCGAAACGACGGCACCGTTTTGTTGGCAAGCCGTCCAGAAGGCAAAGGCTGGGCAGGCTGGTGGGAATTTCCTGGTGGCAAAATCGAAGCGGGTGAGTCAGCTATTGAAGCTTTGCGGCGTGAGCTTAATGAAGAGCTCGGCATTGAGGTTGAGGTAGCCTACCCATGGTTGGTGCGTACTTTTGATTACCCTGAAAAAACCGTCAAATTGCACTTCTTTATTGTGCGGGCATGGAGTGGCGATCTTGAAGGCAGGGAAGGGCAGCAGCTAAGCTGGCAGAATCCTTTTAATCTGACAGTTTCGCCGATGTTGCCAGCCAATGCGCCGATTTTGAATGCATTGAAATTGCCTGATATCTACGCCATTAGCAATGCGCATGAGATGGGTGAAGAGCGCTTTTTAGAAGCGCTGCGTCAACAGTTAGCTGCTGGCTTGAAAATGGTGCAGATTAGAGAAAAAAACTTAGCACCTGATGCGCTGCTCGATTTCTCTAAAAGCGTTGTTGGCTTAGCCCATCAACATGGGGCGCGTGTGCTGATTAATGGTGATGTTGAACTGGTGAAAGCCACTGGTGCCGATGGTTTGCATTTAAGCAGTGCGGCTTTGGCATCCATCAAAACTAAACCTGAGGATATGTTGGTGGGCGCTTCTTGTCATCATGCCCACGATTTGGATTTGGCCGCAGAATTGGCCTTGGATTTTGTATTGTTATCGCCAGTCTTACCCACGCTAAGTCACCCTGAGGCAGCAACGTTGGGATGGCAAGCTTTCACTGATTTAAAGCGGGATTATCCCTTACCAGTCTATGCGCTAGGTGGCATGGGCCCACAGCATCTCGAACCTGCCTGGCGGTCAGGGGCACATGGGATTGCAATGCAACGTGCGGTTTGGCAATAGCATGAAAAAAACAGGCATGATTTTATTTAGCTTGTTAGTGCTGATTGCAGCCACGACTTTTTTCTTGGAGCAAAAGAAAAAGCAGGAAAGCGAAAAAGTTGAGTTGATTGCCTGCGCTGATATTGTGCATTCTTGTGGTAATGCCAAATTTTCAGTGCGATTTAAAGAAGCGCCGCAAGTGATGAAGCCGCTAAATCTGGTGCTTGCTTCAATCAGTCCAGAGCAGATTCAAAATATCCATGCTAATTTTGCGATGAAAGGCATGGAGATGGGTTTTAATCGCTATCAATTACTTAAAGCAGGTCAAAATGAATGGCAAGCTGAAGTCACTTTGCCTGTTTGTGTGCAAGGTCGAAGTGACTGGGAAATGCTGATTGAGATGGATACTGCAGAAGGCAAACAACGATTTTTGGTGCCGTTCTCAGCAGCCAAGAAATAAAGTTCAGCTGGCCTTATTCTGCTTTGATGGGGCTATCAACGTTGAGTATTAACTCTTTACCCTGTCTGTTCTTAAAGTGCAGCGTGAAGCGGACGTTGTCGCCAGCTTTCAGTGGGTTTTCTAAATCAAACAACATTAAGTGAAATCCGCCAGGTGATAGCTCAACAGGGGTGTTGGCTTTGAGCGCCAGTTCATCAAGCATGCGCATTTTCATTACGCCGTTTTCCGTGCGCATGCTGTGAATTTCAACATCCTCTGTCACGGAGCTTTCAATCTCAGTCAATGTGAGATCTGTGTTGGCGGTGAGTGTCATATAGGCCGCGCCGACATCTTGCTCTTCTTGCGTTGCGCGTGTCCAAGCGTTGCTGATATCAACATGTGGTTCTTTTTTTCCACAAGCCGACGAAAATATGAGGATCACTAGTATCAATACTGAAAAGAATTTATTCATCATTAAGACTCTCTAAATCTTCGGGGGTAATTGGTGCTGGAATTTTATAACCCTCACTTGCCCATGCGCCAAGGTCTATCAATCTGCAGCGTTCTGAGCAGAATGGGCGAAATGGGTTGCTGGAACTGAACTCAGATAAAGCGCCACATTCAGGGCAAGGCACTAAGCGCTGTTTTGAGGATGTCATTGATTACAAATTGCCTAGGATTAGCGTGAACGGCACGTCAAAATCACAAGGATGTGGTTTTTCAGAGCGTTTCATCGACATAAAGCGGATATTCATTGCGTATTTGTTAGCGCTAATTTCTGGATAGCACTGAATGTCATCATCTAATTTGATTTGCAGCATTTGCGCAGGTTTTGCACCGCCTAACATTTGCTGAAAAGCGCCGTTGATGGCTATATTTGCGCTGGGTGACCCACTGCCCCTAACGATGCTCAGAATGATCGATAATGCATCATAGAGTGGTGTTACGTGATCCAGCCAGCTCTTTAAATCCTCTCGTCGATGATGGACGGGGCTATCTAGCCAGTAGTGATAAGCTGGTAAATCAAATTCGCATAAACCACCAGGAATAATGGCGCGTTGTTTAATTGCCATTAACCATTCATTTTCTCGCAAGGACTGACCAACGCGTGTATGTATGCTGCGCAATTTTGCAGAGACTTGGAGAATGTTTTCAAGAATAGGTTGCAGAATGGAGACGTCAATCTTTGGATTGTTTAGCAGGCTGGACATCACCACTTTTTGTTTATCCAGCTCTTGCAATAATTCTGCTTTTAAATCGGTACGATCAATGATGTCTAAGATTTGGAAGAAAGACACCATCGCATTGTGATGGTGGCTAGAGTGTTCAGACTGGAGGTTAAGTAAAACTTTAGAAAATAAATCTTCTAGACGCAGCAAAGTCCTGATTCGTTCATTGAATGGAAATTCGTAACTTGCCACGGTTGTTTTCGCTTAACTGTCGTAGTTGTTAATTTGATTCCCTGATTATGTGTTTAATTTATCAAATGCGCAAGTATTGATATATTTTTCATGCAGTTGGGCTACTTTTTCTCGAAGCTGTTCCAAGCTACCGTTGTTAGTTAAAACGTCATCTGCCAATTGATTCCGTTGCTCGCGTGGCATCTGTGCATCGATAATTTTTTTAACCTCAGTTTCACTCAGTCCACTTCGTTTGCTTGCTCTGTCGATTTGAGTGGTCGGGTCACAGTCAATCACCAAGCTTCTATGAATGAGTTTGAGATAACGATCGCTTTCAAACAGCAAGGGAATATCAAGAATTTGGTAAGGCGCTGATTTGTTTTGCTCCAACTGCTGCAATACCTGCTTGTAAATGGCCGGATGCATGATGGCTTCTAACTGAATTTTGGCTTGTTCATTTGAGAATATTTTTTGTCTTAAAGCCGTGCGATCGAGCTCACCCTTTTCGTTCAAAATTGCTTGACCAAACACCTGTGTAATTTCAGCTAGAGTGGATTGGCCAGGTTTCGTCAGTGCGTGGCTAATGCCATCTAAATCAACAATAGGCACACCTAGTGCAGCAAAGGCTTTTGCGGCCTCGCTTTTGCCGCTACCGATGCCGCCTGTCATGCCTACAATCCACATTCTAGTTGCCCATCCATTGAGTTAAGGGTTGTGTACTAAAAAACACAATCATACCCCCCAGCGCCAAATAAGGCCCAAAAGGGATCGCGCTAGCGCGATTTTGTTTTTTTAGCAGAATGAGAGTGAGGCCAACGATGGAAGCGGTGAAAGATGAAATGATAATCACAAGTGGTAATGCTTCTAGACCTAGCCATGCACCAATGGCTGCTAGCATTTTGAAGTCGCCGTACCCCATCCCTTCTTTGTGGGTGATAAGCTTAAAAATCCAATACAGGCTCCACAACACTAGGTAGCCTAGAATAGCCCCCATGACGGCAGATTCAATCGTAGTGAATTCCTGATGAAGATTAAAAATCAGTCCCAGCCAAATCAGCGGAAGAGTGATGTTGTCTGGGAGTAGCTGCGTTTCAAGATCGATGCACGTCAGCGTCAGCATGCTCAAGGCAAAAATGCAGGCAGCGAAGGTGTGGATTGACCAGCCAAACTGCCAAGCAATATAGCCGGTAAATAGGCCGCTAAGTAATTCAATTGCTGGATAACGTAAGCTGACAGGGCGATGACAGTGGCTGCATTTCCCCTTTAGTAGTGCGTAGCTGATGATGGGAATATTTTCATAAAAGCGAATCGTGTGGTTGCAAGCTGGGCATGACGACTTTGGCGTTAGTAAGTTATAGGCGGGTGCGCTGATGGCTTTGTCTTGCAATTCTTCAAGTTCATTTTTCCAAGCCTGTTCCATCATTTTTGGTAGGCGATGAATCAC
>Ga0172372_10005614_pt1 | contig 17408 bp, 9 predicted proteins | sample LakKiv5m_2_FD_114544 | JGI IMG/M metagenome (GOLD analysis project Ga0172372, IMG submission 114544) | Freshwater microbial communities from Kabuno Bay, South-Kivu, Congo - kab_092012_9.5m | ecosystem: Environmental > Aquatic > Freshwater > Lake | place: Democratic Republic of the Congo...
CGCGACCGCCGGGTAGCGCGGGAGGTCCTTCGCCGGGTCGACCTCGGTGGCGCCTTTCGTGGCGCCGTAGGCCTGGGCGTAGGTGTTGCGGTGGGCGAGGGAGTCGGCGGCGGGGGCGGCGGCAAAGGCCGGCGGCGCGAGGAGCAGGACCGGGAGGGCGAGGCGGGCGGGGATCATGCGCGCGGGCACCTTCCGGCGACCCGCGGGCCCGGTCAATCCACGAACGCCGTCTCGTTGGCCAGGAGCAGCACCTGCGCGAGCTGCGCCAGCCGGCTCAGCGGGGGTCGCCCCGGCTTGCCCTCCGCCGCGACCGTGGGCTCCGGCGGGGCCGGGGCCTCCGCGGCGAGGAACTGCTCCGCCCACTCCCGCTCCGCGGGGTCCGGGGCGCGCTGGTGCACGAAGCGGAACAACGCCTCGAGCCGCGCGGACCCCGGCGCCGCGGCCGTCTCGACCCGGGCGGCCAAGGCGCGCGCCATCTCCAGCGCGAACGGGCTGTTGAGGAGGAACAGGGCCTGCTGCGGGACCGTGGTCGCGAAGCGCTGGGCCGCGGAGGCGTCGGGATTGGGGAAATCGAAGGCGCGGAACACGCCCGGGAGGTTCTGGCGGTCGATGAACCCGTAGACCGTCCGGCGGGTCGGGAAGGGCTCGCGCCAAAGGTCCTCGGCCAGGCCGCCCACCCGCGTCTCCAGCCGTCCGGAGACCGCGAGGAAGGTGTCGCGCAGGCCCTCGAAATCGAGCCGGCGGCGGGGAAAGCGGGTCAGCCGCCGGTTCTCGGGATCGGCCGCGAGGGTGGCCGCCGGCGCCTCCCCCGCGCGGCGGTAGGCCGCGGAGAGCAAAATCCGGCGCTGGAGCCGCTTCACCGACCAGCCCCCGGCGATGAAGTCCGCCGCCAGCCAGTCGAGCAGGTCCCGCAGCTCCGGCTCCGCGGTCCGCACGCCGAAGTCGCTCGGGGTCCGCACCAGCCCCTCCCCGAAGTGCCAGGCCCAGACGCGGTTGACGAACACGCGGGCGGTCAGCGGGTTGTCCGCCCGCGCCACGGCGCGCGCCAGTTCGAGGCGGCCGCTGCCCGCCGCGACGGGGGCGGCGTCCGCGCCGGCCACAAGGGCGGGCACGCCGCGCGGCACGACGGGGCCCCGGTTGGCGGGATTGCCCCGGAGGAGCACGGCGGAATCGCGCGGCTGCGCGCGGTCGGCCAGCGCCATCGCACGCAGCGGAGCGCCGGGTTCGGTCCACTCGAGCGCCGCCAGCTCGCGGCGGATCGCGGCTGTGCGGGTGTCGAGCTGGCGCCGGATCAGGGCGGCCGCCGCGGGGAACGGGAGCGTGCCGGGAAAGGCTTCCGCCGCGGCCAGCGCGCGCGGGCCGGAAGGCGGGGCGGAGTCGGCGGAGGCCGGCGCGGGACCGGCGGCGGCGAACACGCGGTTGTAGGCTGCGGCGACGTCGGCGGGGGAGCCCAGCGGCCGCGCCACCCCGGCGAGCGCGGCGACCACCGTGGGATCGAGACCGGGCGGGCGGGTGTCGGACCAGCCGCAGACGAGATCGGCGGCCGCGGCCGCGAAGCCCTCGGCCGGCAGCGCGACCAGCGCGAACCACGGGGCGAGGACCGGGTGCGCGGCCGCCTCCGGGGTGGCGAGGAACTCGCGCCAGCGCCGCAGGAACTCCGGGTTGAGCTTCCTTTCCCCGGCGAAGAGTTCCGGCTTCGCGTCGGGCGGGAGCCGGGCGGAATCGTGGACCCCGAGGAGGTAATCCCCCGTGCGCGCGCGGATGCCCGCGAGGAACTTGTCCACCTCCTCGCGCTCGCGAGCCCGCACCCGCTCCTCGGTCGCGGCACGCTTGGCGAGGTAGGCGCGGTGCTCCGGGGTGTCCGTCACCGGCGCGAGCAGGGGTTTCTCGGCCGGCTCCTCCGAGGAGGCGAAGATCCCGTGCAGCGCGTAGTAGTCGCGCATCGTGACCGGCTCGGACTTGTGGTCGTGGCAGCGGGCGCAGGCGACGGTCAGCCCGAGGAGGCCGCGGGTGACGACGTCGATCCGGTCATCGATGATGTCGTTCTGGTTGTTGAGGAACCGCCGGCCGAGGGTGAGGAAGCCGAGGGCGGCGAGCGGGCTCCGGTCCTCGCCGGGAGGGAGGAGGTCGCCCGCGAGCTGCTCGGTGAGGAAGCGGTCGTAGGGCAGGTCGGCGTTGAACGCCCGGATCACGTAGTCGCGGTAGGTGTGGGAGAAGGCGAAGCGGCGCTCGGCCTCGCCGACGAGGTAGCCCTGGGTATCCGCGTAGCGGGCCACGTCGAGCCAGTGGCGGCCCCAGCGTTCGCCGTAGGCCGGGGAAGCAAGGAACCGTTCCACCGCGCGCGCGTAGGCGCCGGGGTCGGCGGCGTGCTCGCGGACAAACGCTGCGGTCTCCTCCGGGGTCGGGGGCAGGCCGGTGAGCGCGTAACTCACGCGCCGCAGGAGCGTCCGGGCATCGGCTTCTGGCGCGGGCGCGGCGGCGGGGGCGCCCGGGGTGGCGCGGAGGAAGGCCTCGATCGGATCGCCGGCGGCGCCGGGGACCGGGGGCAACGCGGGGGCGCGCGGCGGTTGGAACGCCCAATGCGTGCGCGCGAGCTCGGCGGAGGTCGGCGCGGCGGTGCCCTCCCGCGGGTCGGGCGCCCCGCGGCGGATCCAGGCCTCCAGGTCGGCGACCTGCGCGGGGGTGAGCGGCGGTCCCGCGTCGGCCGGGGGCATCTGCAGGTCGGGGTTGCCCGGGCGGACGACGGCGAGCAGCAGGCCCTTTTCGGGATCGCCCGGCACGAGCGCGGGCCCGGAATCCCCGCCGCGCCGCAGGGCCTCCCGGGTGTCCAGTTGGAGACCTCCCTTGGCCTTGCCCTCCCGGGCGCTGTGGCAGCGGTAACAGTGCTCGGCCAGCACCGGCCGGATGCGGGACTCGAAGAAGGCCTCTTCCTCGGGGCTCAGGCCGGCGGCGGCCGCGGCCGGGGCCAGGGCGAGCCACAGCAGGGAGAGGCCACGCGGGTTCACGCGATCAGTTCCCGCACGACCTGGCCGTGGACATCGGTCAGGCGGTAATCGCGGCCGGCGTGGCGGTAGGTGAGCCGCTCGTGGTCGAAGCCCAGGAGCGCGAGGAGGGTGGCGTGGAGGTCGTGCACGTGCACCGGCTTCTCGACCGCGCGGAAGCCGAATTCATCGGTCGCGCCGTGGACCATCCCCCCGCGGACGCCGCCGCCGGCGAGCCACATCGTGAAGCCGTGGTGGTTGTGGTCGCGGCCGTTGACCTTGCCCGCGTTGGCGCCGGCCGTGGGCAGCTCCACCACCGGGGTGCGGCCGAATTCGCCGCCCCAGATCACCAGCGTCTCGTCCAGCATCCCGCTTTCGCGCAGGTCGCGCAGGAGAGCGCCGATCGCCTGGTCGCTCTCGCGGGCGAGGCGGCGGTGGTTCACCTCGAGGTCATCGTGATTGTCCCACGGCTGGCCTTGCCCGTGCCACGCCTGGACGAAACGCACGCCGCGCTCGAGCAGGCGGCGGGCGATGAGGAGTTGCCGGCCGTGGGTGGTGTCGCCGTAGCGTTCCCGCATCACGGCGGGTTCGCGGGCGAGGTCGAAGGCGTCGGTGGCCTCGAGCTGCATCCGCGAGGCCAGCTCGAAGGACTGGATGCGGGCCTCGAGCCGCGGATCGGCGGCGCGCGCGGCCGCGTGGCGGGCGTTGAGGCGGGCGAGGAGGTCGAGCTGGTCACGCTGGTCGGCGGGGCCGGTGAGCGGGCTGCGGATGTGCTCGATCAGCCGTTCCACCTCCCGGTGGCGCGTGTCGACGTGCGTGCCCTGGAAGATACCGGGCAAAAAGGCGCTCTGCCAGTTCTGGGACTCCTGGATCGGGTACCCCCCGGGGCAGAGCGCGACGAAGCCGGGCAGATTCTGGTTCTCGGAGCCGAGGCCGTAGGTGACCCAGGAGCCGAGGCTGGGCCGCGGCAGGCGCGCGTCGCCGCAGTTCATCAGCATCAGCGAGGGCTCGTGGTTGGGCACGTCGGCCCGCATCGAGCGGATCACGGCGAGCTCGTCCGCGCAGGCGGCGACGTGGGGGAAGAGCTCACTGACCTCGAGGCCGCTGCGGCCGTGGCGGGCGAAACGGAACGGCGAGGCGAACGCGGCGCCGGTGCGGCGCTCGGTCTTGAGCTCGAGCGGGAGGGGCTTCCCGTGCCAGCGCGCGAGGGCGGGCTTGGGGTCGAAGGTGTCGACCTGGGAGGGGCCGCCGTTGGCGAAGATGTGGATCACCCGGCGGGCGCGGGCCGGGAAGTGCGGCGGGCGCGGCGCGAGGGGCCGCAGCGGATCGAAGGCGGTCGCCGCCGCGGCGGGGGTCCCGGCCAGCGCCGCGAGGCCGAGCGCGCCGAAGCCCAAACCGCAGCGGGCGAGGAAGTCGCGGCGCGGCAGGGGCGGGGCGGCGGGGACCAAGGCGGGGCGCATCGGGGTGCCCCGAGCCAAGCGCGGGCGCGGGCGGCGGGGAAGCCTCATTTTCAGGCGTGCACGCCGGCCCCCGCGCGGCCATCACGCCCGGATGCGCCCCACCCTCCCCGCCCGGCTCCGCCACGCTTTCCTCGTTCTGCTCCTGCCCGCGCTGGCCCGCGCCGCCGCCCCGGCGCCGGACGCCGACGGCTTCACGCCGCTCTTCAACGGCCGCGACCTCAGCGGCTGGGTGAACGTCAACTGCGCCCCGGAGACTTGGAGCGTGCGCGACGGGCTGATCCACTGCACCGGGCTGCCGATCGGCGGCCTGCGCACCGAGCGCCAGTACGAGAACTTCATCCTCGAGCTCGAGTGGCGCCACCTGCGCCGGAGCGGCAACTCCGGGGTCTTCGTGTGGGGCTCGCCCATCAACGCGCCCGGCGTCCCCTTCCTGCGCGGGATCGAGGTCCAAGCGCTCGACCACGGCTACGCCGAGGACTTCCAGCGGAAGAACGGCAAGGCGTCGGACTGGTTCACCGTCCACGGCGATGTGTTCGCCATCCACGGGGCCACGATGCGCTACATCGGCCGCACGAACGGCAAGCGCAGCTTCCCGATCGAGGACCGCAGCCGCCCGTCGCCAGAGTGGAACCATTACCGCATCGAGGCCCGGAACGGCTCGCTCCGCCTGCACGTGAACGGCCGTGAGGTCAGCGGCGGCGACGACGCGAACTACCGCAAGGGCTACCTCGCGCTCGAGTCGGAGGGTTCGCCGGTCGAGTTCCGCAACCTGCGGATCAAGGAACTCCCCTCCTCGGGCGCCGGCCCCGAGGTGACGGCGCCGGTGGATCCGGGCTGGCGAGCTTTGTTCAACGCGCTCGACCTCCGCGGCTGGCGCACCAGCGCGGCGACGGAGGCCACGTGGACCGTCGGGAACGGCCGGATCACGGCGCGCGCCGGCGCGGGCCCGGAGGCGGCCCTCGTAACCAGCACGGAACTGGGCGCAGCGGAGTTCATCGTCGATTACCAGCCGCCCCGCGCGGGCCCCGCGGAGGCCGTGGTGCTGGTGCGGGGGCATCCCGTGCGCCTGACGGGCGCGGAACCGGGGAAGTTCAGCCGCTTCACCGTGACCGTCGCGGCCGGCAAGGTCCGCGTGGCGCGCGAGGGCGGCGGCGCCACCGAGGCGGCGCTGCCCGACGGTTTGCCGGCCAAAGGTCCGTTCGCCCTCGTGCCGGCCACGGCCGGCGGGGTCTTCACCAACCTGCACGCCCGCGACCTCTGAAGCAGGCGCGGGGGTGGCGGTCGGTCTCAACCCCCGAGCTTGAAGCTGGAGCTGACCTGGAAGACCGCGCTCACGATGGCGAAGGCAATGAAGCCGACGAAGACGAATACCGCCATCAGGACGCCGCTGGCGATCACCTTGGTGAAGACGTTCAGCTGCCCGGAAATGCGCTTCTGGTAGGCCGCGGCGATCTGCTTCAGGCTGGGGACTACGTTGCCCGTGTTCTCGCCGACCGCGAGACGGTCGAGCACCAGCGCCGGGAAGCAGCCGGTGCGGCCGAGCGCGGTGGACAGCGCCTCGCCCTCGAGCACGCGCGCGATCGCCGCCTGGAAGGCAGAGCGGTGCACCGTGTTGCCGATCTGCTTCTCCGTCATCCGCAGCGCCTCCGCCGCGGTGATGCCGTTCTCGAGCAGGACCGAAAGCGTCTGGGCGAAGGCGAGTACGGTCTGCGCGACCACGAACGGACCCGTCAGCGGCAGGCGCAGCAGCCAGGCGTCCGTCGCCGCCCGGCCGGCCGCGGTGCGCCGCCAGCCGAGGAACGAGCTGAAGCCCGCCACCGCCGCCACGACGAGGCCGATGCCCCACGGGCTGAGCAGGAATTCAGAGAGCCCGATCAGGAGCGAGGTCGAGGCGGGCATCTTGCCGCCGAGCGAGGTGAGGAGCGTCTTCAGCCGCGGCAGCAGGAAAACGAGGAAGAACACGATCACCCCGCCGGCCACCACCACCATGAACGCCGGGTAGGCCAGCGCGGCGAGCAGCTGCCGCCGCAGTTCGCGCTGCTCCGTCAGGTGCGAGATCAGCCGCGCAAGGGTGTCGTTGAGCGAGCCCGTCGCCTCCCCCGCCTGGATGAGGTTGGTGACCGAAGGTTCGAAGACCTCGGGGCTCGCGGCCATCGCCCGCGAGAGGGGCGCGCCCTCGCTGATGCGTTCCCAAAGCTGGCCAGAAAGCCGGCGGAGCCGCGGCTCCTGGATGCGGACCGAAAGCAGCCGCACGGCCTCGCCGGCGGACAGGCCGCTGTGAACGAGATCGTACAACGCCTCGAGGAAGGGCAGGCACTCGCGCCGGGTGAGCGTCCGCGCGGTCCGAGTCTCGGCCGGGCGGCGGGCGAAGGCCTGGCCGGAGCCCAACTCCTCCACCGTCCGGGCCTGCACCCCTCGGGCGGCCAGCACCCGCAGGGCGTCGCGGCGCGAGGGGGCCTCGAGCTCCGCCGTGACCGATTGGCCCGTGCGATCGCGTCCGCTGTAGGCGAAACGGGGCATCACTTCTCCACCACGGTGATGACCCGGAGCACCTCGTCGAACGTGGTGTGGCCGCGGCGCACCTTTTCCCAGCCGCTCTGCCCGAGCGTGCGCATCCCGTGGCGGCGGGCGCACTCGGCGAGGGTGCGCGTGCTCTCGCGCTTCAGCACCAGCTGATGCATCTCCTCGTTGAGGCGGAAAATCTCGAAGATGCCGATGCGCCCACGGTAACCCGTACCCCGGCAGCGGTCGCAGCCCACCGGCGCCGCCAGCTCGGTCACATCCGCCGCCTCCTGCGGATCGCAGCCGAGGATCGCGAGGGTTTCGTCCAGCTTCACTCGCGAGATGGGCGCGGGGCGGGAGCACTCGGGGCAGAGCCGCCGCACCAGCCGCTGCGCGATCACCAGCTCGATCGCCGAAGCCACGAGGAAGGGCTCGATGCCCATGTCCACGAGGCGGGTGATCGCGCCAGGCGCGTCATTGGTGTGCAGGGTCGAGAACACCAAGTGGCCCGTCAGCGAGGCGCGGATCGCGATCTCGGCGGTGTCCTTGTCCCGGATCTCACCCACCATGATCACGTCCGGATCCTGCCGCAGCACGTGGCGCAGGGCGTCGGCAAAGGTCAGGCCGATCTCGGGCCGCACCTGCATCTGGTTCACTCCGGGCACCTCGTACTCGATCGGGTCCTCGATGGTGATGATGCGGAGGTCGGTGGAATTGATCTTCCGCAGGAAGGCGTTGAGCGAGGTGCTCTTGCCGGAGCCGGTCGGGCCGGTGACCAAGATGATGCCGTGCGGGGTGTCGAGGACCTCGCCGATCGCCGCCTGCTCCGCCGCGCTCATCCCGAGCCGGTCCATCGTGTACGCCTCTTTCTTTTGGTTGAGGAGGCGCAGGGAGATCGATTCCGCGTAGATCGTCGGGACGGTCGAAACGCGGATGTCGAGCGTCACGCCGCCGGCGCGGAAGTTGATGCGTCCGTCCTGCGGCAGGCGCTTCTCGGAGATGTTCATCCGCGCCATGATCTTGAGGCGGGAGATGATGGCGTCCTGGAACCGCAGCAGGTTCTCCGGGACCGGCACCGGCACCAGCAGGCCGTCCACGCGGTAGCGGATGCGCAGCTGCGCCTCCTGGGGTTCAAAGTGGATGTCCGTGGCCTGGTCCGCCACCGCCTGGGAGATGACATCGGTGACAAAGCGGACCACCGCCGCCTCCTCGTCGACCACCTCCTCCGCGGCGGCCTGGGCCGCGGGCGCGATGTAGTCCTCTTGCCCGTCCTCGAGCGAGCCGGCGCCGACGCCGAAGTTCTCGATGATGAGCTGGTGCACGCGTTCGGGGACCGCGAGGTGCCACCGCAGGGGCCGGGCGGTGAAGGTGCGGATCCACGCGGCCATGTCCGCGTCCGGCAGCCACGCCGCGGCGAGGTGGAGCGGGCGCTCGAGATCCGGCACCGGCATCGGGGGCGTGCTGCCGGGGCGCGCCAGTTGCAGGGGGATAATCTGGTACTCGTGGACGAGGCGGGCCGGGAGCAGCCCGCGCGCCTCGGCATCGGCCTCGAGGTTGCTCGCGACCTCGAGGCCGGCGGCGGCGGCAAGAGCGGTCAGCACCTCGGTCTCGGGCCGCGCGAGCGCGACGGCCAGCACCGCCAGCCGTTGCCCGCGGGGGGCCTCGGCGAGCGCCTGGCGCTGCTCGTCCGTGAGTTTCTCGGCGAGCGCGGCGGGCAGGAGCCCCGCGGCGGGGGCCTGAAGGTCCGCGACGGCGCTCATTTCCCGAGGAGGCGGTCGATCGTCGAGCGAGGCGGGGCCACGTAGGAGGGATCCAACTCCTTCTTGACCTCGTCGCGGGAGGGCCAGCGATCAATCCGGCGGTAGGCGTCAGCGTTGTCGATCGCGGGCGTGTTGGTGAGGACCACCGGGCGCACGAAGAACACGAGGTCGGAGACCGTCTGGCCGCGGGAGCGCGCGCCGAGCAGGTCGCCCAAAATCGGGATGGGGCCGAAACGGCTGGAGCTGCGGAGAGAGGCGTTCTTGCGGAAGCCGCTGATCACAATGATGTCGCCGGACTTGGCGGAGACGTAGTTGGTCGATTCGCGCCGGCCGATCACGTACTGCTTGTTCTGGTCGACCAGCACCTCTCCGATCACGTCCTCGACGGTCTGCACCAAGTCCAGCTGCACCGCCCCGTCGACGCCGATAAAGGGTGTGACCGTGAGCGTGGTGCCGATCTGCTGCTGGGTGACGGTGGAGCTGGAGGCCAGGCCAGTGCTGACGCCGGCAGCAGACTGAATCGTGCCGGTGACGACGGGGCGGGTCTCGCCGTTGAAGAACTTGGCCTGCTTGCCGTGGCTGGTGACGACCACGGGCTGGGTCGTGATGGCGTTGTTGCGCGAGCGCGGCGTGGTGTTGAGCGCGATCTCGGCCGCGAGGTCGCGGGAGCCGGAAACCGCGGCGCTGCGCGAGATGGCGCCGCCGGAGATGGCCATCCCGACCGTGCTGCCGGTGAAACCGACCAGCTTATCGCCCTCGATCTTAAGCCCGAGCGCACTGATGCCGCTGGTGTGCTGGTCGTCAAGGGTCACCTCGGCGATGACCACCTCGATGCGCACCTGGGGCAGCACGATGTCGAGCTTGTCGATCAGGGCGCGGACGAGACGGATGTCGTCCGAGGTGCCGAAAACGACCACGGCGTTGCTCCGGTCGTCGTTCACGACGGTCATGAGCGAGCTGAACTCGTTGTTGCCGTCGCCCTGGGAATTGGAGGCGGAGACGATCGTGGGGGCCGGCACCGCGGCCGGGGCGGGCGGGCTAGGATTCGCGGCGGGCGCGGCCGGGCGCGGGCCGGCGGCCCCCTGCCGCTGGAGCGCGGTGTTCGTCCCCGAGATGATACGGCTCAGCACGTTAACCACGTCCGTGGCCTTGGCGTGCTTGAGGTAGATGACCTCGTTGCGGGTGTTCGGGTCGGCCCGGCGATCGAGGCGCTCGATCAGGTCGTCGAAGAAAGCGTGCTGGCGCGGGTCGGTGACGAGGATCACCTGGTTGGTGCGGTCGTCGGCGCTGTAGGAGGTGGCAGTGCCGATCTGCTGCTGGAGCGTGCCGGTAAGGATGCCTCGCAGCTTGTTCACCAAGTCGCTGGCCTTGGCATCCTTCAACTGGTAAAACTTCGGCTTCATCCCGGCGGTGTTCGGCCGGTCGATGTGCTGGAGCACCGTCTCGATCCGCTGCAGGTTGCTGATGCTGTCGGTGATGAGCAGAGCGTTCGCGGAGGCGAGGATGACCGGGCCGCCGTAAAGTGCATTCAGGAGGCCGGTGATCATCGGGGCCACCTCTTGGGCACGAGCGAACTCTAGGGTGAACATCTTGGAGGCGGCCTTGCCCGTAGCCGGCCGGTCGAAGGCGGAGCCGGTGATCAGCTCCGGCGCCTCCTGGCGCACCGCCTGGATGTTCACCACCTTCAGGAACTTGTCGCCGAGGGGGGACAGGCCGATGCCGTTCACCGCCAGCGCCGTCTCGATCGCGATGATCGCTTCCGCTTTGGTGACCGCTTGCTTGATCCGAAGGTTGTAGGTGGCCGCGGTCAGTTGCTGGGGGCGGATCACAATCCGGCCGGTGAGCTGCTCGTAGACGTTCAGCACCGTGTCCAAGTCCGCGTCCGGCAGCATGATCTGGTTCACGGTATCCTCCTCCGCCCGAGCTGGAGCAGGGGTCGCCGCGGGGGCTTGGGCGGGGAGGTTCCCCGCGGCAAGGCCGGCGAGGGCGAGGCAGGAGGCTCGGAAGAGGCGGAGGCGCATGCGGAGGGAGGCGGAGGCCGGGCGGAACGCCGACTGGGTCACGGTGGCAGCAAAGCGGGGCGGATGTAAACGGTCTTGTCAGGGGGGAACCACGCCCGCCGTCGGGCACGACCCCTGATTTTCACGCAACCGCACCGTGGACATCGCGTCTTCCGGTTGTTTCAAACACCCCCGATGCGCTCCGGATTCCTTGCTTTCTGCCTCCTTGTGGTCGTGACCTCCCTGCGCGGCCAGGCTCCCCTGCCCCCCGTCATCTCCGGCCAGCCCGAGAGCGCCAGCGTCTATCCGGACGACATCGTCATCCTGCGGGTCACCGCGGAAGGCGCGAGTCTCTCCTTCCAGTGGCGGCGCGAGGGGACCGACCTCCCCGGTGAGAACGCCCCGGTCCTGATGTTCGCGGCCTCGCTCGCGATCCCGCGGGCCCGGTACGAGGTGGTCGTGACCAATCCGGGCGGGAGCGCCACCAGTCTGCCCGCGTGGGTCTTCGTATCCCAGCGCCCGCAGACCATCACCCTCGACTTGCCCGCGTTGGTGGTCGCCGCCGGCAGCGGTGTGCGCCTCACCGCCACCGCCTCTTCGGGACTGCCGGTGACGGTGACGCTGGTTTCCGGGGCCGCGTCGCTCGCGGGCAACCTGCTCACGAGCCAGGGCGGGGACGCCGTGGTGCGGGCAACGCAGGCGGGCAACGCCACCTACGCCGCCGCGGATCCCGTGCAGCGCACGATCCGGTTTCTGGTCGGCAGCCTCGCCCCCTACCTCACCGTGCGCTTGACCGACCAGTCGCCGCTGGCGGGTGCCGACTTCACCCTGCGTGCCTCCGCCGTGGGCACGCCCCTGCCCGCCTTCCAATGGAGCCGCGACGGCGTCGCGATCCCCGGCGCCACGCGCACCGAGCTCACCCTCGCCGCGCTCACCCTCGCCGACACCGGCCGCTACGCGGTGACGGTGACCAACCTCGCGGGCAGCGACTCCAGCGCGGCGCAGGTGACGGTCCGGGCGGCCCCGGTGTTCACCCGCCCGCCCGCGGCGCAGACCGTGACGGCCGGGGATGACGCCGCCCTCTCCGTGGAGGTGACCGGCTATCCGGTCCCGGCGCTGCAGTGGCGGCGCAACGGCACGGCCCTGCCGGGGCAGACCGGCGCCACCCTCCGCCTGACGCCCGCGACCGTGGCCGCGGCCGGCGCCTACGATGTGATCGCCGCCAACGCCCTCGGCACCGCCACCAGCGCGGCCGCCGCCCTGACGGTGACCGTGCGTGACTTCACCGGCACCTATGCCGGCCGGCTGTCCGGGGGCACGGAAGGTTTGCTGCTGGTGCGGGCCAACGGCACCGCCGCGCTGCTCGCGCCCCTCGCCTCGGGCGGGGCCGCGGTGGCGCTCCTCAACGCCACCGTGGACCTCCGCGGCAACGTGCGCGGCACCGGCTCCACCAGCGAGGCGACCCCGCGCACCTTGATCGCCACCGGGACGCTCGACGAGCTCTCGGGCACGGCCCAGTTGAGCCTCGCCGCCCTTAACGAGACCTTCACCGGGACGAGGATCCGCGCCGAAGCCCCCGTGGCCGCGGCGGGGCTGTACCGTCTGGCCCTCGTCGGGAGCGCCGGCGGCCGGGGACACGCGCTCGTCGCCCCCGATGGGCAGGCCTTGGTCGTCACGTCCGGCGGCGCGGCCGCGGACGGCGCGGCGGGGCGTTTGGATGCGACCGGCCGCCTGCGGGCGACCTCCACCGGCGGGGCCGCGCTGGATCTGGGCTTCGCGGCGGGTGCGGTCCGGGGCTCGGTCCGCACCGCTACGGGCACCACGGGCACCTTGGCCGGGGCAGTCGAGGCGCTTCTCGGCCAGGAGCAGTTGGTGAACCTCTCCGTCCGCGGGGTCACCCTGCCGGGCGCGCCGCTGATCGTCGGGTTCGCCACGGGCGGGGCGGCGGCGAAGTCCGTGCTCCTGCGCGCGGTCGGGCCGGGCATCGGCCGGCCGCCCTTCAACGTCGCGGGGGCCCTGCCGGACCCAAACCTGCAGCTTTTCCGCGTGAACACCGCCGTGGCGCAGAACAACGACTGGGGCCAGCCGCCCGCCGGGGCCGCCGCCCTCGCCGCGGCCGCGACGGCCACTGGCGCCTTCGCCCTAGCGCCGGGCAGCGCCGACGCGGCCCTCCTCGCCCCCCTCCCGGCAGGCGTCTACACCGCGCAGGTGGGCGGCGGGCAGGGCATCGTCCTGGCCGAGCTTTACGGCGTGCCCGCGGCCGGCGAGGCCCCGGGGAGCCGCCGGTTCACCAACGCCTCCACGCGCACCACCGTCGCCCCCGAGGCCGCGCTCATCGCGGGCTTCGTCATCAGCGGCACCGCCCCGCAGCGCGTGCTCATCCGCGCGGTCGGCCCGACCTTGGGCAACGCCCCGTTCAATGTCCCCGGGGTCCTCGCCAACCCCCAGCTCAACCTCTTCCGCGGCTCCACGCTGGTCCGGACCAACGACGACTGGTTCCGCGACCCGGAGGCCAACCTGATCCGCGAGGCGGCCGCCGCCGTGCGCGCCTTCGCGCTCGGCGCGCAGAGCCTCGACGCCGCCCTACTGGTTTACCTCGAGCCCGGCGCCTACACGGCGGTGGTCAGCGGCCCCCCCAACGCCGGGCCGAACGCCCAGACCGGCAACGCGCTGGTCGAGATCTACGAAGTCGCGCCCTGACGCCGCGACCGCCGCTGGGGGGCCCGCCACCCCCTGACCGACCGGGGCCCACGCACGCTGGCCGGCCTGATCCCGATCTCCTCGCCCGATCGCCGGACTGTGTTCCTGGAGTGACCCCGCGCCTCCGGACCCTCATTACTCTGTCGTGATTCCCCCCCCCGTCGCCTGCCGCCTCGGCGGCCTCCTCCTGGTCCTTGCCACCCTTGCCGGCGGCTGCGCGAAGCGCGAGCCGACCGTCGAGCGCGCCACCCGTGCCGGCGTGCTCCATTTCAGCATCGGCGCCGAGCCATCCGACCTCGACCCGCAGACCGTGACGAGCACCGGCGACGCCAAGATCATCCAGTCCCTCTTCGAGCCACTCGTCAGCTACGCGCCGGGCACCCTCGCCCCGGTGCCCGCGCTGGCCGAACGCTGGGACATCTCGCCCGACGGCCTCACCTACACGTTCCACCTGCGCGCCGACGCCCGCTGGTCGAACGGCGACCCGCTCACCGCGCAGGATGTGGTCGATTCGTGGCGCCGGATTCTCACGCCCGCCCTCGGTGCCGAGTACGCCTACTTCCTCTATCTCCTCCGCGGCGCGGAGGCCTTTCACAAGGGCCTCACCACCGACTTCAACTCCGTCGGCGTCCGCGCGGCCGACACCCGGACCGTGGTCGCGACGCTCGCCCACCCCGCGCCCTACTTCCTCCAGGTCCTGCTCAACTCGCCCTGGCGGCCCGTGCATCTCCGCTCGATCGCCGCCGCCGGCGATCCCTACCGCCGTGGCACCAAGTGGACGCTGCCCGGAGCCCTGGTCAGCAGCGGCCCCTTCGTCCTCAAGGAATGGAGCCTCAACCAGCGCGTGGTCGTCGAGAAATCGCCCACGTACTGGGATCGCGCGCGCGTCGGCCTGAACGCGATCCATTTCTACCCCATCGAGCAGATCGACACGGAGGAGCGCGCCTTCCGGGCGGGCCAGCTCCACCTGACCTGGGCGCTGCCGCTGGCCAAGGTCGAGCCGCTCCAGCGGGAGCGGTCGCCGGTCCTGCGGATCGATCCGCTGCTGGAGACCCTCTTCTTCCGGCTCAATGTCCGTCGCGCCCCGCTCCAGGACGTCCGCATCCGCCGCGCCCTCTCCCTCGCGATCGATCGCGACACGCTGGTCCGGCGCACGTTGCCCGGCGACCGCCAGCCGGCCCCGACCTTCGTTCCCCCGCTGCTCGCCGATTACACGCCCCCGGCGCGCCGCGCCCACGATCCCGCCGCCGCGCGCCAGTTGCTCGCGGACGCCGGTCACGCCGGCGGAGCGGGTCTTCCGCCGCTTGAGATCCTGTACGGCAACTCCGAGATCTTCCGCCTCGTCGCCGAGGCGATCCAGCAGATGTGGCGCCGCGAACTCGGCGTCGAAACCCGCTTGGCGAACCAGGAAAAGAAGGTCGTCTACGAGCGCCGCCGGACGGGCGATTTCCAGGTGGCCCTCGCCAGCTGGACCGCCGACTACCTCGATGCCACGACCTTCCTCGACCTTTGGCGCGGCGACTCCGGCAACAACCAGACGGGCTGGTCCGACCCCGCCTACGACGCGCGCTCCAGCCGCGCCGCCACCCTCGCCGATGCCGGGGCACGCGCTGCGGTTCTCGCCGAGGCCGAGAGCCTCGTGCTCGCAGCCGCCCCGATCATCCCGATCTGCTTCAACACCCACGTCTACCTGATCCATCCGGCGGTGAAGGGGTGGCAGCCGACCACGATGGATCACACGGACTACCGGTACGTGACGGTGCAGGCCGAGCCCCGCTGAAGGCACCGGCCCCTTCGCCGGGGCGGCAGGCCAGGTCACGGCCTGTTTCCTGCGTACGGTTTCAGGGGCGATCTGAGGGGCGGCGGCCTCGCTCCGGGTTCGCTCCGCCGCCTTGCCGGAAGCCAACGCGCGGGAGGCCCGTGAAGCTGGCGTGAAGATTCGGCCGGTGCAGGAGCGGGATCCGGCGCTCCGCCGCCACGGGATCACGCCCAGGGAGCGGGGTGAGCCGGGCGCCCCCGCGTACCGCCCCGAGCTCAGCAGCGGTTCGATCGGCGGGATCTTGAGCAAGCTGCCGCGGGGGGCAGGGATGGCCCACCGCCAAGGCGTGCGGCCAGCTTGGCAACCCGCGCGCAGCGATCCGCGGAGCGCTCGGGCATAAAGGGGGCCGGCGCCAGCCGCGCCCCGCCCCCGGCGGTTCTCCCGCCTCCCGCCCGCCATGAAAATCCGTCCTTTCCTCTCCCGGAGCGCCCTCGTGTTCGGCGGCACCGCCACGTGGGGCCTCCTGCTCGTCTCCTGCGTGATGGTGAACCGCACAGTGCTGATGCCCCCAAGCGTCCCCGGCGCGACCTTCGTTGGGGCCAAGGACTGCGCGCAGTGCCACGAGGACATTACCCGCGCCTTCGGCTCCGCCACCCACGCCAAGCTGATGACCCCCGGCGACACCCGCAAGGAGATGGGTTGCGAGGCCTGTCACGGGCCCGGGAGCGTCCATTCCAAGGCGGGCGGCGGCGGCGACAACATCCTCAACCCCGCGCGGAACCCCGACACCTGTTACCAGTGCCACACGGACAAGCGCGGCGAGTTCGCGCTGCCCCACACGCACCCCGCGGGCCACGTGACCTGCACGGACTGCCACGACCCGCACCGCGGGGACGCGATCCTCGGCGGCGGCACCCGGATGGCCGCGGCGAACGAGACCTGCCTTAAGTGCCACGAGGCGCAGCGCGGCCCGTACGTCTTCGAGCACGAGGCCCTCCGCGACAACTGCACCGCCTGCCACAACCCCCACGGTTCCGTGAACGCCAAGCTGCTCAAGGCGCGCAACGCCACCCTCTGCCTGCAATGCCACTTCCAGCAGCAGACCGCGACCGGCCTCTTCATCGGCGGCCGCGACCACTCCTCGTACCTCGTGCAGCGCGGCACCTGCTGGAGCGCCGGCTGCCACGAGGCGGTCCACGGCTCCCACGTGAGCTCCTCCCTACGGTTCTGAACCCCCGCCCGTCCCGTTATGAATTGCCTCCGTCTCCCCCTCCTCCGGGCGGCCCTCCTGGCGCCCGCCCTGCTCCCCGCGCAAACCGCGACCGTCTCCGGCACGCTCTCCGCCGGCGCCGGCGGCGCCCTGCTGAAGGGCGACCGGCCCGCCTTCCAGGAACTCGTCCAGCAGCGCAAGACGGGCGCCGGCGGCATCGAGGAGCTCCGCGTCACCCGCGAGGCGCCGGACTCGCTCTTCCGCTTCGACGCCACCCTCGTGCCCGGCGATGACCGCTACCGCCTCGCCCTGCGGCAGGAGCGCACCGGGCGCTTCTACGTGGATGCGGGCGTGGAGCAGTTCCGGGTCTGGTATGACGGCTCGGGCGGCGTCTTCCTGCCCCTAGGCACGTCCTTCGTCGTGTTCAACGAGGAGCTCTCCCTCACCCGCCGGAAGGTCTGGGCCGAGATCGGCGCCTGGACGCCGGACCAGACCCTCTTCGCCTTCCGCTGGGAAGGGCGGATGCGCGACGGCACCAAGAGCTCCACCCACTGGGGCGACTCCAACCTCGTCGGAACCTTCGGCACCCGGTCCATCGTCCCCTCGTTCTACGAGATCGACGAGGCCACGGACGACTACTCGCTCACGGTCCGCCAGGAGGCCCGGGACGACGTCCGCTGGGGGGCCCGGCTGCGCTACACCGAGACCTCGCTCCACAACCGGCGCCACGAGCGCCGCCGGCCCTTCGAGACCGCCGACCGCAGCGTCACGCAGAAGGACGAGTCGAGCAACGACCTGTTCACCGCCACCGCCTCCTACGAGCGGCGCCTGAGCGAGCAGCTGACGGTCACCGCCGGGGCGCTGCGGACGACCTTCGACGGCATCATCGCCGGGTCCCGGATCTACGGCCAGACGCTCGATCCGGGGTACGATCCCGCCTACCTGCGGCGGCAGCAGCGCGACGAGGGGTACACGGGGCTCGAGGGCACCGCGGACCTCCGGCAGACGGTGCTGACCGCCAACGCGGTCTACCTGC